>Ga0187833_10000397_pt1 | contig 50383 bp, 45 predicted proteins | sample ETNtaG_37_FD_167968 | JGI IMG/M metagenome (GOLD analysis project Ga0187833, IMG submission 167968) | Marine microbial and viral communities from oxygen minimum zone, Eastern Pacific Ocean - ETNP2014_SV_400_PacBio MetaG (Illumina Assembly) | ecosystem: Environmental > Aquatic > Marine > Hypoxic...
GCGTCCTTCCACGCCAGGGCCACAACCAGGCCAAAGGCGGTCATGAGGGACGCCATGATGATGCCCCTGACATTCAGTTTCTCAACGTGTTCCTGGAAGTCGCTCATAGCGGCTGGGTTCCCTTCTCACCTAGTGGCCTGGATGACCTGTTAAGTCATGAGAATATTGCCCCAAGGGGTTCGGGCCCCACCTAATGTCGGGATATTGGATTAATGGAACAGGACGCGATCCAGGAAATCGAAGATCGCCTGGCCGATAGGACGACCGTCGGCAGTGGTTTCTTCCCACTCATCCCAGACATGTGAGACATCCTCAAGCGGATGAAACTCGTAGGTGATCTCTGCGGCGATGGCTGCGTCGATGATGCTCACGGCGTTGGAAAATGCCGTGTCACCACCATCCTCGGTTCCGTGTGCAACGAACAACATGGGTTCACCAGATCCGATTACAGCACCCCTGTCGCAAGAACTGGTAAGTACCCCCGAGAGGTCGATGACAGCGGCGATAGGTGGTCGATCGATTCCAAATTTGTCGGTGCAATAGGCAACGGTAAGCGCGGTGATTGCACCAGCCGAACCGCCCTTCAGGACGATCCGATCTGTGTCCAGGTTCAACTCGTTGGCATTGGCGATCAGGTAGTCCAGGGCAGTCAGGGTGTCGTCCGTGGCTGCCACGAAGGCCCGTACTAGGGCAGGCCCTTCTGAGCCTCCGACAGCGGCGAGGAGACTGTCTACCCGGACACTGGGTGCAGGGTTGTCACGGGCCAATCGGTAGTCAATGGATGCGACCACCCAACCTCGTGCTGCGGCCTCCCTGACACCGCGTTTCTCCTCTTGTGACGAACAGGACGCTCGTTGGCCTGAACTGAAGGCACCACCGTGGATGTGGATGAGCAGTGGTCGGGGGCCCTCATCGCCGGTGTCAGGTACACAGAGATTTAGGAGTAGTTCAACCGAGCTGCCATCAGCTAGCGCTCCTGTTCCATAGATAATCCCATCGGAGGCAGTGAATTCGAAGGTCTCACCCAGAGATGGAGTGAAGGCGGCAGGGCCAAGCGTGTCAAGAGTTTCTGAAGAGGGTCCTGTCGGCGCGGAAATTATCGGTGGCGGATTGGCCGGCTCGGCCCCTATTCCTCCGGGGGAGGGAATGGCTCCACCCTGACCTGGCTTGGGCAGGTGAAGCATCCAGTCACTGCCAGAGATCCTGGCAGGACCACAGGTCTGGCTACGGATCGGCTCAGAGGGCTCCCAGTTGCGACCCTCAAATGAGAGGTGGGTCTCCAACATTCCATCACCGCAAACGGTCAAGCGGATAGAACCGTCGGATTCCATAACAAGGTCGGGATCGCCACCTGGCACTGAAGCCGTCATTTCGAATCCACCATCTGGGGTTCCGACGAAGAGTTGGATCACCTGTTGGTTGAAGACCTTGGCTGCCAAGACCCACTCGTTGTCGACGACCACCGCCGGATCCTGGACTCCGGACTCGTCTAGCAATACCTGAAGGGTTTCGAAGTCCTGGCCGTTTTCGGAGCGCATGAGGCAGATCGGTCCCGGCTGACGAGGCGTTCCCGTGATGCGCATTCCGTTTACAGCCGCCAAGCCGATTCCACCATCCGGGAGCCGGAAGACGTCCGGGTCGATGAAGCCCTCGAACACTTCACCGTCAACTGAGATCGGTCCTAGGTCGGTGAACAGGTCATTGGCAAAGGTGGCGTGGTGCGGAACGTTGTCTCGGGCATTCATGGCCCAGATATGGGCGACACCGTCAATCATTAGCCCGTCACCCACCGACCAACCAGTACCAAGTAGTTGCTGGTTAGCAATCTGGTTATCCACGAGGCGTCCGATCCAGAGCTCGTGCTCGGAGATGCCCTCCGCGAAGCCGGGTGTCCGGCGTTTGATGTCCGAACAGCCCGGGATCAACGGATTGCTGGCAACCGCCTCTGTGCTGGTTGCGGTCGGGTCGGTGACCGTGCTGATCGGCGGTGTCGTCGTGGGGGGAGTGGTGGTGGCTGGAGTTTCACTGCTAGTTGATGTGGTTGATGTAGTTGGTGTCGTCGTGGGGGGAGTGGTGGTGGCTGGAGTTTCACTGCTAGTTGATGTGGTTGATGTAGTTGGCGTTGTGGCTACTGGTTCCATGGAGATGGCATCTCCTGAACAGCCCGCACTCAACAGCACAGCAAACAGGAAACAACTTCTTTGCATAGGCTCATCCTCACAGAAATGACCATGCGTGGTCCAGCCATTGTTGAGTCACCCAGGACAGGGTGGAACCGTTTGGCCTAATCTGCTTTCGTGGCATCAGCGAGACCGACTGACCTGAGAACATGGCCATAGACAGTTTGCAATCCGCCCTCCCGCCCGATCCCCCTGACTTTGGGCCCCGTGAGTTTCCAGCGGCCCTGGTGAATGTCACCAATCGGTGCAACCTGAAGTGCACGCACTGCTTCGTCTACCGCGATGCCAACCCCAACGCTTCGATCGACAAGATGGACGACGCCACGATGCTCCATCAACTGGAAGTGCTACGGGACCGACATGGGATAAAGAGCATGCTCTTCATGGGTGGAGAGCCAATGGTGCGCCGCAAACTGGTCTTGGCGGCCATGAGTCTCTTCGAGGACTCCTCCATTGCGACCAACGGAACCTACGGGATCCCGTCCACCCCAGGGCGTCTGGTCAGTGTGTCCCTCGACGGCCCCTCAGAAGAGAATGATGCGATCCGGGGGCAGGGAGTCTTCGAGCGGGTAGAGCAGGCAGTAAGAGGACGTGACCGCGAAGATGGCACCATCGTGATGCTCCAGATGGCCATCACCAAGGAGAACTCACCGAGCATCGAACGGTTCGTCGACGTGGTGGCCGATTGGCCCGTGGACGGCGTCGCCTTCACCTTCTACGTTCCGCGAAAAGGGGAATGCAGCGGCCAGGCATGGGAAACCAATCAGGAACGAGATGAAGTTGTTGAGCGCGTCATAGCCCTCAAGGAGGCCTACCCCGACCTCGTTAGAGCGAACGTCGCCACCCTCAGGTTGATGAAGTCTGACCAGTGTGGTGCCTACGTCGGTGATCACTGCGCCTTGAAGGCGATGCTGCCGCTCTACGTCGGCGACGGTGGAGTGTTCGAGAGGACCTATTGCTGTTACGGCAACGACGTTGACTGCACCCGGTGTGGTGCCTACGCGGTATTCAACACTGTGCGTCACCGTGAGCGGGGCTCCACACCAGGTCCGACCACACCCGTGAGCGACTGATCGAATCAATGCGGCCACCGCGTAACTAGGCTCACCTTCATGACAAACATAAAGGTAGGTGTGGTGATCAGGCCCCAGGCCACGACCGTCGAGGCCATGCGGAGCGCATGGACAGAGGCCGACGCCATGGGCGCCGACTCCGTGTGGACCTGGGACCACTTCTTCCCCCTGTTCGGCGACATGGAGGCTGAGCACTTCGAGGGCTGGACCCTGCTGGCGACAATGGCGGCCGACACGAACAACGCCATGCTCGGGATGATGGTCACGTGCAACGGGTACCGGAACCCGGAACTGCTTGCCGATATGGCCCGCACCCTCGACCACGTCAGCGGCGGACGCATGTACCTGGGCATCGGATCCGGCTGGTTTCAGCGCGACTACGACGAGTATGGCTACGAGTTCGACACCGCCATCGGCCGCCTACGCAAGCTCGAAGCCGACCTTCCCCGCATGAGATCCAGGCTCTCCAAGGTGAACCCGCCTCCAATGGGGCACCTACCCATACTCATCGGCGGCAAGGGCGAGAAGGTCACCCTGCGCCTAGTGGCCGAACATGCTGATTCATGGAACACGTTCGGGCCACCGGAGAACTACGGGCGCCTCTCGGGAATCCTGGATGAGTGGTGTGAGAAGGTCGGCCGCAATCCCGGCGAGATCGAGCGGACCGTGTCTGTCCAGGCCGACGATGTCCACGACATGGGCCGCTACGTGGATGCCGGTGCCGACCACGTGATAGTCACTCTCAATGCACCGTTCGACCTGTCTCCGCTTGCTTCGCTGATCGAACAGCGCGACGCTCTGGTCTGAGTCCTCTCAGCATTATGGAACGCGGCTCCACGAGTCTTCGATGGCATTCGCGCCGACGGGGTCGTGGGTGACGACGTCGGCCCTGTTGAAGGGGAAGTAGTCGTTGGAGTCAAACCAGGCTTCTGACAACTCGGCGAAGTACTCGGCGTCATCGGTTGCTGCGTAGGCCCTCTCGTCTCCGCCGTAGAGGTATGCCACCGAGTCGTAGAGGTCATCTGACATGGCTGCCGCGTAGGCGCTCATGATCCTCGTTCCCGACCAGCAGGGGTCGTAGGCGAGGCAGTGCCATGCATGGGACAACTCGTGGATGGCGAATCCCTCGGGGGCCTCGTATTCGAGTTCCTCCTCAATGGCGTCGACGCTGACCCGGATGCCGTTCAGGTAGGGGAGGTCGACCGACCCGGGATCCTGTACGTCCTCAATGTAGACGGCCATGTTCTCAGGGTCGTTGAAAGAGCGGTCGATCCAGATTGGTGTGTGGCGCAGGGTACCGATTGAGGAGTGGGGCAACAGGTCTGCCGCAGTGGCCATCTGTTCACGGGCGTAGTCAATGATCCTGTCGGCCAGACCGGGGGTGTCATAGACGAGGCACTCCACGTAGACAGTCCACCAGGCAATTTCGTGGTGCTCATGCACCAGAGGGCGGTGCGTGGAGTCGTCGTCACAGTTGGGCACGACCTCCAGGCCGCGGTCGTGGCGACGGACGATGATGACGTCGCCGGAGTAGACGGTCAGTTGGGTGGAGTTGCGGGAAAAGGACTGGAGGTGGTGCTCGGTGCCTTCGTCGTCCAACCAGTAGGCGCCAAACGGTCCACCGTCCCAGGGGTTGGGCGCAGACACCCGGACTTCCACCTCATCGCCCAGGAACTCGGAGGCCAGTCCGTCGACTGTCTCACACGACTCCGGAGCAGCGGTCATGCCTCTGCCTGGTTCCAACGGCTCCAGTAAGTAGTCGAACAGCGTGGTCGGGTCCGATCCATCGTTCCACGGAGACACCACGACCACCTCGATGCATGCGCCCGGTTCCATCGGAAGGCTTGGCTCCGGAAGGGTCGTGGTCGTAGTCGGGGGAGCTTGGGTGGTCGTGGTGGTAGTCGTTGTCGTAGTCGGGGGAGCTTGGGTGGTCGTGGTGGTAGTCGTTGTCGTGGCTGGAACAGCGGTCGTCGTGACCGGAGGCGAGGTCGTGGTTGTCGTAGTAGCAACTACAGGTAGGCCCGACAAGGCAATACTCGACAGATCTGGAGGGGAGCAGGCAGAAGCCACCAGTAGCAGGGCAACACCCGCCGAGGGGAGTCTCACAAGACAAGTGTGGCATGGCACCAAGCAGTCCCGACGGGTACGCCCCCACAAGTGTCCCTATTGGCACAAGATGACACCTAGTGGTTTGCCCTCCACTCTTCAGGCCAGACCTCGGAACCAAAGTGCCACTCATCGGTTCGGTATGTGATCCCCGTTGCAGAGCCAACTAGTTCCCCGCCAACATGGAGTTCCAGGTGGTGGTTGGCAATGCGACGCGTCCGACTTGTCTCACTTGCGGTTGCGATGACCTCGTCACCGGGAGTGACACCGCGGTGGTATGCGATGTCCACCTGGATGGCAAGGGCAATCCGACCGTGGCCGTTGGATGCGAACGACAGGGCAATGTCGGCCAGCGTGAAAAGGGTTCCTCCGTGGACGACCCCCATGAAGTTGGCATCTGGGTTGTCCACAACCGTGCTGACAGTGGCGTGGCCTGGGTGCCAACGAATTAGTTCTGCTCCTAGGCGCGTAGCGACGTTGTCGGAGCGAAAGAGGTCATCAAGGCGCCTACGGAGGTCATCAGGAAGATCAGCCACGCCGGGACAGTAGCGTTCGCCTCGGCGATCAATGCAACGCGGTAGCGAAGCCCCCGACTGTAGTTATGAGGATCCTAGGGGGGGGTTGGTCGTCTCTAGGGGGGAAAGGCCTGTTTAGTCCTGAAGAGCGTCGTAGAAGACCGTCGTTCCCTTCATCTGCAGGTCTGGGTATGCCTCGGCGACAGCTTCCATGGTCTGGGACCACCACTCATGGGCCCGCATGGCATCCATAAACTTCCCGTAGGCCTCGTGCGAGTCAAAGTCGATCGTGTAGTGGGCCACCCCTAGTTCACCGTTCGAATCTCGCATAAGTCTGGGGTTCCTTGCCCCCAGGGACTCGTGTATCTCAATTGCCGCCTTGGAACCTGCCACCACCAGCGTTATTGCAGTTGGAGTTCCCTCCCATGTCGTTACCGCCGTTACCGTCATTTCAGTCTCCTCAAGTTGTTTTGACCCGGACGACGGTAGTCAGTAGAGCAATGTCCTTCAAGCAGCAACCACCTATCTGTCGAGGAACGTGTTGCTTGCTGGAACACCGTGCATACTTCTGACCCATGTCTGTGGTCTACGCGGTGCTCGCGACCTTCTCAATCGGGCTGAGTGATTTCTTGGCGTCCGACGTGACGAAGCGCACTCGCTCTGTCGAAGTCACTTCCACGGTGTTGTTCTCCGGCGTCGTGGTAATGGTGGTCACCACCTTGTTCTGGCCCGGTGAACCCACAGCCACAGACTTGGTGTACGGAGCCTTAGCCGGTGTCGCCAACGGTGTCGCCATATTGCTCTTGTTCGTTGCCTATTCGCGAGCGTCTCTGCACTCCACGGCACCGGTAGCGGCGGTGGTGATGTCGTGTGGCCCGGTGCTGTGGGATGTTCTTGTCTTGGGCAACACGCCGTCGACGGTTGCATCGGTCGGGCTCTCATTGGGCATTGTTGCTATTGCGTTGTCGTCATATGAGCGTGGCCAATCTGCTGGCGGGTTGTCAGGGGTCTTCGCGGCGGTCTTAGCCGGGATTGCCTTCAGCGTCCTGTTGATCCTGCTCAGCTACATCGGAGATGCCGCCGGGGGTTCACCCCTGTTGGTTCAACGTTTCGTGGCCTTCCTCGTAGCGATGTCAGTTTCTCGATCCACTGGACCCCGGATCTTTCCCAAGGCGCGAGCCGATTCCATCACTTCCCTATGGGTCGGCGTGTTTGCGGCCGGCGCGGTGATTCTGTTCATCATGGCAATAAGGGAAGGCAGCCTGGCTGTGGCGAGCGTCGTGAGTTCGCAGTACGCCGCAGTGGCAGTGCTCCTTGGTGTCTTAGTGCGTGGCCAGAGGATGTGGTGGTGGCAGGGATTGGGACTCGGTGGGTCAAGCATCGCAGTAGCCCTGATCGCGATTGGATGAGAGTCGAGTTCAAAGAGTGACCCACCACCTCACATTGCCTTATCTGACCTGGTCGACTAGCCCGTGGAAACCAACTAGGCCAGTGAGAGTTCGAGTTGCCGCTGGGTGACTGCACTGTTGTGTGGGCACCAGGGCAACCCGTGATGGCCTTCTTTGAGGAGCATCAACTCCGCACCAGGAATCTTGTCAGCCGCGTTGGTTGCGTGATCGATCAGGGGAAAGACGTCGTTGGTGCCTTGGGTGATAAGTGTTGGCGCTGTTATCTCGGCGAAGGGCAGTGGAGCGAGTTCGATCTCGTTCAACTCATCGTTCCTCTGGCCGGGTTCTCTAGCTGTCCTTGGTGCGAGGGAGGTGGAGAGAACAACAATGTCGTGAAGTCGGATCGGATCAGATGTGATCCAGTCCACTGCCTCTCGTTTCTGGTCCTTGTCCAGACCGGTTGAGAGGGTGTCAACAACTAGTGCCGCCGTCGACTTCGGCCATCTCTTCGCCACCTGGCACCAGAGCCAGATACCCGTGCTGGACTCAAAGAGTGCTCGTTCGAGCTTGTTTGTTGCCGGGGCGATGGGCAAGAGCACGGCTGCATCTAGTAACAGAGCGTTGGTTCTGTCGGGATGCCTTGCGGCGAAGTGGACTGCCGACGGGCCACCTGAGGAGATCCCAAGAACTGTCACCTTGTCGATGCAGAGCACATCAAGCATCGCAGCGAACAAGTCGGCTTGTAGGGTCGGGCTCCGACCCGAGTCAAGAGGTGTCCGGAGATATCCGGGTCGTGATGGAGCGATCAACTCACAGCCAGCATCCTTCAGGTGTTTGGCCCACACCAGCCCTTGGTCAAATCCACCCGGCGATCCGTGAATGGGCATCACCTTGGCTCCGTCACCTTCCCTTGCGAGTTGAATGGACCCGCATTCAGTTTCAACCATCGTGGCCCGTTCATCCAACAAGGCGAGCAGATGCTCAGACCAGCGTGACATCACGACTCCAGTTCATTCGATAATGCGGAATAAGCACTGGTCGTCAGGGATGTTGTTTGACACAGTCAAACTTGTCGCATAGAGACATGGGTACGACGTTAGGTGCCCTACGGTGCTCTGTGGTCAAGCTGCAGTGGCAGGGATCGCGTCGTGTGGTCGACAGCCTTGTTCGCTTGCTGGCAGCTAGAACTGTGACTCCGAAGGGGCGATGCTTGTCTGGGCGGACCTCCAAGAGGCGAAACTCGGTGGCGCAAACCTGGCCGGGGCGAACCTTGAAAGGGCGGACCTCACCAAGGCGGACCTCCAAGGGGCAAGAGCCAATCAGGGTACCTGCTGGGGCTACACGATCGAACCGGGGGCAGTCCTCGACCCGGATGCTATTGACCCGGTAGCCGCCGGAGTGATCTTCAAGTAGGCCGTTCTGGCAGGGCTGCTGGTCGGCCCGTAACGTGGAGGCCGTGGAAGTCAACGGCTACACGATCGAACCAGGGGCGGACCTCGGCGGGGCGAACCTCGAAAGGGCGAACCTCGAAAGGGCGAATCTCGAAAGGGCGAATCTCGAAAGGGCGAATCTCGAAAGGGCGAACCTCACACGGGCGAACCTCACACGGGCGAACCTCGTCGGGGCGTACCTCGGATGGACGGACCTCACCGAGGCGAACTTTGTCGGGGCGGACCTCAGAGGGGCGTACCTCGGATGGGCGAACCTCGTTGGGGCGGACCTCAGCGGGGCGAACCTCAGAAGGGCGATACTCGAAGGGGCGAGGCTCCAAGGGGCAGACCTTGAAGGTGTGGGCCTCACCGAGGCAAACCTCGAGAGGGTGGGCCTCGGATGGGCGAACCTCACCGAGGCGAACCTCGTCGGGGCGAACCTCAGAAGGGCGATACTCGAAGGGGCGAGGCTCCAAGGGGCGGACCTTGAAGGTGCGGGCCTCACCGAGGCAAACCTTGTCGGGGCGAACCTCACCGAGGCGAACCTTGCCGGGGCGAACCTTGCCGGGGCGAACCTCGGATGGGCGAACCTCAAAGAAGCAAAACTCACCGGGGCGAGAGCCGACAGGAACACGGATTTTCCGCCAGGGTTCGATGCGGTAGCCACCGGAGTGATCACGGTCTAGGCCCTTCTGGCAGCCCTGCTGGTCGGCCAGTAGCGTGGAGGCCGTGGAAGACGGCCTCAGGGAGGATCGAGGATATGTCCGGTTTCTATAGCCAGGCCACCAACGAAGAGGAATTGGAAGGCAAGCATTGCGACGCGTGCGGTGAATGGTTAGATCCCAGCCGAACCTGGTGTCCCACCTGCGGCTCAGACCGATAGTCGGGTCCTCTGAGCATGCCCGGATCTGTGCCTTCATCCTGATCGGGTCCGGGACCTAACGGCCTCGGACCCCTTCGGTCCCAGACGCGGCAAAGGCCCCCGAAGGGACCTTCACCCGGAGGTAGCACGCAAGCAACCTCTCGGCGCTTGACCTAAGCCCCCATAAGGGTTCTAGGTGTGGTCATCCCGAGGGACTTCCACGTTTTGGGCATTCTCCGAGTGAGCCTCACCCGAGGGTTCAGACCCGAAGGTTCATACCCGAAGGCTCAACTCACTGATCGCATTTCTAGTCGCGTTATTTCCTGCCCGCAACTCCAATAGGAGAATCCCTTGAGAACCCGGTTCCTCGAAAGCGTTGCCTCTTCGGTCCATGGTTCCCACAAGCCCAAGACTCACGTTTGAAAGCCATGTTGGAGGACTACTCGACCGTCCCAAGACGATGCGGGTATGAAACTGGACTCATCTATCCGCTAACCCGGCAGGTGCCCGGGTGTACCTCCCACCCCCAACACCAACCCCGATGTGGGAACTACAATCAACGGTGCCGTAGAGGCTTTGATCCGTGAAAACCCAGAATGGCTTCCAGCGGCTTTCAGACCACCAGCCTGAAAGCCATCAGACCCGCATAACAGCAGGTCACAGACCCACCACTGGTCGGGATGGGGAGATTTGAACTCCCGACCCCCTGCTCCCAAAGCAGGTGCGCTGCCAGGCTGCGCCACATCCCGGGTCGCCGTAAGTGTAGGGGGGCATACCGCGCGGACAGCCCCCCGACTAGCCCGGAAGACTTGGCTCAGTGGCCCGTGAAGTTACCCTTCCGGCGCTCCACGAAGGACGCCACTCCCTCGGCGGCGTCCTCGGTTGCGGCAAGGTTGGCCTGTGTCGGGCCGAGGGCTGTGATTGCCGCTGCCTCACCCTCTTCAACGAATCGCATCGAAGACGCCTTGGTGGCCTGCACGGCCAGCGGTGCCCCCTCGCAGATCACCGCGGCCAGTTCCATGGCCCGTTCCAGCTGGGTGCCGGCTGGAACGACCTCCTGCACCAGGCCGATTCGAAGCGCCTCCGCGGAGTCGAACACGTCTGAGGTGAGCAGGTGGTACATGGCGTTGCCCCATCCTCCGCGCTGAACGAAGCGAATGGTCGCTCCGCCGGCAGCGTGGATTCCGCGGAGGGGCTCAAGCTGGGAGAACCGGCAGTCATCTGCTGCGACCACGATGTCGCTGGCCAGCATCAACTCGATTCCGAGCGTGTAGGTGACACCCTGCACGGCTGTCACGATTGGCTTGCGGCACTTGCGGCCGAGTGCTGTCGGGTCCACCGCTCCGGTTCCCCGCCTCCTGTCGTCAGCTTGCATGCGTTCACGCCACTTCGGCAGGTCCAGGCCGGCAGTGAAGTGTTCACCATGCCCGAAGAGCACCCCGCACCAGAGGTCGTCGTCCTCGTCGAGGCGGGTGTAGGCCTCGACCAGCCCGTCCATCATCGCTGGGGTGAAGCCGTTCATCTTGGCTGGTCGGTCAATGCCCACCAACAGGATCCGGTCACGGGCCTCGGTGGTTATTCCACCCTCTGCGGAGGCGTCGGCGGCCCCATCGACCTCGTTCATCTAAGAATCCGCCGCTGAGGGGTCAAGCGACGGCCCGGACCTCTTCACGCTCGAGGAGGCGTTCCTTGATCGGCAGGCCGAAGGCGTAGCCACCGAAGTCACCGTCGGTGCGCTTCACCCTGTGGCAGGGGATGAGCACCGGAATCGGGTTGGCTCCCAGGGCTGTACCGACCGCACGCACAGCGTTTGGACGGTGGATGGCCTTGGCCAACAAGCCGTAGGTGGTTGTCTCGCCGGGTGGAATCGCCAGGCAGGCCTCCCACACGGACTGCTGGAACGGTGTTGCGCCACGAAGGTCAAAGGTCAACTCGTCGCGCTGGCCGGTGCTGAAGGACTGTTCGATGCGGTCATAGAGGTCGCCGGGAAGTTCGTCGGCCAGCGCTGCGGGCCTACCGGTTCGGTCGTGGAGTTCTTCGCGGAAGCGGGCGAAGGTGACGAGGTTGGCAAATCCACTTCCGCAGATGCCGTGCGAGTTGTGGGCAACCCACATCCCGCCAATCGGACCGGCCAACTTGACTATCTCGTCGACCGCCTCGTCTTCGAACTCTGGTATCCCGGCGTCGTTCATGCAACCCCCTGGTGCCGTTGTCGTGACCCTCTCACTCTCGCGCAAAAAAGGCCGCCGTGCATCAATTTGTTACGGGAAATCACGTAGGAAGATCATCGGGAGTAGGCAGTGCCGCGCCCGCCCCGGGTTTCAGTTGTCTTCCGCGAGGCCCGTCCGCACGATCACGAGCGGGCAGGGGCTGTGGTGGGCTATGGACTGGCTGACCGAACCCAGACGCAGGCCGGCGAAGCCACCCCGACCCCTGTTGCCGACCACGAGCATGTCCGCACCCTCGGCAGTGGCCATGAGGGTGTCAGCGGCCCGACCCTTCTTGACGATCTTCCTGACCTCGACCTCGGGATGGTTGGCGCACTCGACAGCCGACTCGATGACCTCGGTCTGCATCTTCTCGACCTCGGACAAGAGGTCAAAGGAGTCGAGTGGCACGTAGCCGAGGTCTGGAGCCGCGGGGACATAGGTTGGGGAGTAGCATGTGAGCACCTCGACCACGGCATCACGGTGATGTGCCTCTTCGATGGCCCAGATGAGTGCAGCCCGGGCGTAGCCGGAACCCTCAACCCCCACGACGATGCGTCTCTTCGTCATTGTCGGCTCACCTCGACTCAGGGGGGAAACCCGAGGGAACATCCCTCAAGGCGATTGTAAACCACGATCGGGGCGGGTTTCACGTCTCGCCCGGGGGTCAGGTGAGGGCGTCCTGGACCTTCGCCTCGGCCTTCTCCTCGGGTGTGTTGAGGGCAAAGGCCAACTCCGACACGAGTACCTTGAGCGCCTTTGTGTAGAGCGACTTCTCACCGGCCGAGAGGCCCTTGGCAGCGTCACGCAGCGCCAGGTTCCGGACGACCTCGGCCACCTGGTAGACGTCGCCGCTCTTCAACTTCTCCTGATGGTTCTTGAAGCGGCGCGACCAGTTGGCGGGTTCGCGGATGTCGCGCTTCTGGAGAACCTCGAAGAGGTCCTCGACGTCTTCCTTGCTGATCGGCCAGCGCATGCCGACGTCTTCAACCTTGTCGACCGGCACGGAGAGGGTCATGTCTCCGTCGGTCATCCGGAGAACGAGGTACTCGGTGCTCTCACCGAACGCCTTTCGCTTCTCCTTCTTTTCAACGATTGCTGCACCATGGTGCGGGTAGACGACCTTGTCGCCGGGCTTGAACGTCAACGGAGCCTCCGAGGGCCGAAAGGGAACGGTTGAGGATACCGCGGTGGGAGGCAGGCCTGAGCGTGAAACGGAAAAGCGGGAGTCAGGCGCCCAGCCGCTCACGTGCAGCACGGCTCCGCTCAAGCAGGTGCTCGGGAACACCGTGTGAGTTGCCGGCAGCACCTGCACCATCATCGTCAGCCTCCAGATCTCCGCTGTCTGAGACCTCCGGGGCCTCGGCCGCTAGGCGCTCAGCCTCGATTCGGTCCACCTGGTATCGCTTCCAGTCGCCAGCATTTACGAGGTGGTCGTGGCTGACTTGGCCGAGGTCGACGCCGTTGTCAAAACTCACCCAGTAGCGGTACCAGGAGAAGCCGTTGGCAACCCTGACCCTGCCCCTTGTCCCCTCTGGAACCCCGGGAAGGTTGACCGTGGCGACGACCGACCTGTGGCGCTTGATTGGAAGGCTGCGATCAATCGTTCTGGTCATGGTTTCCGCTCTTGGCTGTCGTGGACCGGTGGTGAACGTTACAGGCTCAGAGCCGGGCGGAGCGACCCTCGTGGACCAGCTCAACTACCCGTGAGACCAAGTCGCCGACGGGCAGGTCCTCCTGCTCGCCGGTGGCCCTGACGGTCAGCTCCAGCATTTCGCTGTCAATGCCACGGGGGCCGATGGTGACCCTCAGCGGGATGCCGATCAGCTCCGAATCGGCGAACTTGACTCCCGGCCTGCCGTCACGGTCGTCGAGCAGTACGTCGATTCCGGCAGCGAGCAGGTTGTTATGGGCGGCCTCGGCGACCGCCATGGAACCTTCGTGGTCAACCTTCACAACGGTCAGGACAACCTCGAAGGGCGCGACGCACATGGGCCAGACCATGCCGGCGTCGTCGTGGTGGGTCTCGACAATGGCGGCCATTGCCCGACCGACACCGATTCCGTACGAGCCCATGGTCGGGACCCTGTTCTCGCCTCCGGAATCCAGCACCGACACCCCCATGGCCTCGCTGTACCTGCGTCCCAACTTGAAGATGTGACCGGCTTCGATGCAGCGGGTGATGGTCAGTGTGCCGCCGCACGAGGCACAGGACTCGCCGGCCTCGATGCCCCTCATGTCGAGCCACAGGTCAACGGCGATGTCGCGTGCGATGTCAACGCCGGTGAGGTGGACGTCGTCCTCGTTGGCGCCGGTGGTCATGCCGCTTCGACCCTCGAGACCCGGGTCGGCGTAGATGGTCAGGTCGGTCACTCCAACCGCACCGAGGCTGCCCGGCGACGCCCCCAGTGCCGCCCTGATCTCGTCGGCCTCGGCGGGGACAAGGTTGATGGCTCCTGTTGCGTCCACGAACTTCTGTTCGAGGAATGTGTGGTCGCCGCGCAGCAGGATGAGCGCCAGTGAGCCGTTAATGCGGTAGACGAGGGTCTTGATCTGGTGTTCGGGCGGGTGGCCAGCATCGGAGAGGGCCCTGATGGTGCGGATGCCTGGGGTCGGGATTGACTCGGGGGCATTGGCGCCAACGCGGTTCTCAACGGGCTCAAGGGCGGCTGTCGCACGCTCGACGTTGGCTGCGTAGTCGCACCCACCGCACTGGACCACGTCGTCTTCGCCGGCAGGTGAGGCCACCATGAACTCGACTGAGGCGCTTCCGCCCATTGCCCCCGACGAGGCCTGTACCGGAACAGCATCAAGGTCGAGACGGGAGAAGATCGCCTGATAGGCCCCGTGGTGCAGGTCGAACGAGGCGTCGAGGCCCTCATCGTCGATGTCGAACGAGTAAGAGTCCTTCATGGCGAACTCGCGAACCCTCAACAGGCCGGCCTTGGGCCTCGGCTCGTCTCTGAACTTCCACTGGATCTGGTACCAGATCTGGGGAAGGTCGCGGTACGAGGCCAACTCCAGCGACAAGGTTGCGAAGACCTCCTCGTGGGTCATGCCGAGCGCAAGGTCTGCGCCCTTGCGGTCGGTGAGGCGGAACATCTCGTCGCCCATCGACTCCCAGCGGCCAGATTCCTGCCACAGCGAGGCCTGGTGCATGGCCGGCAGTAGGAATTCCTGGCCGCCGATGGCGTCCATCTCCTGGCGGATCACCTCGCCGACCTTCTGGTGAACACGCCAGCCAAGGGGCAGCATCGAGTAGTGGCCTGACTGCAACTGACGGATGAAGCCACCGCGCACAAGGAGCCGGTGGTTCACGGCGTCAGCCTCTGCAGGGGCTTCGCGGAGTGTCGGTATGAACAGGTTCGACCAGCGCACCGGTCGGTCCTCCTCGGTGGCGGTCGGGACGCCGACACCCTAGCGAGACACGCCCCTCAAGTGCAGCAAGGGCGTGTTGATGAGGATTGCCGCCCGGCGTGTCCCGGTGGCCGCGCGCGTGGAACAATCAGACCCATGAGCACCACAGTTGTTGAAGCACCGACCGTCGAAGCCGTCACCACCGAACTGACCAGTTGGCTTGAGGAGAACTGGAACCCCGACATGACCCTCGCCGAGTGGTGGGGCCGCCTGGCCGCCGACCGCTGGGCACACCCGGCCATGCCCGAGGAGGCCGGTGGCAGGGGCTACGGAAGATCGCTGTGCGCAGCGATATCGGCAGGCCTGGCCGAAGCCGGTGTGGTCGGCCCACCCATCGGCCTCGGCCCGATGTTGGCAGCACCCACCATTGCCGCTCACGGAACCCCTGAGCAGGTCCAACAGTTCGTACCCGAAATCCTCGACGGCTCAACCGCATGGTGTCAACTGTTCTCCGAACCCAATGCCGGCTCCGACCTGGCAGGCCTCCAGACAAAGGCGGTCCGCGACGGCGACGAGTGGACCATCACCGGCCAGAAGGTCTGGACCTCGGGTGGACACCTCGCCAAGTGGGGAATGCTGATCGCCAGAACCGACCTCGACGCCCCCAAGCATCAGGGCATCACCTACTTCGCCTTTGACATGGAACAGGACGGTGTAGAGGTCCGGCCGCTACGCGAGATGACTGGCGACGCCCTGTTCAACGAGGTCTTCATCGACGGGGCCAAGGTTCTCGACGCCAACGTCATCGGTGGGCTCGGCAACGGCTGGAGGGTCGCCAACACCACCCTCATGATCGAGCGGGCCAACCTGGGTGGCGGCGGTAAGCAGCCCGTGTCGCTGTCGGGAGGCCCACGCACCGGTCGCCTCGGTGACACTGTCGGCAAGTTGGCCAAGCGCACCGTGGGTGGCCCCGACGGCGAGGCCGGACGGGGAATGAGCATCAACAGGCTGATCGAACTGGCATGCGATGCGGGCCGGTCCGCTGACCCGGTGGTCAGACAGGAGATCGTGAAGTTGCACATTCTGGGCGAGGTCAACCGTTGGAACCTCCTGAGGGCAAAGGCCGGTGGCAGCCGTACCGGGGCCGAGGGAAACCTTGCCAAGTTGGCGATGAGCGAGCTGGTCCGACGGAGCCGCGACGTGGGGAACCTGGTGATCGGCGCAGACGGCATGTTGGCCGGTTCTGCCAGCGCCACGGGTGGAGGCGTCCAGGAGGTCACCCTGTTCAGCCCTGCGCCCGCCATCTATGGCGGAACCGACCAGGTGCAGCGCAACATCGTCGGCGAGAGGGTGCTCGGCCTCCCCAAGGAGCCGGGCCCTGCCAAGGAGACTCCCTTCAAGGATCTGCCGCAGAACTGACCTGTCCCCCCGGGGCTCAGCTTTCTAGCGGAGGCCTGTGTTCTCCAGGTGCTCGATGATCGCCTGGCGCACGGCACCTGGCTCTTCTTGCATCATCATGTGACCGGTGCCCGGCAGCTCAACCACGTCGGCTCTGTCCGGGAATGCCCCGACAAGTGGTTCAGCCGCCCTACGCGGTGTCATCTTGTCGCCGCTTCCGAGGACCAACGTGACCGGACACGAGACCAGCGCCGCCGTTTCAACACCACTTCCGTAGGCGGAACAGGCAGACAGGTCCGAACTGAGAACACCGGGTGCGCAACGTTCCAGCAGGGCCTGGGTTCCGCCCAGCATCCAGAGCCCCGGGGTCGGGTTCTCGCCGACGTGCTGACGGCTCCCGTGTGCCCATGAGGTGATGAGGCGGGCTGCCTTGACGTCGTCGGCATTGGCTGCGGCCTGGAGGTCGGGGTGGACGGGCATGGTCGCAGCCACCCCGAGGAGCACGATGGAGGCCACCGATGCCGGCTGGTGTGCCGCAGCCTCGAGGGCAACGAGGGAGCCCATGGAATGCCCGACCAGGTGGAGTGGCCCGCCCAACTCGGTGGCTAGGGCGGCGACCCATGCAGCCAGGTCTGGTATCGACCCGAGCGCGGGGCCTTCGGACTCTCCATGGCCGGGTAGGTCCACGGCGATGGCCCGGTAGCCGTGGTGGGCCAGGAAGCGGGTCTGTTGCGACCAGACCGACCTGTCCATTCCGGCACCGTGGAGGAGTACCACGAGTGGGTCGGTGGAGTCAGGCTCAACGGGGACGGCGCCCGTGGCGGCGTTGACGCTTCTACCGTCGACCAGCAGGCGCACCGCTCTACCTCAGCGTTGTGAGGCCCGCAGGGCCTGTGACAGGTCGGCGCAGATGTCGTCGGCATCCTCGAGGCCAACCGACAGCCTGATGAGGTTCTCTGAGATTCCGGCGGCTTCCAGGTCCTCGGTGCTCATCTGCTGGTGGGTTGTCGAGCCGGGGTGGATCACGAGCGTCTTGGCATCGCCCACGTTTGCAAGGTGCGAGGCCAGGCGAACAGCCTCGATGAACTTGCGGCCGGCATCGCGACCCCCTTGGACACCGAAGCTCAACATGGCGCCGGCGCCCTTCGGGTAGAGGCGTGCTGCCAACTCGTGGTCGGGGTGGCTCGGGTGTTCAGGGTGTTTGATCCACTCCACGGCATCGTTGGTATCGAGCATGTCGATCACCTTCCTGGTGTTCTCCACGTGGCGCGCCATCCGCAGTGGCAGGGTCTCGACCCCCTGGAGCAGGTAGAAGGCGTTGGCCGGGCTCATGCAGGCACCAAAATCTCGCAGGCCCTCGGCCCGGGCACGCATGGACATTGCCTGGGGGCCGAATTCCTCGGTAAAGGTGATGCCGTGGTAGCCGGCATAGGGCTCTGACAGCGTGGGGAACAGGCCTGATTCCGCCCAGTCGAAGCGGCCGCCGTCGATCACGACACCACCGATGGCGATGCCGTGTCCACCCAGGAACTTGGTGGCCGAGTGGACCACAATGTCGGCGCCGTGTTCGATTGGCTGCATCAGGTACGGGGTGGCGAACGTGGAATCGACCGCCAGGGGAAGGTCGTGCGCATGGGCCACGGCTGCCACGGCGGCAACATCGAGAACCTCGATGCCCGGGTTGCCGAGAGTCTCCGCGAAGAGCAGTCGAGTCTCGGGTCGGATCGCATCGGCAAATGCCTGTGGATCGCGGGGATCGACGAAGGTGGTGTTGATGCCAAACCGGGGCATGGTCAGGTTCAACATGTTGTGGCTGCCGCCGTAGATGTTGCGGCTCGCCACCACGTGGTGTCCGGCCTCGAGGATCGTCGCCACCGCCAGGTGTAGGGCAGCCTGGCCGCTTGCCGTGCAGACCGCTCCGACACCTCCCTCAAGGGCGGCGATGCGCTCCTCCAGGACGGCGACGGTCGGGTTGGAGATGCGCGAGTAGATGTGACCGCTGACCTCCAGGTTGAAGAGGCCAGCAGCGTGGTCCACCGAGTCGAACACGTACGAGGTGGTCTGATGGATCGGTACGGCACGCGATCCCGTCGTGGGGTCCGGCTGCTGGCCTGCGTGGAGGGCCCGTGTGTCGAAACGGGTGAAGTCTGGCTCAACCATGGTTTTAGGCTACGGGATCTCCGAGGTGTCGGCCCCGATCAGCAACCAACCAGCTTGGCCAACCGGTCGAGGCTGTCATCTGATCCGATGGCGACGATCATATCCCCGACGGCGAACGGGCGTTTGGCTAGGTCGTCGGTGTGGAACCGGGCAAGCTCATCCCGGACGGTGAGAACCACGGCCCCGGTGCTGCTGCGAACGGAAAGGTCATCAATGCTCTGACCCTCGAAGTTGCACCCTGCGGGGATCTTGAACTCGCGCAGCGTTGCCTCAAAGGTGCCGTCGTGGACGACCACGTCAACGAAGTCGGCGACATTGGGTTGGGTGGCGAGGCTGGCCATGCGGTAGCCGCCGATCTCATACGGGTTGACAACCCTGTTGGCGCCCACCTGGTGCAACTTGGTGATGCTCTCGGCCTCGTCGGCACGCGACACGATGAACAACTCGGGGTTCATCTCGCGGGCGCTGAGGGTCACGTAGAGGTTGTCGACGCTCGAGCCGAGGGCTGTAACGAGGGTTTCTGCCTGTTCGATGCCGGTCCGGCGGAGGACGTCGTCGCTTGTTGCATCACCCAGCACGAACATGCCTCCGTTGGCGACGAGGCGTAACTCTTCGGTATCGACCGTCACCACTGTTTGTCCGACCGACTGCACGAACGAGGTGATCGAACGGCCGACCCTCCCCATTCCGCACACGATCAGGTGTCCATTCAGGTCATCGATCTGGCGTCGCATGCGGTACCTCCGGTACTGGCCGGAAATCCGGCCCTCGACAATGCTCTCGATGACGATGCTCGCCCCGTAGAGCACCGAACCGGTGCCCACCAGGATGAGCACCGATGTGAATGCCTTCCACGTTGTCGTCGGTTCGCCGTTCGCGATCTCCCTGAAGCCGACTGTGCTTACCGTGACGATGGTCTGGTAGACGGCATCGACGGGGCTCAGGCCCAACAGGATGTAGCCGGTCGACCCGGCACCGATGACGGCGAGCAGCAGTCCGGCGGCGTTGGCCAGGCGGCTACGGGCCGGCCTGTTGGTTCGACGGAACATGTGCGAAGGGTGTCTACTGGGCCCTCAGCCCCTGTCGGCGGGGGAGTAGCGTCCGCGTTGGCCAGCACGGCCCACCCGCATCCCGATCGGAGACAGCCATGCGCATCGGATTCATCGGCCTCGGAAACGTAGGGGCCAAGTTGGCAGGCAGCCTGCTCAGGAACAGCTTCGACCTAGTGGTACACGATCTCGACAAGGGGGTTGCACAGCCACTTCTGGAGGGTGGAGCGACCTGGGCCAACTCGGCCAGGGAGATGGCGACGTCCTGCGAGGTGGTGGTCACGTGCCTTCCCTCACCGACGGCGTGCTCCCAGGTGCTTGAAGCCGATGACGGTCTGATAGCCGGCTTTGCCTCAGGGGGTGGGGAGGGGAAGGTGTGGCTCGAAATGAGCACCACTGACGAGGCCGAAGTGCGCCGCATGGCATCGCTGGTCCAAGCCACGGGCGCCATGTCGGTGGATTGCCCAGTCTCGGGGGGCTGCCATCGTGCCGCCACTGGCAACATAGCCATCTTCGCTGGCGGAGAACGTGCCGCATTCGAAACAGTCCTGCCGGTGCTCAGCGCCATGGGTAGCCAGATCCTCCACACCGGCCCCTTGGGTTCGGCATCGATCCTGAAGGTAGTGACCAACTACCTGGCCACGGCCAACCTGGTGTCGCTTTGCGAGGCACTGACCACGGCCTCGATGGCGGGCATGGATCTCTCCACAACCTATGAGGCCATCCGGATCTCGTCAGGCAACTCGTTCGTACACGAGACCGAAGGTCAGGTGATCTTGAACGGGAGTCGCGACATCAGTTTCACGATGGACCTTGTCGTCAAAGACGTAGGCCTGTTTGACGACTTGGCCCGCCGCTCGGAGGTGCCGCTCGAGCTGTCGCCACTACTTCTCAAGATCTTCAGGGACGGCCAGGAGCGTTACGGACCCAGGGAGTGGTCACCCAACATCATTCGGCGCTTGGAGGACGCCACAGGTGCAGACATCCGCGCCCCCGGTTTTCCAGCGGAGATGGTCGACAACGAGCCCGAAGAGTTGGGCAGCGAGGTCAGTCCAACCTGATGGTTTCCATTCCAGATTCCATGACAGCGGTCCAACTCGTGGGTACGGGAGGCCCCGAGATGCTTGTGGTCCGCCACGACGTGCCCGTTCCAGAACCTGCTGCAAACGAGGTCCTCATTCGAGTGAGGGCATGTGGGATGAACAACACCGATATCAACACCAGGGTCGGTTGGTATTCCAAGTCGGTAACCGGAGTAACCGACGGACAGGGCTTCAGTGGGGTAGGAGAGGATGGTGCCTGGGACGGTGAAGGTGTGGACTTCCCTCGAATCCAGGGTGCAGACCCATGTGGCGAGGTAGTCGCTGTCGGCGAGTCGGCTGATCCCTCCCTACTCGGCCAAAGGGTGCTGGTCGATGCCTGGGTTCGCGACAAGGCAGATCCCACAGACCGCGAGAAGGCCCACTACTTGGGGTCCGAGCGGGACGGAGGGTATGCACAGTTCTGTGCGGTGCCTGCCCGCAACGTCTACCCGATCGACTCGGCCCTGACCGACGTCGAGTTGGCCTCCTTTCCATGTTCGTGGTCGACCGCTGAACACATGCTCACCCGCGCACGCCTCACCAATGGCGAGACCGCAGTAGTGACCGGGGCATCTGGCGGGGTCGGCACAGCGCTGATCCAACTGGCAAAGCTGCGTGGAGCCCGGGTGGTGGCTGTTACGAGTACCGCCAAGTTCGACGACGTCGTCGAATGCGGTGCTGACATCGTGGTGGATAGGTCAACTAGGGACCTGTACGAGGCCGTGGTCGACGCTGCACGAGGCCCTGTAGACGTCCTAGCCGACGTGGTTGGTGGCCCTGGCTTTGCAGCGCTCCTTGGCTTGCTGAGACGCGGCGGGCGCTACACGACTGCTGGCGCCATAGCTGGCCCGATCGTCGAACTGGACCTTCGTACCCTCTACCTGAATGACCTCGAACTTCATGGTTGCACGGTCTATGAGCCTGAGGTGTTTGCCACTCTTGTCGGATATATCCAAAGGGGTGAGGTGTGTCCGGTGGTTGCCGGGACCTTTCCACTTGATGACATCCACTCCGCCCAGGAGGCATTTGTTGCCAAGAACCATACGGGCAACCTGGTGGTCACCATCTCCTGACGGTTTGTTCGAGTCAGTTGACTGGCGGTTCGTCGGCGTGGAGCGGCGCGTAGAACTCCAGGTTCGACTCAAGCAGGTCCCAGATGGTGGCGTCTGTGGGCTCCAACTCGCCCTCATGGACTCCGACCGGTTGGACACGGTCACCCCAGCGCATGACGACTGACCCCCAGGTGATACCACCCCCGAAGGCGGTCAGTACGACCATGTCGCCGGGCTCTAGTCGCCCCGCATCTGCAGCGTCGGCGATTGCGATAGGAATTGAGGCCGCCGCGGTGTTGCCCAAGTTTTCGATGTTCACAAACACCCGTCCTGGCTCTATCCCCAACTTGCGCGTCGCCGAATCGATGATGCGTGCGTTGGCCTGGTGCGGGATCACCAGGTCGACCTCGTCGGCATCGAGGCCAGCGCGCTCAAGGGCCCTAGTAGCTGATGCGGCGATCCCCTGGACGGCAATCTTGAACACTGCCTGGCCTTCGAAGTGGAGTCGAGTCTCCTCGGGTGGCTTGCCCCAGTAAGGATCACCCCTGGTGCCCATTGCGCGTACGACCATGGTGCCGCCCTTGCTGCCATCGGCACCCAGGTCCACGGACAACACACCAGCACCTGAGTCGGTGGCCTCGTAGACGACGGCACCGGCACCATCGCCGAACAGGATGCTCGTCGCCCGGTCGCGGTAGTCCATGGCTACATGAAGCTTCTCGACTCCGACCACTAGCACGCGTTCGGCAAAGCCCGATTCGATCATCCCGGTCACGTTGGCGGTGGAGTAGATGAAGCCGGAACAGGCGGCGTTCAAGTCGAAAGCGGCAGCCTCGGTAGCACCCAGGCGGTCCTGGAGCATGGTGGCCACGCTGGGGCAGAGCAACTCAGGGGTGCATGTGGCCACGATGATGAGGTCCAGGTCTGTGGCTTGAAGGCCGGCACACGCGAGGGCTCTTCGAGCAGCCAGTTCGGCCAAGTCGGTTCCCTCCACGTGGGAGATCCGACGACTCTGGATACCGGTGCGCTCGATGATCCACTGGTCGTTCGTATCGCAGAGTCTTTCCAAGTCGGCGTTGGTCAGGGTGGTGGGAGGAACACACTTTCCCCATCCGGTTACGACTGCTCGCTTTGCCACCAATCTCCCTTCGGCGTCGTCAGGTTTCAGTGTCGCACGCGGAGTCCCGCCATGCCATCGGGAAGCAATCTAGGTCGGGTACTTCACGGGGCACCGAATCCGCCACCACCGGGGGTAGAGATCTGCATCACATCGCCAGGCTTGACCTCACAGGAGGCTGTACCGCTGAGTGACTCGCTGCTTCCGTCTGAGCGGATGACCATGTTCACGCCTGTCTCACCCGGTTCGCCTCCAGCCATCCCGTACGGAGGGACCACGCGGTGGGAGGTGAGCAGGCTCACTGTGACCGAATCGTTGAAGCGCATACGTCTCACAGTGCCGTCACCGCCCCTGTGGGCACCAGCACCTCCCGATCCTCGTCGGATAGCGAAGCTTTCCAATGCGACGGGGTAGCGCCACTCCAGCACCTCGGGGTCGGTGAGCCGGGAGTTGGTCATGTGGGTGTGCACGGCGTCGCAGCCGTCCCGGCCGGCGGTGGCGCCGGCTCCGCCACAGATGGTCTCGTAGTACTGGTAGCGGTCGTTGCCCCAGATGAAGTTGTTCATCGTTCCCTGGGGAGCCGCCATCACGCCCAGCGCACCGAACAGGGTGTCGACGATCAACTGTGAGGTCTCCACGTTTCCGGCGATGACCGCCGCCGGGTACTCGGGGCTGATCATGGACGGTTCAGGGAGGATCAGCTCGAGGGGCTCCATGCATCCTGCGTTGAGGGGGATGTCGTCGTCGACCATGCACCGGAACACGTACAGGACCGCCGCCTGGCAGACGGCACGCGGGGCGTTGTAGTTGCCAGGATGGGTGTCGCTGGTTCCGGTGAAGTCGAGCGTTGCCGACCCTGCCTCCCGGTTGACGGTGATGGACACCGACACCTGGTGGCCGTCGTCGGTGCCGTAGGTGAAGGAGCAGTCGCTGAGCGTTCCGATGAGGCGCCGTACCGAGTCCTCGGCGTTGCGCTTCACGTGGGCCATGTAGGCGTGAACCACGGTGAGGCCGTAGTGGTCGACCACCCCCAGCAGCTCGATCGTGCCCTTTTCGCATGCGGCCACCTGGGCCTTCAGGTCGGCGACGTTCTGGTCGGGGCTGCGGGCCGGGTAGGGCCCCGTTGCCAGCAGATCCCGGAGGTCCTCTTCGAGGAAAATGCCACTTTCAACGATCTTCTCACCGTTCAACAGCACCCCCTCCTGTTCAACAGAGGTCGAGTCGGCAGGCGCCGAGCCGGGGGTCATTCCGCCCACATCGGCGTGGTGACCGCGGGAGGCTACGTAGAAGATGATGTCGTTACCCTCGAAGACGGGCTTGACCACGGTGATGTCGGGAAGGTGGGTGCCGCCGTTGTAGGGGGCGTTCAGGACGAACACGTCGCCCGGAGACATGCGGCTGGGTTGGCGATCGCCAGGCTCAGAGTTCTGGGCGATCACCGACTTGATCGTTTCGCTCATGGAACCCAGGTGGACGGGCATGTGGGGGGCGTTGGCGATGAGGTCTCCGCTGGGGTCGAAGATGGCGCAGGAGAAGTCAAGGCGTTCCTTTATGTTCACCGAGACAGCGGTGTTCTCGAGCACGAGGCCCATCTGCTCGGCGACGTTCATGAACAGGTTGTTGAAGATCTCCAACTGGACCGGGTCGGCCTGGTCGATCCCGAGTTGTACTTGGTCGGGGCGGGGGGCAACCCGCGAGATGAGGAGGTCACCTGTCTCCAGCACCACTGCCTGCCATCCAGGTTCGACGACCGTCGTGGAGTTGGCCTCGATGATCACCGCCGGCCCGTCGACGCTGGCTTCGATTCCGAGTGCCTCGCGGTCGATAAACGGGGTGTCGTGGGTGCCGTGGTCCATGACCGACTGGAACACACCGAGGGGAGTTGCCTCAGTCCCAGCAGTGGGGGCAGCGGTCGTTGCAACGGTGTCGGAGTGGCCGACCACTTCCACCTGTGTGGATTCCACGATCATGGCCTTGCCCGGTGAGGTGAAGCCGAACCGTGCATGGTGTGCAGCCTCGAAGGCTGCAACCACGTTTCCTACGTCTCCCAGCGGCACATGCAGTGCGGTGTCGCTGCCGTCGTAGCGCACGGCCACCCGCTCGAAGGACTCGACGTGATCGTCCCCAACGCCTTGTGCCAGGACCGTGGCCCGGCCCGTCTCCCGTAGGCGGTCGGCGGCCCGGCGAACGGTGTCGAGGGCCGCCTCGGTCAACTCCGCCTCCACCGATTCGTCGTTGACGGTGCGCACGTCGGCGAGGCCGATGCCCAGTGCCGAGAGAACGCCGGCGTGGGGGTGCACCAGTACCTTTTCGATCCCGAGACGGTCGGCCACGAGGCAGGCGTGCTGGCCTCCTGCTCCACCGAAGCAGACGAGCACGTAGTCGGTCACGTCATGGCCACGCTGGACCGAGATCTTCTTGATTGCGTTCGCCATGTTCTCGACGGCGATCGTGAGAAAGCCCTCTGCCAGGTCTTTGGCAGTTGCCGGCCTGCCGGTGGCGTCGGCGACCTCCTGCACCAACGCATTGAAGAGGCGCTGGAGCACCTCGACGTCGAGAGGTTGGTCTCCGCCCGGGCCGAACACCGCCGGGAAGAAGTCAGATCGCAGGCGACCCAGCATCACGTTGCAGTCCGTGATCGTCAGCGGACCACCGTTGCCGTAACAGGCCGGTCCCGGGTCGGCGCCGGCCGAGTCAGGACCTACCCGCATGCGCGCACCATCGAAGTGGACGATCGACCCGCCACCGGCCGCAACGGTGTGGATGAGCATCATCGGGGCCCGCACCCTCACGCCCGCCACCTCGGTCTCGTAGGTGCGTTCCAACTCACCGCCGTAGTGGGAGACGTCTGTCGAGGTGCCACCCATGTCGAAGCCGATGAGGCGGTCATAGCCGGCCTCCCGGGCCGTGGCGACCATCCCGACGACACCACCTGCCGGTCCAGATAACAGGGCGTCCTTGCCCTGGAAGTGCCTGGCATCGGTCAGCCCGCCGTTGGATTGCATGAACATGAGCAGGGGGGCGTCTTCTCCGGGGTTGCCGGCCGACAACTGCTCCTCCACCTGGTTCACGTAGCGCCGCAGCACCGGTGAGAGGTATGCGTCGACGACCGTCGTGTCCCCACGTGACACCAACTTCATGAGCGGGCTGACCAGGTGGCTCACCGAAACCTGTGTGAAGCCGACCTCCTCGGCCAGGGCGGCCAACTGCTTCTCGTGGTCGGTGTAGCGGTAGCCGTGGGTCAGGGCGATGGCTACAGAGGAGAGGCCCGATTCGTGGGCCCGGGTCAGGTCGGCCCGTGCCTGTTCAATGTCGAGAGGAGTCAGCAACTCGCCACGCGCACCTACCCGTTCGTCCACCTCGACGACGCCGCTGTAGAGCATCTCCGGGAGCACGATGTCGAGGGCAAACAACTCCGGACGAGCCTGGTAGCCGATGCGCAGGGCGTCGGCGAACCCCCGGGTCACCACCAGCAGGGTTGGTTCGCCCTGGCGTTCAAGGAGTGCGTTGGTGGCGACGGTCGTGCCCATCTTGACGCTGTCTATCAGCCGCGGTGGGAGCGGGTCATCGGCATCAAGGGAGAGCACGGTTCGGATGCCGGCAACCGCAGCATCTGAGTACTGGCGGGGGTTCTCGGAGAGCAACTTGAGGGTGGTGATTGAACCGTCCGGGCGGCGTGCCACGACGTCCGTGAATGTGCCTCCGCGGTCGATCCAGAACTGCCACCCGACGCCACTCTCGCTCATGGCGGGGGAGTCTGACACGCCGGCCGGCCGAACGAAACGACCTATTTCCCGGCACAGTCGATTGCAACGATTCCCAACTGTGGAGCGGCCTCCACTGCTGGTCAAAGCAATGGGCTGTGCTTTCATTTGGGGAGTGATCGGCTCAGAAGGGGTCGATTCTGGTAACCAAGGGGACGAGAGAATGCTCTTTCACGTAACACACCATCATGACGAATCCACTTGCCCGGCGCACGACGACGCTGTCATTGCCGAGACCTTCGGTGCCGTGCTCGGTACTCTCGAAGAGAATGTGAATGAGGTGATTGGTGCCTGGGTAGACCCGCCGGGGCACGACTTCTTCTTCGTGGTCGATGCCGATGACGTGGCGCAGATCTTTACAGGAATGTTCCCGATCGTCTCTGCTGGGAGTGCGAAAATCCAGCCGGTTGGCGACTACGTAGCCATGATGAAGATGCGAGAGCAGATGAACAAATGACCGACTGATTCCTGCCTCCATGGAGGCAGGGTGTTCAGCATTTCGGTGAGACCACAGATGTAGAGGTTCGGTCGTCAATTCCGCATGGTGGTGCTGGGGGGTCGGCGACGGCCACGATCGCGGTCCACAAGGTACGTGTGACTGGATCGAGGATGATGGGGGCGACTAAGGCCAACGCTGCTGACGGGAACAGCACCGTAGGCCATGTCGGATCTGGCAGGGAAAGCAGAAGCAGCCCGACTGCTGCCAGTAGGCAGATGAATCCACTCATAACCGAGTTGACTCCGATGGCGCCAATCCAGAACCCTTCCGAACGGGCGAAACGGAAATGGCATACCGGGCAAGTCGAACGCATCCTCAACCAGTGATGGAAGAGGCCCCTGGAGCCACACGCCGCACAGGCCAAGGTAAGGCCCCGCCAAAGGATCGTGGTTAGGCCGGCCCCATCCATCCCGGTAGCGGCGAGCCGTTCGGTTCGAGTGGTCGAGTTCCGGTCGCTGATGACTGGGATAATACGGTTGGTCCCTGGGAGTGGCACAAACTCTGGTGGAGCTGGGGGGAATCGATCACAGAAATCTGTCCGGGGTGTCCACCTGGACCCCTAATGCCCGTGGAATCAGGCCTGTGTGTCTGTCGGGTATGGCTGTGTCCGCGTGGTGGTCTGCATTCTGTGACACGGGTTGTGACAAGCGAGGGCCGACCAGGAGGGTCTAGCCCTCGAGGATCACTCCGGCGGCTTCGGAGGGTCCGCGCGCGCGTCGGCGCGAGTTCTCTAAACTCAACCCCCCCCGCCACCAGAACACGGAGAAAGTCCATGTCCTATTCCCCCGAACCCCGGAAACTATCTACCGAGGTTGAGGTACTGGACAGCGCCCGATGCTACGCCAACGCTTGCCGCCGGGCCGAGGTACTTCACCGGAAGCGAACGTTGGCCGTCGAGGCCGAACGTCTGGCCGACTGCGACTTCCACGACGCCTCCAATGAACAACTCACCGCCAATCTGAAAGCCGGTGATCGGGCGATGGGGTTCACCACAGTGGTCGATCAACCATCGGAAGTCCGTGGGGTGGACGACTACCCGACCGGAAAGGCGCATCTGGCCTATGAGTGCCACTTAGCGACTCGGAAACGCCTGGACGCGGAGTGCGATCAAGCGGACCGTGAGCTTGAAGAGGCCCACGGGGTGCTTCTGACTGCTGCGTCGAACTTGGTGGAGGATACGGATGGGTCCGAGGAGTACAACTCAGACGACGAGGGCTTCAACTTGCTGGCCGGAGGCGGAGTAGCCCAAGAGGTGGAATCGAATGCCAGCGGGACTGCCGACGTCAACGAGGTGGCCCCGGCAGCCTGACGAACGGCCTAGTCGATGATCACTCCGGCGGCGACCGGATCAAACCTGTCCGGCCAACACGTCTCCCGATCTGGAACAGCACCCGTGAGATCCACTCCCAGCAAATTGATCGTGAATCGGCGTTGGCGCCGCACCACACACAGGTGAAGTCGGCGGACTTGACGGTTTCGTAGGCCGCCCTGACGGCCTTGAACTTCTCCTCGCGCAGCTCCCGGTCCACGGCGTCGGCACCGGTCCGATCCGGGTGGAACTTGATCTGCAGCGCCCTAAGCGAGCTGTCGAGTAGTTCGTCGTCGATCAGGACGCCGACATCCACTTGGTCAGAGATCCCCAGGACCCTAAGGGGCGCCCAGCAATCCTGGATCGTCTGGATGTTCGAAGTAGCGCTCATACCAACCAGCAGTTCGTCAGTGGAGGCCGGCCCCTACTAGGGACTCGGAATCTCATCTGTCTAGCGCATCTGCAACTAGCCACCCAGACGGGGGTGAATCGAAAACACAGAAATCTCTCCGAGGTGTCCGTCTGGACCGCTACTGCCCGTGGATTCAGGCCTGTGTGTCTGTCATGTAACTCTGTGCCCATGTAGTTACATACATTCTGTGCAATGAGGTGTGCATCGGCGCCGGCCCGTTCTTCGGGTTGAGGGCCAATAGCAGCGAGTCATGACTGAGCGTCTAGCGCTTTGCCAGTCGGGGCCCTAACCGAGTAGGGGTGTCGCGTTGCTAATGGTTTGCCAATGGCATCCACCACCTTGGAGCGGCATCTAGCTGTAGGGAGCAGATTCAGCCGTTGCTAGATGTATTGGTCGGGCGCTGGCTACCGCAGGACGACGCCAGATGCCGGGTGGGTGAGGTGAGTTCAAGTCCCCCTCCGACACTCGTGTAACACCTCAGACCCTCAACTCCTCGTACCACCAGTCTTCCAGAAGTGGTTTGACCAGGATCTTGAAAGCCATAGCGGTCTGAGAGACTGTTGCCTATGAGATGGGGCGTCGGCCAGTCGACATGGTGACCGTCGAGGATGTCATGTCACGGCTAGCGGCAGCTGACTTCCGTACCACCGTTGAGTACACCGGGCCGTTAGAGCATCAATACCTCATGACCCACTTCAGGGAGGACTACTTGTCCTTGTGGCTTGACATGCGAGAGCTCCTCGCTACCACCGGGATCATCAGGCCGTTCTTCAAGAGCCATCGGGTGTGGAAGTACGTTGACCTACCCGACGGGTTCACCTACTGGGTCATGCCCGAATGGGTTGTTGACGGTTGGGAAGAACGTTTCGACCCGGATGCGACGTACGTCCTCAACCGACAGGAAACCGAGAAGCACTTTCAGACGGGAGCGCAATAAGACTTCGATACCCGCCGAACGGAGGTACCAGCCCGGTGTCAGGGGCGTCGGACCTTTACGCGACAATCGGTTCGTGATGAGCGAGAGCGGCGATCCAGCAGTGGACGAGAACGCTTCGCCCAACTCTGCCGGGGTCTGGTCAACGTTCCTGGTGGAGGGACCTGCCGGTCCAATCCACGTCAGGTCGATCGGCACAGGGCACGCCGTTGTGATGCTTCCGTCTCTCGGTCGCGGCGCATCCGACTTCGAGGACCTAGCGCAACGTCTTGCCGTCACGGGCTACCGGGCAGTTGCACCTGAGCCGAGGGGGATAGGTGGCAGCACCGGGGTGCTGGAGGGTGTGTCCATGGGCGACCTTGCCGATGATGCGGTTGCCGTGATCAAGGCCCTTGGCCTGGTTCCGGCCACGGTCGTGGGTCACGCCTTCGGCAACCGGTTGGCGAGGCTTGTGGCCACCCGGCAACCGGACCTCGTCTCCGGCCTTGTGCTTCTGGCCTGCGGTGGCCGCTTCAGGCCGGCACCTGAGCACATGGCCGCCCTCAGGCGTGTCTTCGACACGGGCGCATCACCCGAGGAACACCTTGCTGCAGTGGACATGGCCTTTTTCGCACCTGGGAATGATCCATCGGTGTGGACGGGTGGCTGGTTCCCGGCTGTGGCCCAACTCCAGGGAAGGGCGGTGGAGGCAGACGATCCCAGCGGTTGGTGGACGGCCGGCAGCGCCGACGTTCTGGTGGTGCAACCCGCAGACGATGTGGTGGCCCTGCCCGCCAATGCACACGACATCATCGAGCGCCTTGGTGGGCGTGCAACGCTGGTGAACGTTACAGATGCCGGCCATGCACTGCTTCCTGAACAGCCTGTCGTCGTGGCCGATGCTGTTCTGCGATGGCTGGACGAACGGCAACCTGGGTGATGATGGGGTCCATGACACAAAGGTTTGACGGGCACGTCGTGGTGGTCACAGGGTCAGCGACCGGTATCGGCGAGGCGACCGCGCTCAGGTTCGCCTCTGAGGGAGCCGCTGTGGCCTGTCTGGATATCAATGTCGAGGAGAATGAGGCCACTGCTGAGGCTGTGAAGACATTGGGCGTAGACGCCGTGGCGCTGGCCTGCGACATCCGATCGCGTAGCGATCAGGAGGCTGCCTTCGCAGTGGTCGTGGAGCGCTGGGGTCGCATTGACACGCTCGTGACAAGTGCCGGCGTCTATGTGGGCGGACCGTTGTCTGAGATTTCGGCTGAGCACTGGGATGACATCGTGGCGGTGAACCTGACGGGGGTGTTGATATCCAACAGCCTTGCTTCGTTGACCATGGCAGCGCAGGGTCGCGGGTCGATAGTCAACATCTCCTCGATGGCCGGCAAGACCAGTTGGCCGGAGTCAGCTGAGTACTCCGCAACAAAGAGCGGCGTTATCGGTATTACGAGGTCTGCGGCGATGGAACTGGGACCGTCGGGCGTGACCGTCAACGCCGTGTGTCCCGGCAACACCCTCACAGCCATGGTTAGAGACGTCGCCCATGAGGTCGGGGAGAGGCTCGGCATGACGGGGGCCGAGTGGCTGGAGATGCGTGCCGCCGACACTGCCGTCAAGCGCCTCGCCGATCCATCTGAGATAGCCGGCGTGATCGCCTTTCTGGCAAGCGACGACGCCCGTTACCTGACAGGCCAGGCCATAGAGGTCGATGGCGGCATCATCCTGAGTTGAAAAAGGGGCCACCCCTGCCTCAGCCACAATAGTCAACGCGGCAACTTTCGGACTGAACTAGAAGGGCATTACTCCACCCGAGTCGCCAGGCCCGTGCATTACAAACGAGTTCACCAGGCCCTGGCTGGAGGCTCGGAACACCTAGGTGGCGAGCACCGCTGAGTGGAACTCAAGCATGTCAGCGGTGAACAACGCCGGTTGGTCGCCAACGCTACCGATATGGGCGCCCAGGCGACCCAGACCGGAATCGGCCACGGCGAGGAACATGTCGAGGTCGACCGAGGCCGGGTCGGCAACCCCGGTGAACGGATCGACCATCGTCCCATCATCGTCTAGATAGACGGTGGAGGCACCGGGGGCCACGGTGGCCTCAGGGATCTCGTGTACCGGTTCGTGGCGGTCGAAACTGTGGGCCGCTCCGGCGACCACCCGGATTGAGGCGTTGCCCCCCATGAGACGGATGGCCTGGATCTGAGCCTGAGCCTGTTGGACGGAGACCCAGTCGTCCAGGTCGCCGACGATGGCCCGTATCCGGGTCGGGCCCACATCCGGGTAGGCGAACTGGTGGCCGCACCACGGGTAGACGCTGTAGGCCCCGGCCAGGGACAACCCCTCTCCCACGATGGGATTGGCGAAACGGCGCATGGACGCGGCCAATACCGCCGTACCACCCCTGCTGTGACCCTGGCCAGATATCCGTTCTGGGTCGACGGCCGGGTGCTGGGAGAGGGTACGGAGGGTGGCCAGGACGTCGAAGGCGCTTGAGGCCAAGGAATACTGCGTCTGGTCGGCCACCGTCGATTCGACTGCCCGAGCCCCGAACGGGTCGAGAACGAACGCCCCGTAGCCGGCGGCCACCAGGGTTTCTGCATGGCCCACGTGACTGTCGGCGACCCCCAGACTCCCCGGCACGACGAGCACCAGGGGCAGTGGCTCCTCCGAACTGGGTAGGAATAACTTTCCGTCCACTACCACCGGTTCACACCCCGCCGGGTCGGTTATGGCCTGGTGGTAGTTGAGTGGGTTGGCGCTGGTGATCTCGACGTTCTCGCCGACCACTCCGGCCAGGGTCAGCGCCTGGTCGCGGAACCTCTGCTGTTCCTCCATTTCCCAAAGCCTAAGGGGAGTTCTCGAGGGCGAACACTCCAAGACAGTGGTGGGGGTTCTTCCTACTAGGGGGACACCGCTTCCAGGCGCGCCGGGACATGCTTGTGCCAAGGGGTGCCGACGATCGGATCACACCAGTCGAGGGTGGTCAGTTCATTGGGGGCCACGCCGTAGATCTCGGGATCGCCCCCGGCCGGCGAATAGGCCAAACCGTGACCGTTCGGGAGGGATACGTGGCCTTCCTGCATGGTGTTGTTGATCTCGGCGACGGCGACCGCCACACCGCCAGGAGTGGTGATCCGCACTCGGCCTCCATCATCGACGCCAAGCGCCTCAGCATCGGCTGAACTCAATCGTAGGGCGCCCTGGGCGTCCTTCTTTCGCCAAGACGGGTCACGGATAATGGTGTTGGCGGTGAAGCTCCGTCGCTCGCCGGCTGAAAGTACATACGGGTAGTCATTGGAGGTGTAGCGCTCGGGCGCTTCGGGAAGGGCGCCAAGCAAGGCCAACATCTCGGGCAGGTCAAGATTGATGTGGCCATCGGGAGTGCCCAGCAAATCAAGGGCCTCGCTGTAGTCATGGCGAGTGAATACCACCCCGTCCTCACCGTCGATGATGGCCTGCCACAAAGCGTTGCCAAGTGCTGGACCGTCGCCCTCGTGGCCAGCTGCCCGCACTGCCTCAGGGTGCTGCATCGCAGTCATCTGAGCGAGGAACCATGTGGCTGCTGCACCTTCACTGCCGGCCGGAAGCGTCCTACCGAGAGTCTCATATAGCACTACCGCTCCCACACTGCTCAATTCCTGATGATGCTGCACGGCGGTGGTAAATGTCGTCGTGAAGGCATCAATTCCGCCAGCTGCTGCGGCTCTCAGGTCGTCAAGTACCCCTGCCTCCTCAGCGGCGTCAAGAGTTCCACTGGCCCGTACCAGCCGAGCGTGAATCTCGGGTTCCGCCAGCGTGCCTTCCAATGGTTCAAGAATGCCGGGCCGCATGTGGAAGTGGTTGTCGGGAAATCCGCTGGCAAAGAAGGTGGCCTCAGCCTTTTCGTACTGCGAGGCTGCCGGCAATACCCAGTTGGCCTGTTCGGCAGTTTCGGTCATAGCGACGTCTATGACGACGGTGCACTCACAGGCCCTCATGGCTCGCCGGAAAGTGTCGGAGTCAGCCAACGAGTGCACCGGGTTGGCACTCTCGATAAACATGGCGCGGGTTCGCTCAGGGTGGTCGGAGAGGATGCCTTCGGCGATTTCGTTGCAGGACACCAAACCCGAGATGATGCGCCCCCCGGTGACCGGATCGACGGGCTCATTGCCAGCTGCGGAATAGTTGAAGAGCCCAGCGATTGATGTGTGCGGGGTCAACCCACCGGGGTTTCCGATGTTTCCGGTCAACACACTCACCAATCGATGAAGGTATGACACCAGTGTCGAATGGGGGGCCATCTCTATGCCCAAGTCCTCGAGCATTGAGACGCTCGTGGCACTCGCCAGGAGCCGAGCGACCTCTCGGATTTGGCTCTCAGTGATACCGCACCGTTTCGCGAAATCAACAATCGGCACCTTTCCCAAGGCAGTGGTGGCGGCCTCAACGCCGACTACGTGATCTGTTAGCCATTTCTCAGAGGTCAGCCTCTCATCAACCAACACTGCACCGATGGCGGCAAGCAGGAAGGCGTCAGTGCCGGGGCGAACGGGTAACCAGTAGTCGGCCAGATCGGCGGTCTCGGTGCGGCGGGGGTCAATCACGATGAGTTGACGGTCAGGGTCTGCAGCGATCTCCTTGAGGACCCGGCGGGCTGCATCGAAGCCGTGAGAGTGCCACGGGTTCTTTCCTACGAACACAGCAACTTGTGCCTCCTCGATTTGGCCATGGGTGTGGGTTCCGAACATGAGGCCTTCGACATAGGCCTCCCCGGTTTTTTCTTGTGCAAGCGCGTTGGATCGCCGCTTCATGCCGAATGCCCGTTGGGTAGCGGTGGAGTGGGCTCCACCAAGGTGGTTGCCTTGCCCTCCTCCTCCGTAATAAAGGATGCGGTCGTCGCCGTACCGCTCGGTTACCGAACGCAGACCCTCGGCGACCCCAGCGATTGCCGTATCCCAGTCGACTTCTACGTAGGTGCCATCGTCGAGGCGCCGCATCGGAGATGTCAATCGACTGTGATTGTTCTGGTAGTGGTCGATACGCAGGGCCTTTTCGCATGTGTAGCCCGCTGAGGTGACGTGTGCTTTGTTGCCCCGCACTCGGGTGATCGCTCGCTCGTCGAGTTTGACCTCGATCCCACAGTTTGAGCTGCACAGCACACACGCGGTCTTGCGCCAATCCTCTGGCGGCTTGTTGATGATCGGTTCAGTCATGCTGGAGCTCCTTGAAACTCTTGAACAAGTTGATCACACAGGGGACATGGACAAATCATGAATGCAGAAACCAAGTAGATCTGGAAAAGGCCAACCTCCGACCGGTGTGGCCTCGACCAGACAGGACTGCTCAACAGTGGTCATGAGGCCATGAAGTCGACAAGCAGCGCAGCCAACACCGGCCCCTGATCTTCTTGAAGGAAGTGGTGCGCGCCCTCGATTGTCGTATGCGGTTGGCCTTGAGTCCCAGGAACTCTGGCCAAGAAGGGCGCATAGCTGCCATTGGTCACCGGATCAAGGTCGCTGAACGCGACCAAGAACGGCTTCTCAAACTGCTCGAGCACCTTCCATGCCGCCTTATTGGCGGACACTTCCGGGTCATCGGCGGTAACGGGCACCAACGATGGAAAGATCCGGGCTCCGGCCTTGTAGGAGTCATCTGGGAAGGGGGCGTCATAGGCAGCAATTACTTCAACTGGCAGGTCGGTGGCACACCCACCGTTGACAATCTTGCCTATTGGGAATGTTGGCGAGTCCTGGGAGAACTTCTGCCAGGCCATGAAGGCTTCCGTCCAGCCTTTCCCAGTTGGTAGAGCCGTGTTGGCGATAGCCACTCGTTCATATCTGTCGGGCTGGTCGGCCACGAGGCGTAGGCCGATGAGGCCACCCCAGTCCTGGCCAAACAATGTGATGTCAAGCAGATCAAGATGATCGAAGATAAGTGACGAGGTCCAGACAACGTGGCGGGCGTAGCTGTAGTCAGTCGTCTCCGTCGGTTTGTCACTTCGACCAAAGCCGACGAGATCAGGGACGATCACCCGGTGGCCGGCCGAAACCAGTGGTGGGATCATGTGGCGATAGAGGTAACTCCAAGTTGGCTCACCGTGAATCAACAACACAGTGGAGCCGTCAGATCGGCCTTCATCGAGGTAGTGGACCCTTAGCGTGTCACCGTCACCATCGGGTATTTCGGCGTAGTGCGGTTCAAACGGGTAGCCGGGCAGATCGACGAATCGATCATCAGGTGTTCGGACTGTCTCCATGTGTCTGCTTGACTCCAGCTGGGTATTGCTTGCTGATGGGCCGTCCCCACTCCGACCCGATGCCTTCTCCCTATTGCAACATATCGTTGGAGATATCCGCAGCGCTGCATCTCCGAAACTGCGAACACGTGCACACAAGAACTGCGAACACGCCGTGGCGTCGTGTTCGCAGTTGTTCCTGCTCCGTGCACCGACTGGGGTGTGATGTGACTCCTGGGGGAGGTTTCACCAGATAAGTGGGGGAGGCTCCACGGTCGCCAACCCCAGCCCTAGGTGTAGATGGCCAGAACCAGCAAGGTATGCCGACCTGTTTCGTTGACCTGCGCAAACGCCAGGAAACTGTCTGTGGCCTGCCATTCTGCTTGATCACTGGTTCGCGCTGGTTCGCGATGTCTCGCGGCCTGTACGCGGCCTGCAGAAGGGCCCTATTCGAAGATCACTCCAGAGATTCCGTGTGTGCCGGAGGGGGGACTTGAACCCCACGCCCAAGTTCAACGCGGCCATTTCCCAATCGTGTCATGGGGGTGTGGCACTTCGTTGAAGTCAGCCCACGACTCCTAACACATCACCACCTCGAGACCCGTATTTCTCCGACTAGTCGGGGAGGTTGTACCCAACGTTGGCGACGCCAATGACGTCACCGGCTGTGTCTCGGGATTCGACCCTTACCTCGACCCAGTTCTTGCCGTCGCCGTGATAGTGCTTCTTCTTGACCACGCCTTTCGAGACGACCGTCTCTCCGACCCTGACGGGCTTGGTGAATGTTGCGTCGACGAAGCGAACGCTACCGCCGTTGGCGCTTACTGGGCCCCACGATCGCGTGACTACCGAGGCCAGGCTCGACATCGTCATCATCCCGTGGACCACGGTTTCGGGCATGCCAAATACTTGGGCCCTGGCCGCCCACTCCTCGTTGGTGTGTACCGGGTTCATGTCGAGTGAGGCGACCGCGTAACGGTCGATGACCTGCTGCTCGTAGCAGAGTTCGACCGGTGGGAGTTCCGCTCCTGTGTCGATTTCACTGAAGCAGGGGGCGACCGGAGGGGCGGCCTTTGGGGCCCGGGAGGTCGAAGCAGTCATGGTCTTCTCCTTCTCAAGCGTTCACGAACTGGGCGATGAGGGCTTTGTTGGCCGGCAAGATGAGGGAGCAATCCCATGTGCCTTTGAGGACACCGTCTTGGTTGTGAAATTCCATGAACATTGTCAAGTAGTGCTTGTCCCGCTGAATGAACTTCTGTCTTGTCGTCACGGTGGTGGTGATGACCTCGCCCTCACGAAACGGCTCGTTGATTTCGATCAACTGGCCAGGATTGCGAGCGCCGGGTGTCCGCATCCAAGATCCGATTCCAGACGATCCCACCGAGTAGAAGCCGACCGTCGTAGCGAAGATCGGGTGCTGGAGCACCTCCCCGGTCGGGGAGTGCTCGAGGGCGTACTCCGGGTCTGTGTACAGAGGGTCTGTTTCGCCGCACGCCCGGTTGTAGGAGACGATGTCCTCGGCCACGACCGTAAAGGTGTGAGAGGCGGGCGCCCGTTCACCGACCGTTGCCTCCTCCCACGTTTCGTAGTGCTCCCAGCCGAGGTGGAAGTCCTTCTCGAAACTCTGCTGCTTGGTGGTCTCGATGTATTGATCCAGCCGTGTCGGTACTTGCATCCTTTGGCTTCCCTCTCCTGGCATAGGTGGGGGGACTTGAGCCCCAACACCGCAGGACGATAGCGATTGGATCAAACTGCCGACGACCGGTTCGAATTGCCTGCCGAGCACTCATCGTATTCAACCCGATTAGTGATGGAGCTTTCACAGCGTTCACGGCTTAGACGGCAGTGTGATGATCTTCAGGCCCAGACCTGCGCTTACGTAGCGTCGGAGGGGGGGATTTGAACGCTCCTATTCATCCGACCTTCTTATCGGTCATTCGTTACCCCGTGTAGCGGGCCGAGTAGAAAAACTGAGGTGCCTTTCCCAGGGAGACATCTCCCAGACGCCAGCCTGGATGTGGTCGAAACTGTCGGGCCAGATGGTGTACCCGTCAGAAACTGCGAAGGAAACGGTTGCAGTTTCTAACCGCTCCCTGCAATGCCTTAACTGTGATCAACATCGATGACTGGGGAGGCGGGGGTGCCGGCTACGCGGATCTCAAGGATCAGATCACCGGGTTCGACCGACGCAGCGTCGCCGACGACCACCCGTTCGACCACCCCGGCGATTGGCGCCGTGATGCGCGACTCCATCTTCATCGCCTCGATTGTGGCAACCAACTGACCGACCTCGACCACCGCCCCGACCTCGGTCTTCACGCTGACCAAGCCCCGGAAAGGTGCGGCCACATGGCCAGCGCGGTTCGAGTCGGCCTTCTCGGTTGCGGTCGTCGCGGTCGCAACCGACCGATCGATCGCATCGATTGGCCGGAACTGACCGTTCAGGCGAAACATGACGGACCGTATCCCGTCCTCGTCCGGCTCTCCTATGGCCTCGAGACCGACGAGCACTCGAACTCCCCGACCGAGGCCAATCGAAACATCCTCATCTTCTTCCGAGAGCCCGTACCAGAACAGGCGCGTCGGGAGCACCGTCAGATCGCCGTACCGCTCCAGCATCTCGTCTCGAGACGCCGCGGGTGCGGGAAAGAGCAGGTGGTTCAGGGTGAGACGGGCATCGTGGCCGTGTAACCCGGCAAGGTCGTCGGCGGTGAGCTCTTGGGTGGATGGCGGGGCAGGCCGGCCGCGGAGCGCAGCGGTGCGAAACGGCTCGGGAAACCCTGCTTCGGGAGTACCGAGTTCGCCCCGAAGGAACGCTACGACACTTTCGGGCAGATCGACACTCTCGGGGTCAGCGGTGAGTTTCTCGGGAGTAACTCCGCTGGCGACGAGATGGAGAGCCAGGTCGCCGACGACTTTGGAACTCGGGGTGACCTTGATCGGTCGGCCCAGGATCTTGTCGCACGCTTCGTACAGCTCCTCAACCTCCTCGAAACGATCGCCAAGCCCGAGAGCGATCGCCTGTTGACGAAGGTTGGAGAGCTGCCCACCAGGGATTTGATGTCGGTAGACGGTTCCCGTCGGGGCTCGGAGACCAGCCTCGAAGGGCGCATACAGGTTGCGTACCGCTTCCCAGTAGGGCTCGAGTTCACCGATTGCATCGAGGTCGAGGCCAGTCAGACGATCGCTGTGATCGGTGGCGGCAACGATGGCAGCGAGTGACGGTTGGCTGGTCATGCCGGAGAGGGGCGGTGCCGCGCCGTCGACAGCATCGACTCCACTCTCGATGGCTGCCAGGTAGGTGGCGAGTTGCCCACCCGCCGTGTCGTGGGTGTGGAGTCGCACAGGAGTATCGAACCTCTCTCGCAGAGCGCCGATGAGGGTCCGTGCTGCAGGGGCTCGCAGCAACCCAGCCATATCCTTCACACAGAGTATGTGTGCGCCCACCTCGACCAGCCCCTCGGCAATACGGAGGTAGTAGTCGAGGTCGTAAAGGGTCTCTCTCGGATCGGACAGATCACCCGAGTAGCAAACCGTGCCCTCCGCCACGGCTCCGGTCTCAAGCGTGGCCTCGATCGCCGGTCGCATCTGTTCAATGTCGTTGAGCGCATCGAAGATACGGAAGATGTCGATCCCCGCCAGGTGGGCCTCGGCGACGAATCGACGACAGACTACATCGGGGTACGGCGAGTACCCCACAGTGTTTCGGCCTCGCAAGAGCATCTGCAGGCAGATATTGGGGACAGCTTCACGAATCTGTGCCAGTCGGTCCCAGGGGTCCTCATGGAGGAAGCGTAGGGCGACGTCGTAGGTGGCACCCCCCCAGCATTCGAGGCTCAGAAGCGCCGGTAGCCGGTGGGCCAGATGTCGCGCTCCAGCGACAAGATCAATCGAGCGGACTCGTGTCGCGAGGATGGACTGATGGGCATCTCGTAGCGTGGTGTCGGTAACCCCGATATCAACTCGGTCTCGCAGCCAACGGCTGAACTTCACCGGTCCGAGCCGATCGAGATGCTGCTTGCTGCCGGCCAGTGGGTCGGCGTCGAGACGCTGCGGAAGCTTTAACGCTGGTTCGACAGATGACGGGGCCTGGCCGTACGGGCGATTGACCGTGATGTCAGCGAGATACCGAAGCAACCGCGTGGCCCGATCAGTACCCACCGACGCTGCTGTGAGATGGGGCCGCTGGTCGATGAACGCCGTGGTCACATTCCCTGAACGGAAGTCGGCATCGGCCAGAACGGCTTGGAGGAACGCGATGTTGGTGCCTACTCCCCGGACTCGGAACTCTGCCAGAGCGCGCTCGGACCGCCGGAGCGCAGTATCAAAGTCGGGACCGCGACAGGTGAGCTTGACGATGAGCGAATCGAAATAGGGCGAAACCTCCGCGCCCACATAGCCGATCCCGTCGTCGAGGCGGATGCCTGCTCCCCCCGGCGGGCGATATGCGATCAAGCGGCCAGTGTCAGGCCGGAAGTCATTGGCGGGATTCTCGGCGGTGATTCGACACTGAAGGGCAAAGCCCCGCGGCTCGATCAATTCTTGGGACAGGCCGAGATCGTCGAAGGTCTCACCGGCCGCGATTCGCAGCTGGGCTTCGACGAGGTCAACATCGGTGATCTCCTCTGTGACGGTGTGCTCCACCTGGATTCGAGGGTTCATCTCGATGAACACGTGGCGGCCGGAGGGGTCAACGAGGAACTCGACCGTCCCGGCGCTGTGATAGCCGATCGAGCGTGCGTAGGCGACTGCATCGGCGCACAGCACCGCTTTCACTGCTGCATCCAACCGAGGAGCCGGAGCGATCTCAACGACTTTCTGGAAGCGACGCTGCATCGAACAGTCGCGCTCATGGAGGTGAATCACCTCACCTTGGGCGTCCCCGAGAATCTGTACCTCGATGTGACGGACATCGCTCATCGCTGCCTCGAGAAACACCGTGGCATCGCCGAAAGCGCTCTCGCCCTCCCGCATCGCGGAAGCAACAGCTTCAGCAAGGTCATCTGTCCGATCCACACGCCGCAATCCGCGCCCTCCGCCCCCAGCCGCAGCCTTGACGAACAGCGGGAACCCGATTGCCTTGGCATGATCCAGTGCATCCGCTGGGCCGTCCAGCGCTGGCGACTGCTGCAGTACCGGGAGACCAGCTGCCTGCGCCGCCTCCCGCGCCCGCATCTTGTCCCCAGTGAGGGTCAACACGTCGGGAGTCGGGCCAACGAACGTGAGGCCAGCCTCAACACATCGCTCAGCAAGCTCCGGATTCTCCGACAAGAATCCATAGCCCGGGTAGACCGCGTCGGCACCGGAGTCACGACCGACGCGAATGAGTTCATCGATGTCGAGGTAGGCGCGTACTGGATGCCCGCGAACGCCGATCTCATACGCCTCGTTCGCCTTCATCCGATGGAGGCTGTTGCGGTCTTCGTAGGTGTGGATCGCGACGGTCGAGATGCCAAGTTGTGTCGCCGCCCGGAAGGCCCGTATGGCGATCTCTCCACGATTGGCAACAAGGAGCTTACGAATCATGCGCATCCGCCAGCGTCTTCGGCAACGACCGTAAAGGTGTGAGAGGCGGACGCCCGTTCACCGACCGTTGCCTCCTCCCACGTTTCGTAGTGTTCCCAGTCGAGGTGGAAGTCCTTCTCGAAACTCTGCTGTTTGGTGGTCTCGATGTATTGATCCTGCCGTGTCGGTACTTGCATCCTTTGGCTTCCCTCTCCTCGCGTAGCTGGGGGGACTTGATTCCCAACACCGCAGGACGATAGCGATTGAATCAAACTGCCAGCGACCGGGCCGAATCGCCTGCCGAGCACTCACCGTATTCGACACGATTGCCGAAGCAAAGAAGGTAGAGCCCCTGAACACGGCGGCACGAGCCCACTAGAGGCCACACAACCACCGAGAACCCGAAAAGGCAGCGCTGAAAGCGATGCCTTTTCGAAACTGCAAACACGCCATTTTACTGAGCCTAGGACTCCTGGCCGCCGCAGGGTGGGCCGTAGATCAGGGTGCTCGGCATCGAAACCTCTGGCAGACTTGGGAGATGGATGAAGCGATGGCCGAGAGCGTCAGGGCCTATGTTCGGGAGTCAGCCCCCCGTGGGAAGAGCGGTCTGCCGAAGCGTCTCCACTTGGACGGCCTGGCCATCCTCATCATCGATATGAACACCAAGGACTGTGAAATGGTCAGTGCCAACTATGCGGAAAAAGCCACTGTGATTAGGCTCAGAGGCACGACTGCCGCCACCGAGGGTGTCGAGAAGATGGCCGAGTTCTGGGAGGCCGCTGCCGCCATGTTGAAGGCGGCGGAGGTCACGACTCTCGGGGAACTCTTAGAGGACGACGAGGACTAGGCGCAGTCGAGCTGTCACACCCCAGTGGGATAATGGGGGTGAATCATCCAGAGGATCTGAGGGGTCTGGCCCTGTGACGGTCCGCCAACCGGCCGCTGTGCGGCATCGGTGGCAACGTCAGGATCGATGAGGAGGCAGTCATGGATAGGAAATGCCCCGTCCCGACGGGCCTCAATGTTTGTGCTGCGATCAAGATTGCTGCGGAACTTGGGCGAGGCTCATCTGTTGTGACCTTGGCTTGTGACAGTGACTTGAAGTACCTAGGCGGCGGTCTCTTTGATCGATTCGCTTAGGTCAGAGAGCGAGAGCCACTGGGAACTGGCCCACCCCCAGCTACCGTTGGAGCCAGTCTTTGAGCTCTTTGTGCTCGAAGATCATGTGTTCCTGGAGCGTCAGATCTTGGCCGATTGATGCATCCTTAGCCTTGTTGTACATGGAGAGAGCGATCGCTACGTCGATGTAGGCGAGACCCACGGCGTTGAAGTAGGTCATTTCATCGTCGGTTTCGCGGCCGGGCTTATCGCCGGCAACCACGTCGGGAAGGTCAGCGTAGATATCGTCGTCGGTGAGCTCGCCATCCTTATACATGCGGCTGATGGTCTGAGTGCGGTGCTTCACCGTTTCCCAGTCGTCGCACACAATCTTTGCGCACTGCTTGGCGACCGCATACTCGTCCTCCCATCCGCCGACATGGTTATAGAACGCACCTGGCCTCATCCAGGCCGCTTTCAGGAGGGGTGCCTGGGCACTCGTTGCGGTCACCAGAATGTCCGCGCCATCCATCGCCGCCTGACCGTTGTTGTTGGTCTGAACAAAGTCGATGTCGGGATAGAGAGCCTGCATTTCGACACTGAATTGTTCTTCTGCCTCGGTTGTTTTCGCAGACACCCGGCACTCGCTAATGGTCGGACGGGCCGCCTTGATGGCGGCCAGGCTCATTTTCGCTTGCTCTCCGGCACCGATGAGGCCGATGACTTTGGAGTCTTCGCGAGAAAGGTACTTGGCCGCTACCCCTCCCATGGCACCAACCCGCATGTTCGAGGCCAGCGTTCCTTCCATGAAGGCGATCGGAAAACCGGAGTCGATTTCGGAGAGAATGAAAACCGCTGAAAGGTTCTGCTTGGCGTGTCTGGTTGGGTTGGCGGGAAACACCGATACCCACTTCACCCCGCAAACCTTCTCAGACAGAAGTGTGGCCGGAAGGCAGTTGATTCGATCCTGGGTGTCATCTGAGAATATTTGAACGGTCTTTTCCGGAAACAGAATATTGTTTCCTCTGAAGGCGAGCATGGCCTTCTCTGCCGTGTCGATTGCCATCTTCATGTCGAAGCAACCTGCCCTCAACAAGTCTTCCTGGGACAGGAACGTAATGTCGATGCGCTTTTCGTTCATCTTTCGCTTTCCACGATCATGTGCAGAATGGGGGCGCTGTAACCGTTGCTAGTCTGAGAACAATTATCGCCACAGGTCTCTTGATCTAGCAGGGTAATAAGTCCCCATCTTAGTCCCGGAGGCCTCACGTTGACCCTAACCGTATTGGGCCAAACCGGTTCAGGATTGCCGGTGTGGGAGAATTGGACCCTTAACGACCGGGGCCCGCAAGTTAGAGAACATGTGGTACCCCCCCCGGGGGGGGCTCGAACCCTGAACCTGCGGATTGCAGTTCTCAAATCATTGCCCCTAGGGCATTTCTCTGGACTGTCTTTGGCATGCATTCACATGCCATTTCGACACGAGCCCGCCAACCGCCGAAAACTCGAAACGGCAGCGCTAAGAGCGCTGTCGTTTCGAAACTGCGAACACGCGTTCGCAGTTCTGCCAGCGCCGTGTGGCGACTGGGGCCTGATGGGACTCTGACGGGAGGCTTCACCCGCTAAGTGGGGGAGCCTCCACAGCGTTCACGGCTTAGACGACGGTGCGATGATCTTCAGGCCCAGACCTGCGCTTTCGTAGTGTCGGAGGGGGACTTGAATGCCCCTAGTCGACAACCTCGGCCAGGAAGCGGTCGAGGTTGTCGTTTCGCTCCCCGGTCGAGAAGGCGAAGTCTGGAACCAGCACTTCGTCCACACCCACGGCTGCGTACTCGGCCACCACTTGACGGAGTTGTGCTGGGGTACCAACCAGGCCAGACCGGTAGCCCATCTGCTCCTTAAGTTCGGCAGCCTTCTCTTCGGTCTCGGTGAAGAAAAGCACTCCCACCGCGGACTTCTGAATCTCGGCAGGATCACGCCCCACATCCTCGCAATGCCGCTCCAGGACACTGATCTTGTGGTGTATTTCCTCAGGAGGTCCCCAACAATTCCACTCGGTAGCGAACCGGGCCACGGTTCGCAGCGTCCGCTTCTCGCCCCCACCTCCTATGAGAAGCGGTAACGGGCTTTGAAGAGGTTTGGGCTCCATAGGTGCCTCGTCTAGTTCGTAGTACTCGCCACGGAACGTGGTGCGATCTTGTGAGAACAACATGGTGAGAATCTCACAGGCCTCCTCGAACCGGTCTGAGCGCTCGGTCACCGAACCCAGCTCCAAGCCGTAGCGCCGGTGTTCGTTCTCCTGCCAACCAGCACCAATCCCGACCACAAGGCGTCCACCCGAAATGTGATCGACCGTGGCGGCCATGTTGGCCAGAACCGCCGGATGCCGGTAGGTGTTGCCCGAGACCATGGCGCCTAGTCGAAGCCGGGGTACGGCGACTGCAAGGGCGGCCAACATGGTCCACGCCTCCAGAATGGTGCCCATCTCGGGTGAGCCGTAGTCCTTTTCTGGCCCATAACCCTCTGGCGGGGGCATGAAATGGTCGGGCACCCAGATGCCGTCCCAACCAGTTGCCTCGGCGTGTTGGCAACCTTGGAGCAGTTCCGACCAGGTCTGGCCCGCATTTGCCCAATACGAGAATCGCATGCCTGTGAACGTAGCGGTAAGTTCCCTACACGTAGTGGCAAGTACGGGTCCGTGATTCAGATCGGTCGCCCTTGTTGCTTCTGAGGGCGATAAACGCCAGCATTGACTCGAGCCCACTAGAGACCACACAACGGCCGAAAACCCGAAACGGCAGCGCCAAGAGCGCTACCTCTCCAAAACTGCGAACATGTGTTCGCATTTCTGCCAGCGCCGTGTGGCGACTGGGGTCTGATGGGAGGCTTCACCCGATAAGTGGGGGAGCCTCCACAGCGTTCACGGCTTAGACGACGGTGTGATGATCTTCGGGCCCAGACCTGCGCTTTCGTAGTGTCGGAGGGGGGACTTGAACGCCCCTAGTCAACGCGATCATCCCAACAGACTCGTCACGATCATCCACCCCAACTACTGGGAATACCCTGCTGACCAAGCGACACCACGTGTCCACCGTCGAGGTTCATCACAAAGATCTCGTTGTTGCCGTCCCGGTCACTCTCAAAGGCGATCTTCATGCCGTTCGGCGACCACGCCGGATGCCAGTCCCCGTCGTCGTTGTCGGTGAGTTGGGTGACCCCGGTCCCATCAGCGTTCATCACAAGAACCTCGCTGTCGCCGTCCCGGTTGCCCATGAAGGCGATCTGTTTGCCGTTCGGCGACCACGCCGGATGCCAGTCCCAGTCGTAGTTGTCGGTGAGTTGGGTGACCCCGGTCCCATCAGCGTTCATCACAAAGATCTCTAAGTCGCCGTCCCGGTCGCTATGAAAGGCGATCTTCTTGCCGTTCGGTGACCACGCCGGCGACACGTCATAGTCGTAGTTGTCGGTGAGTTGGGTGACCCCGGTCCCATCAGCGTTCATCACAAAAACCTCGACGTCGTTGTCGCCGTCCCGCAAACTCTGAAAGGCGATCTGTTTTCCGTTCGGCGACCACGCCGGAAACCCGTCCCGGCCGTCGTTGTCGGTGAGTTGGGTGACCCCGGTCCCATCAGCGTTCATCACAAAGATCTCTTCGTCGCCGTCCCGGTCGCTATGAAAGGCGATCTTCTTGCCGTTCGGCGACCACGCCGGAAACCGGTCCCGGCCGTCGTTGTCGGTGAGTTGGGTCACCCCGGTCCCATCAGCGTTCATCACAAAGATCTCGTCAGCGCCGTCCCGGTCGCTATGAAAGGCGATCTTGCTGTCCTCACTCCCACCGCCGCACCCGGCCAGCAGCACGCAAGCCAACAGCACCCCAACGAACCGTCTCATACCCCTCAGTATGTCACCTTCCCCTGAGGGGTACTAGGGCGACCACTGGAGCCTCTAGGTACGAACCTCAGATACGCGCAGCCGGAACGGCTACCGGTGGGGTTACACGAGTGTCGGAGGAGGGGGGACTTGAACGCCCCTAGTCATCACTGAATCACAACGCATGCTGCTCACCTGGCCCACCGATAGTGGATGTCTGGCTCTCCCTCTTCGTTGTCGCCGTTGGTTCCACCGACAGCCCGGAACCCATGACGTTCATAAAAGCGTTGTGCCCCTTGGTTGCTTTTGAATGTCCAGAGGTCAAGGGCCTCCGGGCGTTCGACTTTCGCTCGTTCTATAAATGCGGTGCCAAGTCCTTGATTGGTCCAATCGGGGTCGACATACAACTGTTCAATCCAATTCCCGTTCAGGACCAGCACACCGGAAACTGTTTCGTCGACTTCAGCCACCCATACCTCTGCAACCGGCATGACGGTTCCCACAAAGTGCGCCCTTACCTCCTCGTCGAGATGCACAAGAGGGGGAATCGCCGGCACCGACGCATGGCGCGAGCGCAAGAGAACTTCTGTGGCAGGCCCATAGTCGCCATTTTCGGCCCTCCGAACCCTGGACGCACCGTCAACAGCCATTCACGAAGGTCTACAACACGCGCCGAACACGCGCGGCCTGTGGTGTCGGAGGGGGACTTGAACGCCCCCAGTCAACGCCATCACGGCCCCAGGTCAGTCGAAAGTTCCTTTGCCCAACCTGTTCTACCAGATCGCGATGTCACCCTGTGGCTGCCTACGCGAAGGTCACACCGGCGGCTGCCGGATCGAAACCCTTCGGCCACCGGGTGTCTTTGTCTGCTTTCGAAAATGTGAATTGCATTCGATTCTTGGGGCGGGAGATCCTCGCTGCCGTGCCCAATCGAGGATCTCCCCCCATGAGAAGTTTCGCAGGACCGCGCCGGTCAGGTCCGCCCTGCCGAGGTTCGCCCTGCCAGGGGTTCGCTTTTCTGGGGGCCGCTCACGAATCGATGAGGACTCCTGGGTTCAAGATGGCGTTTGGGTCAAGTAGTCGTTTGACGGAGCGGATCGACTCTGCGAACAAGTCGGGTCGCTGCGCATCGTAGGCACTAGGGCGGTGCATCCGGCCTACGGCGTGGTGGTGCGTACACGTGCCACCAGCTGCCACAACCACCTCGTTGGCGGCATCCTTTACGGCCTGCCACATTGCAATCTCACTACCCTGTCTGCCCATCCCCGACCACGTGTAGTAGGGGGCTGGGCCGTCCGTGTAAACATGTGTGAAACGACACGACAAAGAGTGGTGGTCGCCAAAGGTGTCTGCCAATACCTCGCCCACACGTTGACGCACGGTGGCATCAAACTCTGGCCACCGATCCCAGGTGATAGCGGTCTCGAAGGTGTCAGCGACCACGCCCAATGAGGTCTCGACTCCGTTGCCGACACCGATAAATGCATCTCGCCACGCACCCACAGCCCCTCCTCGGCCAGTCGGCTTCCCTGTTCCGTCGTCGACGATGACGTCGTCATCGAGAACGTGCCCACCAGAGTCGCGGGCTATCTCGACCGCTTGGGCGATGTTGTGAGCCTGTGTCAGGTCGGCACTCTCGAAGGACACAATCACAAACGATCGATCGCCGTCCATCCCCGCAGCTCGGGCGGCCTCATCAGGATCCAGGATTCGAAGATTGGCAGGCCAGAGCTTAGATTGGACGATGCGGCGAACTGCCTCGTAACCGGCCTCCCAAGAGGAGAAGGTGATGCCGGCAGTCGCCCTGAACGTGGGACGCACCTGCACACGCATCCAAGCCTCGGTGATGATTCCGTAGATGCCTTCCGAACCGATGACCATACGGTCGGGACTGGGACCTGCCCCCGAACCAGGTAGTCGGCGAGACTCCCACCAGCCCGACGGGGTAATCATGCGAGTGGATTCAACGAAGTCATCTATGTGGGTCTGGTTGGTGGCGTAGTGGCCACCAGAGCGAGTGGCTATCCACCCGCCAAGGGTTGAAAACCGGAATGACTGTGGGAAATGACGCAGCGTGTATCCGTGTGGTCGCAGTTGATCCTCCAGGTGGGGGCCAAATACACCAGCTTGTATACGGGCCGCCCGCGATACCTCGTCAATCTCAAGGACCTGGTCGAGGCGGTCAAGAGAGACGATCACCGTAGGTCCAAGGTCTTCAGGCGGTGCTAGACCCCAGACCACCGATGACCCACCACCGTAGGGAACGACCACGTAGCTGTGCTCGTTGCACCAATCGAGGGTTGTGACAACCTCGTCCTCATTTCGCGGGTGCGCCACCACATCCGGCGGGTTGGGAAAGTCCAAGTTGAATGCCCGAATCCGTTCGGTGAAGTGAGCCCCGTAGGCGTGGCTAGCCCGCTCATAGGTACTAGTTGAGCACCATTCGGCAAGAGCATCTGGCGGCAGGATCCGGGGAGGTCGCAGGTCAGCATCTTCGGCACGAGGTATGGGCCCAGCTGTGATCGCCGTGCCGTACTGCTCTGAAAGCTTCTGGGCCAGTACCTTCCGCTCACCGTCGGTGGGTTCTTCTGACTCCATGCACCAAGCCCAAAAGGATCGACGATCGTTGCTAGTCATGGCTAGATCGTAGGAAAACCCCCGTGGAACTGCCACAGTGACCCCAAATCAACGGACTTCGATGACCTTGGTACGGGGCCCACCAGGACACCTAATAGCGTTTCCCCGAGGTTCGGGACGAGACCTAAATCTGTGCAGATTCGTTGAGCCGATTGATCGTCGGTCGAACGATCATCGTGTAGATATCACCAATCGCCTGTTTGCAATGAACCTTCTGCGCTTGGAGGCGATCCGGATCAGAATCGAAGGCCAGAAATGCTGCTTTGCTAGGGAAAAGGTTGAATCTGACCTGGTTCCATCGCCATTGATCACCGAGGGGTGTTCGCAGTTCTCGTTACCCCGTGTGACCACAGGGGTCCGATGGGACTCGTAGGGGAGGCTTCACCTGTTAAGTGGGGGAGGCTCCACAACTACTCCGAGTTGCGGTGCTGTGCCCGGCGACGGTCGATGCCCAGGGGGGATTGTGGAGGCGAATGGGAACTCCACCTCTGAGAGTTGAACGGCGCAGTTGTCAGCACTGGTAGGCACCTAGGGGCTCCGATGTCGCTCCCACCCCACCTCAGGGAGGGGTGGGAGCGAGGACTTTGGTCCCGTGTGTTTGTCAGGGGGGTGTGTCAGGTTTGTTGGGTGAGGCTTCGTGTAGTTGTTTAGGCCCTCGCCGACTGGGGCTACCTGCCGGGTCAATAGTGCCTGGCAAATGTCGCCTTCCTCCTCTTCCTCAGACAGCCTCAAGTTGACGATGGGGGGTCGGATGGGGCCTTGGAAAGGCCGCCTAGCCGAATCCTTCAGGCCCCCAGTGCAACAACAGGCCAGACGGTGCATTCAAGAAACACCACCTGACCTGCACATTGTTTGTCGGGCTGCCGAGATTTGAACTCGGGACCTTCGGTCCCCCAGATCACAGAAAGGTGATCTTCGAACAGTGTCTCGGCACGAAGTCGATCCCAAGCAACTCGCTACACGGAGGACCGGCCCCAAAGGACCGGCCCTGCGGGGACCTCAACGACCCTTGCGCTGCGCCTCTATACGGTCCGTTAACCAGTCTTGAGCTCATTCGCCGATCTCGAATCTGGTCAGAGCCCGGGTACCACCGGCACAGGCTGTGGCGAGGACGACCATGGTGCCGACGATCGCGGTGGTGACGCCGAGGTGGGGGTCGTAGAAGACGCCCTTGTCGTTG
>Ga0187833_10000402_pt1 | contig 50182 bp, 59 predicted proteins | sample ETNtaG_37_FD_167968 | JGI IMG/M metagenome (GOLD analysis project Ga0187833, IMG submission 167968) | Marine microbial and viral communities from oxygen minimum zone, Eastern Pacific Ocean - ETNP2014_SV_400_PacBio MetaG (Illumina Assembly) | ecosystem: Environmental > Aquatic > Marine > Hypoxic...
CTTTGGAAAAAATGACACTTATGCCACTGAAGGAGATCTTATGTTTTCTTTGGGACAATCCCTAGTACTTTATAATCGTCTAAATGAATATATTTCCAGTGGGCGTTATAAAAGAATATTGCGAAGAGGAGAAAAAAGAATTGCAAGGCATAGGAATCAGTATCCAGCCTTACTGGTATACAATCCTCAAGGGCTTACTCCTATAAACCGTAATGACCATTATGAATTCTTAATACCTCCAAATAAGGCTTTGCTTACAGTGTTCTATTTCACCATGAGTAAAAAATAATTCACAATATTTTTAAAATACCTTAAAATCACTTTTACTATGAAAAAAGTAATGGCGTTTGGCTCTTTTGATGTACTGCATAAAGGGCATGAAGCTTATCTTAAGGAAGCTAGAAGTTATGGTAAGCATTTGATTGTTATAGTTGCTAAAGATGAGAATATTTTAAGGTTTAAAGGCAGGAAGGCAAAACATGATGAGGAGTATAGGTTAAGGCAGGTTAAAAGATTAGATTTTGTTGATGAAGCTGTTTTGGGGCATAAGGATGATATTTTTGAGGTTCTTGGAGAGTTTAAGCCTAATATTGTTTGTTTAGGGTATGATCAAAGTACAATTTCTGAAGACGCATTAAAAAATGAACTTAAAAAATTCAATATAACTGCAAAAATAGTAAGGGCAAAATCCTTTAAGCCGGGAATATACAAATCTTCAATATTAAAGAAATAAATTATTTTCTTACTAATTCAACATCCTCTACAATGAATTTTCCAGTACAGTAATTTTCCATCTCAATCTTTGCTTTTTTTATCTTTAATTTTTTATCGAACAATGGACAGTCTAGAACTAGTGATTCATATTCTCCTCCTTCTCCCCCTAAATGAATGTTTAATTTTTTTACAATATTTATAAAATCGTTATTGATTTCTTTTCCAAGAAAATCCTTATTTAATCCATCAGCAGCAATTCCGGTTATAATGATTTTGAAGTTATTTTTTATAAGATCCTTAAGGTATTGTTCTGGGTTAATGTGCCATAATGGAGCTATTGATTTTAGTTTTAATTCATTGCATATCTTATCTATCCTCTCTTTTTGGTAATTTGAGGCCAAGGCTCCTGAAACTACACCATTTATTTTATATTTTTTAATTGCTGTTTTCAAAGCTTTTGTTATATCTTTGAGTTCTTTTTCTTTTATTCCAGAGGATTCTATAAATAATAACGGCAGATTCATGACTTTTGCCTGCTGCTTGACTAAATCAATATTCGGTATGTGGAACATATAAGAATCATCTCTTTTTGATTTAAAGCTGATTAAACAAGCAATTTTATTATGTTTCGAGGCTTTAAAGGCTGCATAAATGCTGTCCTTTCCTCCTGATATTAATGCTGCTAGTTTCATTCGTCAGAGAAACGTATGGAGCTTTAAAAACATTTTTAAATCGAATTAGGTCTCGAGACTATTAACATGGATAATGGAACAGTGTATAAAAAACTGATTATTGGAATTAAAGGTTATTTTGATAGAAATAACATTAAGAAAGCAGTTATTGGTTTAAGCGGCGGAATAGACTCTTCTTTAAGCGCAAAGCTTGTTGCAGATGCAATTGGGAAAGAAAATGTTCATGGATTAATCATGCCTTTGAAGGGCTTAAGCTCTGAAGAAAATATTAAAGATGCTGTTGAATTCTGTACATTGAATAGTATAAATTATTCTTTAATATTTATTAATGATTTTATTAAAGAGTTTGAGAAATTGGATTGGAAACAGAGTAAGATTGCTGAAATGAATATTGCTTCAAGGATAAGGGCTGTTGTTCTATATAATTATGCCAATACCCATAATGCCTTAGTAATTGGAACTTCTAATAAGACAGAGATTTTACTTGGATATTTTACCAAGTATGGGGATGGGGCTGTTGATATAGAAGTTATTGGGGAATTATTCAAGACAGAAGTGAAAAAAGTTGCTGGATTTTTGAAAATATCTGAAAAAATAATAAATAAGGTTCCAACAGCAGAACTTTATCATGGACAGACAGATGAAGAAGAGCTTGGGATTTCTTATGAAGAACTGGATAAGATTTTGAAGCTTTATGAAGAGGATAATTCTATGTTGAATATTATTGAAAAAGGATTTGAAAAGGAAAAGGTTGATAATATTTTCCAGAGAATTGAGGCAAATAAGCATAAGAGAGATATGCCAACTGTAGTTAGAGTTTTCTGAAGATTATTTTATGGTTTGTAATATAGAATATTTATAGATGATAAGTTTAAAGGGTAAATTTATTGTTCATTTTTTTGCTCATCAGCTTTATATCGATCAAAACCAATTCCATTTTGCATATCGAAATAATCAATTTGTGGAAAGTCATGGTTATAAGGGTGAGGTAATGTACCCGCAAATTCCTGGCCTCTTGTATTAAAGTCCTGAGCTAGTACTCGTAATTGTGATTCAGTACAACCCAATTCTGATAATACTCTCAAGCCGTATAATTCTGTACTCTTATTTAAGGTTCCTCCAACAATTGCACTAGTTCCTGCTATTGCATCTGCTATCTCTGATTGTACAGTTGATCTTTTTACTTCCTGGTGTATTAAAATATCACCAACTCGGTCCGTCAAACGTGAATCTTGTTTTGAGCTCATTTTTTAAAACATAATTTTGATTTTTATTCTTATTAATAAACATTATTGACAATTATATTCTTATTGGAATAATTATTTATCTGCAATTTTTTAACAAAATTTATATAGATAATAGGAATAGATAAAATAATGAAACGTGGTTTATTCATCGGAAGGTTCCAGCCATTCCATCTAGGACATCTGCAGGATATAAAGACTGCTTTGGAGGAAGTTAATCATCTTACAATAGGCATTGGGAGCAGCAATGAAGACCATACAAAAGAGAATCCTTTTACTGCTAAGGAAAGAGCTGAAATGATTAATATAGTTTTGCCAAATAATAATATAAGAAAATATATTGTTTTTACTATACCTGATTTAGGCAATGATAAAAAATGGGTTGAGCACATTGAAACTTTAGTTCCTAAGTTTGATATTGTTTATACTGGCAATAAATGGACAGAAAAGTGCTTTAAAGGAAAATATGAGGTAAAAAGGGTCAATATGTTAAAAGGTGTGAGCAGCACTATAATAAGGAACAGGATTCTTAAAGATGAGGATTGGCAGAGTTTAGTGCCAAAAGAAGTCGTTGATTATATTTCTAAGATTAATGGGGTTGTGAGGGTTAAGAAAATAAAATAAGCCTCGAAAGGGACTTGCAAATCTGTTTTGGTTTTTGCACCCCTGACCTGCAGATGTCTGAAATCCAAGATTTCTGAGCAAATCAAGGAAACCTTGATTTTACGAGTCTGCTGCTCTAGCTAGCTGAGCTACCGAGGCGTTATAATAAGAGAATAAGAACCTTACTTAATATTTTCTAAAATTTTTGCTTTGTCGTTATTGAATTTTTTCTGGCATTCAAAGCAAATAGTGTGTTTTTTGCCTTTATCATCTTTTACATATGTACCTAGTATCTTTCCCATGAATGTGGGTTCTATGTTTTTAGAGCAGATTTCACATTTCATATTAAATTTGGGTTATATTGATATTTATTTAAATGTAGCGGAAAAAGACAAGTAGCTTTGAAATTTATAAAAATAACATCAATAAATAAAAAATTATATATATAACTATTAATGGTTTCAGTAAAATGGGGTGGAAGAGTTTAATATTATTTTTTTGTTTGTTTGTTCTTCTAGTGAATACTGTCTATTCTCAGGAATTTGGACCTCCGATATTCATAGCGAATTCTGAAACTTTGGAATGCAAATATTATTTTTCTGGTGATGCACAACATTTTAATCCGAGGCCGGAAAACTATACAGAGAATATTGGCTATACAACAGATTTTAAAAATCTGGATCAGGCATGCGAGCTCTATAAATGCGCAAAAACTGGCGGCAGGTTTTTATTGACCAGTAAGGATGATACCAGCTCTAGATTATGCGGATGCCCCTTAGGAACTACCTGGAATAATGTAACAGGATGTGATGCAAGCATTGTGCCGGTAACTGGTTTGACAACTCTGGAGCAAGGGGGGAAGGGTTTTTTTGCAAGGTTATGGAATTGGATTGTTTCTTTGTTTAAATAAAACAACATTTATAAAACATGATTTCTTGCTTTAGAATATGAAACGTATAGCTGTTGTTGATAATGAGAAGTTAAAGGACAAAGAAAAGAACCTGTATATACAGAGTTTATGTCCTGTCAACAGATCCGGGGTAGAATGCATTACTGTAGAGAAGGATGGTTTCCTTAAGATAGATGAAGCTACATGCATTGGCTGCGGGATTTGCACTAAAGCAGCTCCAAATGCAATAAAGATTGTTAATTTGCCTGAAGTGTTGGATAAAACTCCTATTCATAGATATGGAGAGAATAAGTTTGCTTTGTACAGCTTGCCAACTCCTTTGTTTGGGAAAGTTGTTGGTGTTTTAGGTGTTAATGGTATTGGTAAATCAAGTTCTATAAGTGTTCTTGGTGGTTTGCTTAAGCCAAATTTTGGTGAATTAGATAAAAAAGCAGATTACAAAGAGATAATTGATTTCTTTAAGGGTTCTGAAACACAGGCATTTTTTGAAAAAGTTGAGAAAAAAGAGATTAAGGTAAGCTATAAGCCGCAGCATGTTGATTTTATACCTAAAAAAACAAAAGGAAAAGTCAAAGATTTGTTGAAAAAAGTTGATGAAAAGGGAAAATTAGAGGAAGTTGCAAAAGAGCTTGAGATTTTTGATATATTAGACAATAATATTGAAAAGATTTCTGGCGGTGAGCTGCAAAGGGTTGCTATAGCTGCTACTGTTCTTAAGAAATCTAATCTGTATATTTTTGATGAGCCTACAAGCTATCTTGATATCAAGCAAAGAATGAATGTAAGCAGGTTTATCAGGAATTTATCTGATGAAAAAACTGCTGTTATTGTTGTTGAGCACGACTTGATAATTTTCGATTATATGACGGATGTAGCGCATATAATGTACGGTTCAGAAGATGTTTATGGCAGTGTTTCTGGATTTAAGCCAACTAAAAATGCAATTAATGTTTATTTAGGCGGTTACTTAAAAGAAGAAAATATCAGGTTCAGGGACAAAAAGGTAAAATTTGAGGCAAGAAAAACATTTTCCAAGAAAAAAGATGATGAGTTGATTTCCTGGAGTGGAGTTGGAAAAAAGCTTGGAAAATTCTCTTTAAGCGCAGAAGACGGCAGTGTAAATAAAGGGGAGGTTATTGGAGTTTTAGGAGAAAATGGAATAGGAAAAACAACTTTTGTAAGAATTCTTGCTGATGATATTAAAAAAGATAAAGGAAAGTTAAATGGAAATGTTAAGGTAAGCTATAAACCTCAATATCTGGAATCCAGTGATGAACTGGTTATGGTTGTTTTGAATGATGCTATTTCGAAATTTACTAATCAAATAATTAATCCTTTGAATTTAAAACCGCTTTTTGAAAAGAAATTAAATGAATTATCTGGAGGGGAATTGCAAAAGGTTGCAATTGCTTATTGTCTTGGAAGAGATGCTGAGCTGTTTCTTTTGGATGAGCCTAGTGCTTATTTAGATATTGAGCAAAGATTAATTGTTTCTAAGGTTATTAGGGACTTTATGGAGCTGCAAAATAAATCTGCATTGGTTGTTGACCATGATCTTTTGTTTTTGGATTATTTAAGCGATAAATTAATGGTTTTTGATGGTGTTCCTGCAAAAGATGGAATGGTTAAAGGTCCTTTTTCAATGGAAGATGGCATGAATATGTTCTTGGAGAAGTTAGGAATAACTTTGCGCAGGGATAAAGATAGCTCAATGCCCAGGATCAATAAGCTTAATTCCAGGTTAGATAGGGAGCAGAAAGAGAAGGGTAAGTATTATTATTCATAATGGAAGAAAACAAAAAAATATTAAACACTTAATTTAATAATACTTTTTAATGAAATTATTAATAACAATATTACTCCTTATGGTATTAGCCGTGCTTATTGTAGGGTGCACAAAATCTATTGAGCCTGTAAAGAATGAACCTTTTATTATAGAATCTGTATCTTCACCATCATCTTCAATTTCTGTAAAATTGACTGTAGAAGCTTTTACTGAGATACTGAAATTGGGGGGTGAAACAGATTTAATTGTTACTATTTCTTCTTTAGATGGTAATTCGTATGACGATACTACAGCACAAATAGAATTACCTAAAGGTATAACTCTTGTTAGTGGCGATACAGAATGGATAGGTAATTTAGAAAATCCTGCAAGTTTTAATGCAAGAGTTAAATTTGAAGAAGTTGGAGATTGGACTATAACAGTAGGTGCTAAATCAATTATTAGCGAAGATATTTGGCTTGGTGGTAATGCTAAGGTTTGTTTTTCTGTTTCTGAAGACAAAATTACTATGGAAAGTGGAGAATGCCAAACAATTGGAAGTTCAAAAGCAGAACAATTAGCAGAAGAAGATATTCCTCCAATTGACATTGAACCGATTGAGAGTATTATAACCCCAGATCCAGCCATCCCACCTAAACAAATTGGGGAACGATAATCTAGAAGTAGAAACATTTAAATATCATTACTTATTCTCACATTATCATGTCAGAAAATGAAATGAATATTAACTTTTTATTTAAGAATAAGTATACCAAATTGATAGAATTCTTTATATCAAATCCATCAAATGAATTTTATGTGAATGAGATTCTAAATAGAATTGAAATCTCTCCTCAGGTTTTATGCAGTAGCTTAAAGGAATTGATGGACATTGGGGTTCTTTTAAGTTCAAAGAAGGCAAATTCAATATATTATAGATTAAACGGCAATAATAAATTAGTTGAAACATTAAAGAAGGTCATAAAGCCCATTATGTATAAGGATGCTGGAGTAGATATTGAACTGGCAAATAGCGCAGTAAATAGGATAAAAAAATATGCAAAACAAACCTATAATTCCAATGTTTTGTCAAATGTTGGAAGTTTTGGGGGGTTATATCAATTTGATAATGATAATGTTTTGGTATCAAGTACAGATGGCGTTGGAACAAAATTAAAATTAGCTTTTTTGACAAACAGGCATGATACGGTTGGGCAGGATTTAGTAAATCATTGCGTCAATGATATTTTAGTTATGGGTGCAAGACCATTATTCTTTCTGGATTATATTGGCTGTGGAAAAGTTTATCCAGAAGTTATTGAAGGAATTGTGAAAGGGCTTTCAATTGCCTGCAAAGAGAATAACTGCGCTTTAATTGGTGGAGAAATAGCAGAAATGCCTGGATTGTACAAGGAAAAAGAATATGACCTGGCTAGTTTTATAGTTGGTTCTGTAAAAAAGAAGAAAATAATTAATGTTTCTAGTGTAAAAAAAGGAGATGTTGTTATTGGTTTATCATCCAATGGGCTGCATACTAATGGGTATTCTCTGGCTCTTAAGGTTTTACTTGATCATGCTAAATTAAAATTGGATGACAAACGTCTTGGATGCAAGTTAAAGGATGAGTTGATGAAGGTTCATTTGAGTTATTTGAATCCTGTGTCTGAAATTCTTACTAAGTTTAATGTGAAAGCAATGGCCCATATAACTGGCTCTGGCCTTATTGGTAATATTCCAAGAATTCTTCCAAAAGATGTTTCTGTTGAGTTATTGAAAAAAAGCTGGAAAGTGAATTCTATATTTTCTTTAATCCAGAAATTAGGAAGGATTGATGATGAAGAGATGTACAGGGTCTTTAACATGGGCATTGGGTTTATACTTATTGCTGATAAAAATGATGCTAATAGAATATTAAAGATGCTTGCAAAGTATGCTTTTAAGTCGCAGATAATTGGAGAAGTTGTTGAGGGAAATAGAAAAGTTGTGTTAAATGATTAAACAGATTATAAAAAAGGCAAAAGAATTTTTTTGAAAGGTATTAATCCATATTAAGAACTGCTCTTGCAATATACTTAATAAAAGTAACATTTGATTTAGTATAATCAAGAATCTTGTAAATAGGCACCAAGTTTTTTTTTGATAATACAGTTGGCTTTTCAGAGCCTTTTTTTATTTCAACAGACAATAGTTTACTAATGTTTTCAAGAAACTTATCGCATTTCTCAATATAATTTTTAGTTGTTATTTCTATATCATATGCTATTTTTTTATCGTTATTGTAATAAGCTTTCATTGCATTATTGTATCTTTCTTTTATTTCGTTGCTTATTTGCTTAAACTCCTCCAGTATTTTATCTTTAAACTCTGCTTCTGCAAGCAGCCTGCTTACTCTTTTTTGCCTGTCAGCAATCTCTTCTATTCTTGACAGGATCATCTTATCGCTAAGAAGTCTCCATGGATTTGTTTCTAATTTATTCATTAACATCGGGTTTTCCATTGCGTTCTTTATTACTCTAAAGCCAAGATAATAAAGCCTGTTAACATCTGTATCCCTGTGTAAAATGCTTTTTGGATTGCATTTTCCCTGCATGCACATGATAGTATCATCAATCATTGACCTTGTTATGACATCCATTCTTCTGATTATGCTTTGTATTGAAATGCTGCTTACATCAATAAGGTCCTTTGCAACTATTCTTTTTCCTGTCTGTTCAATAATTTCCATTCCAGAAAGATTCCTTAATATACCTTTAATTACAGGTGCATCATCTTCGAGAGTTTTAGAAAAAATCTCAATTGTATTGTAATTGTTAAGATAAGATGAAACTATTTCTGCCTTTATCATGCTTAATTTTTTATCCTCAGCACTTATAGAAATAGATTTTTCTTCTTTTTTTGTCTCTTTTTCACCAGCATAAAAAACCAGCTCATCACTGCCTTCTTCAATGCTTATCATATCCCCTTTTTTTAAATTATGCTTTTCAACCCAATATTTGGGCATAGTTACAACAAAAGAGCCTTTACTAAAGCCTATTAACTTTCTATAATCGATATTGACCACCCCTTAGGTAATATTAGGTATATGATTAATATATACCATATATAGTATAGAGGGCAACTATATATATTTAATACTTTTCATTAATGATTATAAAGCTGGTGTAAAAAATATATAAAAATGGAGAGGTGATGGTTATGGGAAATAATTTTCTGTGGGATGAAGATATAGATCCAAATGTAGAGGATGATAGCATATACTCTGAAGACGTAAGAGAACAACTTCTGGATGATGATGAGTTAAGTCCTAGTGAAGTGGGCTTTATGAAAGGCTATGATGAGGCTTATGTGTAAAGATTGGGAGTGGTAGCATGCAAAGAAAGAAGTGTATAAGTTGTGGGATTATGATCTTAAAAAGCGGCCATAGCGATCCATACATATGCAGAGACTGCGAGGATATGATGCTGGGTGATGAATCTAGATATGCATATCTTGATAATGCATGATGAGATAAATAAAATTAAGCAGGAAGGTATTTTGTATGAAAAGAGAAAATCCATCTGAAGAGGATGACTTTGAAGATTTTTTTGAGAGGTTTTTGGTAGATTGTACAGACACGATGATGGAGTTTAGTGATAAATAAAATTTTTTCGAGCTTAAATTTTAATTTCCGAAAAATTTAAATATAACCTTGTTTCTGAAAAATGGTGCTAGACACAACATATAGTGTGTATTAACTATATCATATACTATATGTAGTGTTTATATCTGGTAGTAAAAATGGCAATTTCTGAGATAAAAAAAAGGGATGGAAGTGTGGTAAAGTTCGAGGAAGAGAAGATAGCGAACGCTATTTTTAATTCTGCAAGGTCTGTTGGAGGCAAAGATGCTGAAGAAGCAAAGAGATTAGCAGCTAAAGTAGATGAAGAGCTGCAAAAGCATGTTGAGGGAATTCCAACAGTTGAGCATGTACAGGATATGGTTGAAAAGGTGCTTATAGAGGCAGGGCATGCTCAGACAGCTAAGGCATATATTGTTTACAGGCAGAAACGTGCAGAATTGCGTGATCAGAAGATGAAGGTCCTTGATAAGGATTATTTAGATGAGGTTGATAAGAAGTTCGATGTTAATGCCTTAAGGGTCTTGAAATCAAGATATTTAAGAAAGGGTGAAGATGGAAAATTAATTGAAACTCCTAAAGAACTGTTTACTCGCGTGGCTGTTCATTCAGCTATACCTGATATTTTCTATGATGAGAAAGTTTATGATATTCATGGGAAGCAGAATACCTATGAGATAGCTAATTTTAAACCTGAAGATAATGACAACAAATTTTCCATAGGGAAATTCAAGCTAAACCAATTTCATATGGAAGGTGTAAGAAGAATATATGAAAGGTATAATAATGACAGAAAGATGAAGGTTTCCTGGAGCCAGTTTTTAGAGTTGTTAGGTCAGGGTTATTTTTCTTCTTATGAAGCAAATGTTGAGGAGTTTTATTCTTTAATGGTTGAAAAGAAATTTATGCCAAATACTCCTGCAATTGCTAATTTTGGAAATTCTTTGGGGATGGGATCGGCATGTTTTGTTTTAGGTGTAGATGACAACATGGAAGGGATAATGGATACTTTGAAGTATACTGCTATTATCCATAAAAGCGGTGGAGGAACTGGATTTAATTTTTCTAGCATAAGGCCAGAAGGGGATTTTGTTTCTTCTACATCCGGCGCTGCTTCTGGTCCATTGTCTTTTATGAAGATGTTTGATACAATGACAGAGGTTGTAAAGCAAGGCGGTATTCGGCGCGGTGCAAATATGGGAATTATGAACAGCAACCATCCTGATATTGAGAGGTTTATAACTGCAAAAAAAGGCAATAAGGCTTTGACTAATTTTAACATATCAGTTTTATTGATGGGTGATTTCTGGGAGTATTATGAGAATGACAAACCGTATCCTTTGATTAATCCCCGGAATGGGGAAGTTGTTAAGACTATAAGCGCTAAGATGCTGTTTGACACTCTTGTTTATCAGGCATGGGAAAGCGCTGAGCCCGGGGTTATATTTTATGACATGTGCAATAAATATAATCCTTTTTTCGATTCACTGGGGCCTATTGTTACAACTAATCCTTGTGGAGAGGTGCTTTTATATCCTAATGAGCCCTGTAATTTAGGCTCGATTAATGTCTGGGCTTTTGCAAAAGAAGATTTAGATGGTAATGTATATTATGACTGGAATGGGTTAAAGGATGTTGTGCATAAAAGTGTTAAGTTATTGGATAATGTCATTGATATCAACAAGTTTCCTTTGAAGCAGATTGAGGAAATGAGTTTGTTAACTCGTAAGATTGGCTTGGGTGTTATGGGTTTGGGTGATTTATTGTATGAGTTAAGGCTGGCTTATGATTCTGATGAAGGCAGAAAGTTTATAGAAAAAATTATGCAGTTTATTGAGTATCATTCTAAAATGGCTAGTGTTGATCTTGCTAAGGTTCGGGGTAAAATGCCTTATTTTGACAAAAGCTTCTATAAAGACGGTAAAATGCCTGTTAGGGGTTTTGAGCTTAAGGAGGAGTGGGATTTTGACTGGGACAAAGTTGCTTTGGATATAAAAACTTACGGAATAAGGAATGGCTTTACAACGGTTATTGCTCCTACTGGTTCGATATCTATGATAGCTGGTTGTAGCTCTGGAATTGAGCCGGTATTTTCTTTGGCTTTTGAGAAGAATGTCAAGGTTGGAAGTTTTTATTATATTGATCCTGCTTTTAAGCGAGTTTTGAAAAAAGAAGGATTGTATTCTGATGAGCTTATGGAAGAGATTTGTTCAAATAATGGTTCTGTTGAAGGTCTTTTGGATTTTCCTTCTGAATTGCAGAAGGTTTTTGTAACTGCTACTTCAATGACTCCTGAGAGTCACATTCGTGCCTTGGCTTCTGTTCAGAAATGGGTAGATTCTTCTATTTCTAAAACAAATAATTTTCCTGCTGATGCTACTGTTGACGACATGAAGGAAAGCTATGTTTTAGCTCATAAACTTGGTTGTAAAGGAGTTACTGTTTTTCGTGACAGTTCTATTAAGAATCAGGTTTTGGTTGCTGGCAAAAAGAGAACTGAGGTTAAAGAAGCTGCAACAGTTACTGAAGTTCCTGAAGCTCCACAGACTATAGCTGATGATAATGGCACTAATGGAACAGAAGATATTTCTTCCGGTAACTTAACCACAAAGATAACAGGAAAAGCAAAACATCAAATATGCCCTGATTGCGGTGCAAAGACCCAGATACAGGAAGGTTGTGTTTCTTGCAAAGGTTGTGGTTGGGCGTTGTGTAAGTGAGAATTCTGTAAAAACAAAAATTTTTAAATTGAATTCGTTTCCTTTTAATAATGGATTTAGTAGAAATAATGCAAGATATTGAATTGGTTAGATTAGCAGAAAGTGTAACACTTCCAGTTGCTGTTGGAGGTGGCATTGGAGTCTTTAATGCAATAAGGAATATTAAGCATGATTCAAGATCTGAACCAAGGCAGAAAGGGTTTTCTTTTATGGATGGACTAGGTAAGTACTATCTTCCAGTTATTTTTGGATGGGCCTCTACAAATAAGGAAGGTTCTGATGTATCTAATATAGGAGAAACAACTGCATTTGCATTAACCATCAGAACTGCTTATGAAGTGGCTACTAGAGTCACAGAAGGAATTGTATACTATTGTTATAGAAATCGTTCCTCAGATTAATTGAAAATTCTGTAAATGGGTTTGTGTTTGGTGGCAAAAAGGTCGTGTAACGGAGGTTATGCAACCTTTTATTCTCAAAAACCCAAACATTTATAAACAATGTATATAGTCTAGTATATAGATTGAATAGAGGGAACAGAGAGTATAGAGACTAACTTTACTTTTTCTGTTTCACGTGCAGTTGAGAGATTTCAAGACGCGCGTTTTTTATTCAAGAAGGATAGATAAAATGATATTTGAAGAATTAAATATAAACAAAGATATAGTTCAGGGTTTAAAGGAAATGGGGCTTAAAGAGCCTACTGAAATACAGGTAAAAGCGATACCTTTGATAAAACAAGGCAAGGATGTAATAAGCATATCAAAGACAGGCTCTGGAAAGACAGCTGCTTTTGGTGTTCCAATCCTGGAAAATGTAAAGTCTGGACAGGGAGTGCAATACCTAATAATTGCTCCAGTAAGAGAATTGGCTGTCCAGATTTCTAAAGAATTAAAGAAATTCGGGAAATACGTAAAATTCTCAGTAGCAACTGTTTACGGCGGAGTTTCAATTAACCCGCAGATAGAGGCTATAGCCAGAGCAGATATCATTGTCAGCACACCAGGAAGATTACTGGATCATTTAGAGAACTATGATTTAAAACTAGATAAAATAAAATGTGTTGTTTTAGATGAAGCTGACAAGATGGTTGAGATGGGCTTTATTGAAGATATAAGAAGAATTTTAGATAAAACACAAAATGAAAGGCAAACATTATTGTTTGGAGCAACAATCTCAAATGAGATAGATGAATTAAAGCAGGAATACATGAATGATCCGATAACTGCACAAACAGAATCACATGTAGAGGAAGAATATCTTGAACAATATTACTATGATGTAAAGCAATATGAGAAATTCTCTTTATTAGTGCATTTATTAAAAAAGGAGGAAAAAGACTTAACCATAATTTTTTGTTCTGCCAGGTCAACTGTTGAAATGGTTACAAGAAATCTTAGGGATAATGGAATAAAAGCTGATATGATTCATGGCAAATTAAGCCAGAATAGAAGGTTAAAAACAATAGAAAATTTTCATAAAGGAAGGCCTAATATTCTTGTTGCATCAGCAGTTGCAGCCAGAGGTTTGGATATTAAGGATGTCAGCCATATCTTTAACTATGATTTATCCCAGGATTCCCAGGAATATGTGCACAGGGTTGGAAGGACGGCAAGAGCAGGAAAAACAGGAAAAGCAATTACTTTGTTAAGCGAAAGAGACCATGATGTTTTCAGGGAAATACTGAACAGATATCCTGTTGAGGTTAAACAGCTTCCTTTGGAAGATTTTCCAAGGCTAAGGTTTAATTCCGGAAAAAGTTTTAGTAGCAGAGGAAGTTTTAGAGGTGGTTCTGGAAGCAGAGGACCTTCAAGAGGTTATCAAGGCAGTAGGCCAAGATCTTATGGCGGAAGGAGTTCTAACAGTTCAAATTCGTATGGTGGAAGAAGTTCTGACAGGCCAAAGTCAGGATTTCATGGAAGACCAAGGGCATCTGATTCTCAGTCATACGGAAGACGTGGGAGTTCTGATAGGCCACGGTCATCCGGGCATGGAAGTTCATTTAGCGGGTCAAGGTCATCCGGAAGACCTAGATTTCCCAGAAGGCGTTATTGATAAAGAATCACAAACTTTTTAATCATTATCTTGTTTTCTATTAGTATGCTGAAATACGATTTGCATGTGCATACTAATTACTCTAAATGCAGTAATATGAAGCTTGAGGTTTTGTTAAAGACAGCTAAAAAAAGAGGCCTTAATGGAATAGCTGTTACTGACCATAATACAATAGAAGGAGCATTAAAGGCAAAGAAGCTGAACAAAGACAGGAATTTCGAGGTTATTGTTGGAGAAGAGGTTTCTACAGCACAGGGAGATGTTCTTGCTTATTATATAAAAAAGCCAATAAAGTCAACTGATTTTTTCCAGATGGCGGGTGAGGTTAAGAAACAGAATGGGTTAATAGTAATACCGCATCCATTCAGGACTGCATTGGCTGCAGGGCATAAATTTAAATTGCCTTTTAAAGCAATAAAAAATAAGATTGATGCTATAGAAGTTTTTAATGCAAGAACTTTGCCAGGGGATAATGAAAAAGCCAATAATGCTGCAGATAAGCTTAATATTGCAAAAACAGGAGGAAGTGATTCACATTTCAAGTTTGAGGTTGCAACTGCTTATACCTTATTTGAGGGAAATTTAAGGAAAGCTTTAAAAAATAAAAAAACAAAAGTTAATGGTACAACTTTATATGGCCCTTTTGGAGGAGCATTAAGCTTTTTAAGAAAAAGACTCTGTTAATAAAATGCTAAATTTGATACTGCAATGCTTTTACTTTATTTTACCGGCTTATTTTGCGAATATGGCTCCGGTTATAGTGAAAAAGATATTCAATAATTTAAAAATTCCAATTGATTTTGACAAAAAAATAAACAATAAGGCTATATTCGGAAAAAACAAGACTTTTAGGGGGCTCATTTTTGGCATTATATTTGCTATTATAACAGCATTCATACAATTTATTTTTTATAGTAATAATATATTGGTTGATTTAGCAATCATTGATTATTCAAATTGGTTGTTAATAGGTTTTCTTATTGGTTTTGGAGCAGTTTTTGGTGATTTAATTGAGAGCTTTGTAAAAAGAAGATTAGATTATGAGCCTGGAAAATCCTTTATTCCATGGGATCAGACAGATTTTATTATAGGGGCTTTGATTTTTGTTTATCCTTTGGTTATTTTGTCATTGGATAAGGTAATAATAATTTTGTTGTTGAGTTTTGTACTGCATATTATTGTGAATCATACTGCTTTCTATGTGGGTATAAGAAAAGAAAAGTGGTAAGAATTGGAAAAATCCAAGATGCAGTTAAAATATAAAATAAAGCAATATTACTGGAATAAAAAACCACAAATTTTTAACAAAAACTTCATAATAATTTTTTCTTTTAAAGATTAATGAAGCATTTGGAACCCCATATAAAAAAATAAGAACTGATTCTATGACAAACAAATCTGGGATTTTGCTGCTTAAATAGAATATAATCCCCAGCAGTAAATAAACAAGCGCTGATTTGTCTAAGTTCAGTTTTTTATTCAGCATTAAAACAATTATAAAGATTAATAATAATATCAAAAATATGAAATTAATTTTATAATAAAATGATAAGAATGCTATAATGAACAAGAATAATATTTTCTTGAGCAGAATAAAATATTTTTTTCCTGGTTTTTGTTCTTCAGGAGCAAGCTTAATCAAGATTACCCCAAATAGTAAACCTAAGTAAGCAATTATTGATGCCAAAAAAAAGGTTAGATAGGTTATTTGCATGTTTTTTCTTCTATTTGTGAAATTTGCTTTACTCTTCTTTTATGTTTTTCTTCTTTGCTAAATTCAGTTTTAAGCCAAAGTTTTACAGCTTCTATTGCTTCCTTCTTTTTTAGAAATCTTGCACCTAAAGAAAGAATATTGGCATTGTTATGAGCTCTTGAAAGCTTCACAATTTCTATATTTTGACCATAATATACAGCAGCCCTTATTCCCTTGACTTTATTTGCTACTATGGCTTCTCCCTGCCCGGAAGCTCCAAATATTATTCCTCTGTTATTCTTATCTTCTGAAACCTTTTTTGTTGCCTCAAAAATAAAATCCGGGTAATCATCATTTGCATCAAATTTGTGTGCACCTACATCTCCAACTTCAAAGCCTTCCTTAACAAGAAATCTTTTTATTTCCTCCTTGAGTTCGAATCCTGCGTGGTCTGTCCCAAGGATTATTTTTTTAGTTGGCATTTTTTACAATATTTTTATTCAATTTTTTTATTATTTTTATTTACAATGATTAATTATTTTTTCAATGTCATGAAAATCAAAGATTTTCAGGACACCAAAAATCTTCGATTTTTGCGTGAATTTTATTTTTAAATTATTAATTATTATTGATTGGTTTTTGCTTCTTTGTTTCTAATTATTGAAATTGTATTTATTGTTTTTAATATTATTGTTTTTACCAAGCTTTGATATACTCACTATGGCCCCATTGTATTAATAAGTCAACATCTAGCTTTTCAACTGCTACAGGCATGTCGCAAGCACCATAGCAGCTTCCCAGCCATATGATAACTTCTGAATCAGTATTTTTTTCAATATATTGCTGAATATCCTGAGCTTTTGGCTTTAAGCCATCTGGTAACTGTATGCATACTAGTTTAACGTTATTTTTCTTTATTTCAGCTACTGCTTTATTTAGCTCTAAATCATAGTTTTCCATGGATATTGAGAATAATAGCTTGTTTTAAAAGTTTATTGCAACAACTACATAAACAATTCATCCAGCTCAAAGTCAGAAAGATCTTTTTTATTGATGAGTTTACCGAAATCTTTGTCCTTCATCTTTTTCCTTTCTTCTCTCATGTTTTCTATTTCAATATTATCTTCGTCAAAAAATTCTTCCATGTTTAGCCACCAAAACTCTATCAGAACTCTTTTTATTACTACTCTTGAGTAATAGAACTAGTATATAAAGCTTTCTATTTGTGCATTCCTGCACACTAGTAGTGGGGTGCAAAGCACCCCACAGTGTTTTACGGCAACGTAAAACTGCACACTAGTGTATGGGGGCATCTTTGATGCCCCGAGACTGCTACAGTCTCGGGTGATTGAGCAAAGCGAACATCATCCCATACGCTGTTTTACTGGCACGTAAAACTGTTCTACTGGCAAGTAGAATTAGGGAAAGGTTTATATATATTCTTAGGCAGTTAAAAATAAAAAAGTGGTGATGATTATTAATGTAAAAAGCAAGTTCAAAAAGGAGGTAAAAAATCTTAAGGACTACATAATTCTTGTTACAGTAGATGCTAAAAGTTATCAGAAATCCAATCTGGAAATCTTAAAGCTGCTGGTTAACGAACAAAAAAACTCCTGGTGTCTATTGTAACCCTAAACAAGCCTTTTGACGTAATGCAGAGTCTATTGAAGCAGAACAAAATAGATTCCGGGCTTGTAATTTTTATAGATGGGATTACTAGAGTTTCTGAAAATACGAAAATAAAAAATTGTTTGTTTATAGGATCTCCTGAAAAATTAAGCGACATCTCTGTTGCCATGGACCAGGCAGTCAAGGCTCTACAAACAAAAGACAAATTCATATTCTTTGACTCTATAAATACCTTAAGCGTATTTAACAAACCAGGCACTGTAGCAAAGTTTGTTTATTTTTTAGCTGGCAAGATAAGAGAATGGAAAGTTAGAGGTGTTATAATCTCAATAAAGAAGGATGCTGATGATTCTTTAATTGATGAGCTGACACAATTTTGTGATTCAAGAATAGATTTAGGAGGTAATTAAAATGGTATCAATTGCTGCTATAAGCATTACAACAGTAATTTTCGGAATTGGGGCTTTAATACTTGCGTCAAGGGCAAGAAACAGGCTCTCTCCGGGATCATTAAGGAAATATATAGATAATTTCTCAGTATGCCTTGCATTTATTGTTATTTTTTCAGTATGGCAGACGATAATGAGTGTAACTGATGTTGATGTTTCTCTTTCCGGCTTTACAGGATATCCTGAACTTATCTTTATAGTATTTGCATATATTGGGTTTGTTATTGCATCCTACAGGGTGTCAAAAATAAGCGAAGAATTCGGGTTTAAGGAAGACATTCCAGATTTCTGAAATACTGCCTAATTCTGAAACAAATGTTTTGATACAGTTGGATATAAAGTCAGGAAAATCGAGTAAAGTGAACAGGTCAAAAAGCTTGTTTAGTACAATTGAACTTTTTACTGGTTTCACAGGAAATGAATTGAAGAAATCTCTGAATGAAAAAGAAAGAATTCTTAAATGGCTTGTTAAGCAAAATATAAATACTGTTGATAATGTAGGAAAGGTAATGGCAGAATATTATACACAGCCAGATTATCTGATGAAGTATGTCAAGAAGAATAAGCCGTTGGTTTAACATACAATAATTTTTAAAAAAATAAAATCATCAATACCTATAATGCTCTGGCTTGTATGGTCCTTTTATTGGGATGCCCAGGTAATCGGACTGTTCTTTGCTTAGGGTTGTGAGGCTGATGCCTAACTTATCTAAATGTAACCGTGCGACTTCTTCATCAAGGATTTTAGGCAGGACATAGACTCCAATCTGATATTTGTTCTTCCACAGCTCTATTTGCGCCAGAACCTGATTAGTAAATGAATTGCTCATGACAAAAGAAGGGTGTCCTGTTGCGCAACCAAGGTTTACTAGACGGCCTTCTGCAAGCAAAAATATTTCATGGCCATCAGGAAATATATATTTATCAACCTGCGGCTTTATGTTTATTTTTTTTACATCTGTAGCTTCCTCTAACTCTGCTACCTGTATCTCATTATCAAAATGGCCTATATTGCAAATAATTGCCTGGTCTTTCATAGCTGTCATATGCTCATATTTTATAATGTCGCTGTTGCCTGTTGCAGTAACATAGATATTTGCTTCATCCAAAGCCTCTTCAATAGTCTTTACTTCGAAGCCTTCCATTGCTGCCTGCAGCGCGCAGATAGGATCTATTTCTGTTACAATAACTCTGGCGCCAAAGCCTCTCATGGATTGCGCACAGCCCTTGCCCACATCTCCATAACCGCATACAACAACTACTTTCCCAGATATCATTACATCTGTAGCTCTTTTAATCCCATCTGCTAAACTTTCCCTGACTCCATAAAGGTTGTCAAATTTTGATTTTGTTACAGAATCATTTACATTGATTGCAGGAAACAATAATTTTTTCTTTTCCCTCATTTGATATAACCTATGGACTCCGGTAGTTGTTTCTTCTGAAACTCCTTTGATTTCTTTTACTATCTTTGTCCATTTGCTTTTATCTTCTAAATAACATTCCTTGAGGCATGCCATCAATTCTCGAAAATCTTCTCCTTCGTCCCCGTAGTTTTTGTCTAGAATAGAAGGATCTTTTTCTGCTTCAACGCCTTTATGTATCATTAAAGTGGCATCTCCGCCGTCATCAACTATAAGCTGAGGACCTTTATTATTTCCAAAATCCAGTGCCTTTTTGGTGCACTGCCAATATTCTTTCAGGGTTTCTCCTTTCCATGCAAAAACAGGAACTCCTGATTTGGCTATTGCTGCTGCAGCATGATCCTGAGTTGAGAAAATATTACATGAAACCCATCTTATTTCAGCGCCTAAGGCTGTTAAAGTTTCAATCAAAACTGCTGTCTGCACAGTCATATGCAAACTGCCCATTATTCTTACATCTTTAAGCGGCTTTTCTTTTCCATATTTTTCCCTTAATGCCATCAAACCAGGCATTTCTTTTTCCGCTATCTCTATTTCCTTCCTTCCAAAATCTGCAAGTGATAGATCTTTTACCTTATAATTTTCAGTTTCATCCATTTTTTTTGTCCCTCAACTAAACAGTATATAAATTGAGTATAGAGTAGTTTATATATTTTTCTTGTTAGTTATATTAAATTTGTCCGGAAATATTTAGAAAAGTTGGACAAAATTGGAAAAGTTTATATATTAGTTGGACAAAGTTAGTTCTAAATTGGCTCTCTGAAGGAACCATCCCCAACGTATTCGTGTTCTATAAAAACTCAGGGAGCCTTTTTTTAAAATGCCCTTAGATAAAAAAGATTATTTAATAATCAATATTTTAAAGCAAAATTCCAGGTTAGCGATCAGAGATGCTGCCAAGAAAACAGGAATAAGGCCAAGCACAGTGCATGAAAGGATTAAAAAACTTACCAAGGAAGGAGTAATTGAAAAATTTACAATAAAACTGAATAATAGGGCTGTTGGAGAAAACTTTATTGTTTTTATGCTGATAAAAGGCGGAACAACGGAATATATCAATGACAAAATAAAAAATAAAAAATGCATTAAAGAGATATTTGGCGTAACAGGAGAATACGATTTATTGCTGAAATTGAAGTTCAAGGATGTTGAAGAATTTAATGATTTTATTATAAATTTCAGGAAAGAGATGAAAGGAATACAGGCAACAATGACGATGGTAGCAACTGCAAATATAAAGGAAGAATTTTGAAGGGAGTGTTTGTTTTATGCTTCAAAAATATTTTGTTATAAATAAGTTGCATTTTATGTTGGTGGTATTTTTAGGAATCTATAAATTTCTTCCTTTTTACTAGGATTTAAAGATACATGCCATTCTCCTGTTTTCCTTGCTTTTGTCAAAAATTCTAATTGGAACAATTCTTTTATTGCCTTTTCAACAACTTTGGCTCCTCTTAAATGTGATGGTAGCCCCTTAACCAGATTAGTTTCCTCGGTATGTGAGTTACCCCATTTTGCAGGCTTCATTGACATTAATTTTCTTAAGATTTTTTCCTGAACAGCTCTTTTTTCCATTGAAAACAGAAATATTTTATATAGTATATAAACATTATCTTAAATTGAGGTATATTAATATACCAAAATAGAAAGTTTTAAATAGTTGAATAATTAATTAGTATTCAAATGAAAGAAACAACAATTTTCAGAGAAGCTTTAGGAGACAGTCCAGTAATTAGGGTTTTAGATTTTTTGATAGAAGGCAGAGGTTTAGACTATTCTTTATCGGATATAGCAGAAAACTCCAATATAGGCTGGACAACTCTGCACAGGATTTGGGACAGATTATTAAAATTAGAAATTGTAAAACCTACAAGAGAAATAGGCAGGGCTAAGTTATTTAAATTAAATGAGGAAAATAAGGCTGTTAAAGAATTGATAAGGCTTTATGATACGTTACTTTATCAAGAAACTGAAAAACACCTTTCTAAGAAACTGTTTGTTAAGGTTTGATGTTTTTTAATATCTAAAATTCTCTTATGGCCTTTAATTCATTATATCTTTTTTCTATGTCTTCGTGTTTGATTTTTCTTAGCCTTTCTATGGAAAAATCTTCTGCATTAAAGGATGCTATTACAGAGCCATATACGACTGCTTTTCTTAAATTTGCTTCATCTAAATCCTTAGTTTTTGCTAAATATCCTGTTAAAGCGCCTCCAAAGCTGTCTCCGCATCCGGTAGGATCTTTTATATTTTCTAATGGGTAGCCAGGAGCGCTGAAATGCTTATTGTCTGTAAACAATAAAGCTCCATGCTCGCCTTTTTTTATAATGACTGCTTTAGTATGTAATTTTAAAGCAGCATTTGCAGCCTTTACCAAGTTAGGTGTATCAAATAATTGCCTTGCCTCACCATCATTAAGGACAAGTATGTCTGCCTTGTCTATTGTTTTGAGCAGCTGCTCGCGCTTATGCTCAATCCAGAAGTTCATTGTGTCCATGACAACCAATTCCGGTTTTTTTATGGAGTTTATTACTTCCAGTTGCTGCTCAGGATCTATGTTTGCAAGAAAAACATATTTTGCATCTTTGTAGATTTCTGGAACTTCAACTTTGTAGGATTCTAAAGAATTTAACTCTGTTCTTATAGTCTTAGCTTCGTTCATGTCAAATTCATAAAAGCCCTGCCATTTGAATGTTTTATCTCCTGTTATTATTCCAGTAGTGTTTATTCCTTTCTCATTAAGCAATTTTATATGCTCATTTGGAAAGTCTTTTCCAACAATTGAGAGGATGCCTGGTTTTGAGAAAAAGGAAGCGGCAATGGATGCATAAGTAGCTGAACCTCCAAGCACATCCTTAACCTTGCCGAAAGGAGTTTCTAATGAGTCCAAAGCAACTGTTCCTATTATTATTGGATCTGTCATACTATATAGTTAGAAAAATAGTTTGTTTAAAAAGTTTTACAAATTTGATATATTTAAACGGCAGTGTTGAAAATTTCACTATCGTTCTGGTGGCATCGGGTTCGCCTTTTTCATATATTAGACAAGAGCGACATTCCCGTGAACGCGACGAGCGACTAAGCGAGTCGCTCGCAATTCACGGGACATCCCCCTTGTCGCTTTTAATGTATTAATTAAAGAAGGCTCACGAATTGATGCCACCTACATTTTCAACACTGCCATATTTAAACAAAAGATTTAATAATAAATATAGAAATATATAGATAAAAAGAGGTGGGTAATGGCAGATACAAACATTAGAAATTTCCTATTTGGAGTTTTTCTTCTTGCAGTGCTTATTTGGGCAGGAACTTATGCTTTTAGTATAATTGAAGGTGTAGGTTTTTTTGATTCATTATATCATGTTGTATTAATTGTGACAACTGTTGGGACGCAGTATAATGTTGCAACTTTTCATGGCAAAGTTCTGGTTATGGTCCTACTGGCTTTTGGAATTGGTTTGGTGCTCTATATCGCAATATTTTTGGGCAGTGCGGTTTTTGAAGGCCAGGCAAGATTATTATTAGGAGGGATAAAAGGAGGTTTGGTTAGAATGAGAAAGGAAAAAAGTCATACTGTTGTCTGCGGTTATGGTAAATTAGGGAAGTATGTCTGCAGCGTATTAAAAGAAAAAAAAGAAAGATATCTTGTAATAGAAAAAGATTCGGAAAAGTGTACTGGGTTAATATCTTCCGGGGAAAATATTCTGCAAGGCGATGCTCTAGACCCAAATGTACTGAAAAAAGCAAGAATTGAGAAAGCAAAAGGGCTTATTGCTACTTTAGGAGAGGATTCTGATAATATATACCTTATAATGACAGCTACAGAGCTTAATCCTAAGCTTAATTTGGCAGCAAAAGCAGAGGATGAGCATGCTGTTGACAGGCTGCATAAGGTCGGTGCTAAAATAGTTGTTTTACCTCAGGTTGTAGGAGGAAAACAGCTTGCAAATGCTTTTTTGGAGATAGAGAAAACAGAGGAATTAGAGACGGTTAGTAAGAAGAAATAAATCCCTTATCAAAAAAATTTATATATAACTTGATTTTTTTCTCATAATATGGATTATGGGGCGGTTGGAGATTTCATAAAAAAGAATTTTAAGCATTTTAATGCAGCTACAGTTGTAGATGCAGCTGAAGCATATGTTAAACTTCTTGATTCTAATGGTAAAATGTTTGTTGTACTAGCAGGCGCTATGTCAACTGCAGAACTGGGGATAAGTTTAGCGGAAATGATTCGACAGGGCAAGGTTCATGCAATATGCTGCACTGGTGCAAATTTAGAGGAAGATTTGTTTAATCTTGTAGCAAACAAACATTACAAACGTATTCCGAATTATCGGGAATTAAGCCCAAAGGAAGAAAAAGAATTGTTTGACGAGCATATGAACAGGGTTACAGATACGTGCATACCTGAAGAAGAAGCTATGAGGAGGATTGAGAAGCAAATAATTAAACTCTGGAAAAACGCAGAGCAAAATAATGAAAGATACTTTCCATATGAATATATGTATCAGTTGATTCGGCAGGATTTGTTAAAAGAATTTTACGAGATTGACCCTAAAGATTCCTGGCTGATAGCTGCATGTGAAAAGAATCTGCCAATATGGACTCCTGGATGGGAAGACTCAACTTTAGGCAATATTTTTGTTGCATTGACAAAAGAAAGGAATTACTATGGGGAGCATATAAAAAATATTCAAATAGTAAAATCCGGATTAGAGCAGATGTCATTTTTGATTGATTGGTACAAAGAAAATTCCAAAGATACTTCAATAGGATTTTTCCAGATTGGTGGAGGTATAGCAGGAGATTTTCCGATATGTGTAGTTCCTTTAATACAACAGGACCTTAATGAAGAATGCAAACTATGGGGATACTTCTGCCAGATAAGCGATAGTACTACTTCTTATGGCAGTTATAGCGGCGCTGTTCCGAATGAGAAGATTACATGGGGCAAGCTAGCAGTTGACACTCCTAAATTTGTTATAGAATCAGATGCTACGATTGTTGCTCCATTAATATTTGCCTATGTTCTTGGGAAAGAATAAAAACGCCGACGCCCGGATTTGAACCGGGATATCCCGAAGGAAACGGGCTAACCTGAACTTAGTGAGTATTCACTCAAGGCATACGCTCCTAGTTTTGGACTAGAATCCGCGCAATGCCAGGTTATGCGACATCGGCAGTTGTGACAGGATTATAGAAAATTGTATTTTATTTAAAGTTAACTGATATAGATGGTATTTATTTTCTCTTAAAAATTCTTCCAAAGAATCCTTTCTCTTCAACCTGCTTTTTATTTTCAAAAATATTTCCAAGCTCGTTTATTTGTTTTTCTAAATTTTCATATCCTGCTTCTTGTTTAAAGGATTCTGTTTTAATTCCTATATTCTCTTTTTTACTCTTTTTTCTTTTTAATATAATTAATATAGGCAAAATAAGAATCAATGCAGCTATGTAAACGATTATTGTAGATGCTTTAATTGATGTCTTTTCTTCAGATTTAAGTGTTGTTACAGGTGTTTCTTCTTCAATAATTTCTTTTTCATCTGATTCAACTTCTTCTGCAGTTTGCTCTGTACCCAAGGCTACATCTTTCCCTTGTTCTGTATCCTCAATCTGTTCTGGCTCAATTTCTTCTGCTTCCTGCTGCTCTTCTTCTATTTGCTCTTCGCTTTCTTTCTCAATTGGGATTTCTTCTTTATGCGGGATTTCCAGAATTATGTTGTCTTTGACAATAAAAACCTGATTGCTTGCTGATTCATAAATAGAGGTTATATTAAAATAATAAATCTCATTTAAGGGCGGGGTGATGACTGAAGAATCAAAGACCTTGATGGTTTCAAGTGGATTTATTTTGGTATATGCTACTGAAAAATTTTGCAGATTAGGAATGTTTGTAATATAATTTATTTTGACATTGCTGAAATCGTTTACTGGACTTGGATTTTTAACAAATGCTTTAAGATCTACCCTTTGCTCAGGTACAGCAATTCCCTGGGAAAAGTCATGCTGGATATAAGGGCAATCACAATCAACCACTATGTTGGGTGATTTTTTTTCTGTTCTTGAGAATTTACCTATTTTATAGCTTGCTTCTATTGGAACAGAATAATTACTAGTTATAAGGCTTTGAAGCTCCAGCAAAAAATCCTTATTTTCATTTGGTGCTAGAGTACCACTCCAGCTTATTACCCTATTGTTGCCATATGTATCTCTAGGTTTTTTTATGAGCAGAAGTTTTTCGGGTATTTTTATATTAAAATTTGTTATGGTTAAATCATATTGGTCATTTACATTCTCGATATTAACTGTTAGATCCAGTTTTTCCCTGATATTAAATTTGCTTTTATTCAGTTTTGGACTTATTTTCAATGAATAATTATATACTTTACCGCTTATAGTGTTTGAGGTTGTATTTATCTGTTCTATCCCATCAAAATAAGAAATATCGGCAGTTAATTCAAAATCATCTGCAGTTAAACCTTGCATCTTATAAGTGCATTTCTTTATCTGCTCTGGGTGCACATCATTAGTAAATATGATATTCTCAAATGTTTTTTTACAGCTATCCACTTCTGTAACTAAAACAGAGGAGGGAATTTTAATTGTCGCAATAACATCTTCTGCAACAATATCAGCGGTGTTTTCAAAACTTAGCGTTGCTGTGGTTTTTTCATCTATCAATAGATTGCTTTTCTCAATTGAATTAGTTATATCTAATGTTGATTTGATTTGGTATACCTTTACAAGTGTCTTATACACATCATACCAGTCTGTGTAATTTCTGTAAGAAAAGGAAATGTTACTTATGCATATATCAAATTTATCTTTTATTTTACATTCTCCACCTGCTATTATAACTCCAGAGACATCGATTTCTACAAATACCTTATTACTCACAGAATCTATCCTGAATTCAAAAACACTGCCAGTTATGTTCACTACATCCTTATCTTCAACTGTCCCTGAATAAACCAGTTCTTCATAAATTGAAAAAGCTTTCGGCATTAAAATAAGTAAGAAGATTATAGAAAATGCAGTTAATGTACCTCTTTTTTTCATTTTGATTAAAAAGAAGCAGCAATTAGAACCTATTTCACAATAAAATGGTTTTATTTTTAACTATGAATTTTGTTATTTGGTGCTACTCCTTTTCTTCTTCGTATATTTTAATGAATGTAACTAACATTGCAAGAATTATTGGTCCGATTATTACCCCTATAAAGCCAATAAAACTTAAACCACCGACAACTCCGAGCAAAACAAGAACCGGATGTAAGCCTCCCTTATCTCCTATTATTTTTGGTTTTAGTATGTTGTCTATTGTTCCTACAACAAATATCCCGTAAAGCATAAGCAGAATTCCTTTTATTATCAGTGTAGTCTCTAAATTAAGGTAACCGCTAAATATTAAAATCAACGATGCCGGGAACCATATAATAGAAGATCCTATGTAAGGGATTAAAGCTGCAAACATCATGACTACCCCCCATAATAATGGAGAAGACAATCCGAATATAAGGAATCCAATGCCACCTAAAGTCCCCTGGATTATTGCTATTATTATGGTTCCGTAGATTACTGCATAAGCCATATTATTTAATCTTTTGAAAACGTGCTTTCTATATTTGTCTTTTAACGGCATGATGCGTTCGATTTTGTCAATGAAAATTTCCCCATCTCTAAAGAGGAAAAACATAACAAACAAAACAATAAACAGATTTAATAAAAAAATCGGAATTGAAAGCAATATATTTGAGGCAATTTTTTCTATTTTTGAAGTAGCGTTATCAATAGTCGTATCAAGATAATATCTTACTTGTGGGTCATTAGCTTTATCAGAGATATAATTAGTGGCTTTGCATATCAGCCTATCATCATATTGGCACTCTTCCAGAAATTGTTTACTTGTCACTTTCTGTTTTAAAATTTTATAAGTAGTTTGTGTAATGCGAACTTCCTTGGATACTGTGTTAAGAATGAAAAATAAAGGCGATGTTATTATCAAAATGACCAATATGGAGGCTATTAAAGATGAGACGTTCTTATTTGTAATTTTTTTGCAAATTCTTGAATATAATGGGTAAAATATATAAGAAAAAACTATTCCGGTAAGCACAGCAGTAAGGAAGGGTTTTATTATCAGAAATGACACTAATATTAAAGCTAAGAAAATTATTGCAAAAAAGATTTTTTGGTATAATTCTGATTTCATTTTAATAAATTAAATGGGCCCGAAGGGATTTTCATCAGCTTTTCTGATTTTGCGCAACAAAATCCTAGGTGAACGACCGAAGGTAAGTTCACCGCATTTTCCCAGGTTTCATGAAAACCTAAGGTTTTCAGGACACCGAAAATCTTCGATTTTCGCGTGTTTTGCGTAAGCAAAAAAGCTGTTTCGAACCCTTGACCTCCGCCAATTCGATATTTTTCTAAAGGGTTATTTAATGTCGAGGCGACGTCATAGCTTCTAGCCCCGGCATGCGATGAGCGAATTCCAGTTCGATCACAATTCAAGGACACTAGACTACGGGCCCTTGAAATATGATTAAGAAGAGAGTATATAAAAAGATTGCTATCTAAATACTGCCTGGCCCAGTGGACTGAAGAAAAATAAAAAGAAAGCAGTCACTAGACCAAAGAGCGCTAATATTATCTCCTGCGTTATTTGGTGGAACTTAGTAAAGTCTCTTGTCGCATCTACAATGTCTGTTTCTGTAATAATACCTGCCAGTTTATCATTTTCAACTACAGGGAATTTTTTTATTTTTTCTTCCTTTAATTTTCTAACTATATGAGAATAATCTGTGTCTGGTTTTATTATCAGAAATTTTTTATTCATAACATCTTTTACCCTGATCTTGGTTGGGTTTTTATTTGGTGTTCCCCTAATTAAGTCGTTTTCTGTGACAATTGCTATTGGCCTGTTATTTCTTGTTACTAACAAATTTTTTACATGCTTATTTACCATTAATTTTGCTGCGACTGTTATAGTTGCATCTTCTTTTGTTGTTATAACATTTTCTGTCATTATTGTTCTTGCCTTAACCATTGGATCACCCTAAAAATGGAAGATAGTTAATTAAATACCCATATAAAACAAAAATAAAAAATTCAAACATTACAAATATTATAAGCACAGCATTCTGCACGTTCCTATGAAATTTGATATTATCATTTATTGCATGTACGACACTATTTTCAGTTACCAGACCAACTAAGTTTTCATGCTCAACAACCGGATATCTTATGAAGTGTTTTGTATCAATTATTTTATTGGCTTTCTCTAATTTTGTATCAGAGTCTATAGTGGTGACCGGAGAACTCATTATTTTTGTAGCTTTTTCTTTGGGATTTGTTTTTTTAGATACTCAATTCTTTAGAATATCTGATTCTGTGATTATTCCTATGGGCTTTTTTCCTTCAATAATCACTATACAACCCTGAGGCCTGTCGGCCATTAGTTTAGCTGCATCAGAAACCTTTGCCTCTTTTTTCAAGGTCGGAACATTAGCATCCATTATTTTACTTATTTTTGCCATCAACAGAATTATTATAATTATGGTTTAAAAAGTTTTCTATGGTAAAATTTCTAATTTGAGTGGAAAGCCTCTGACGAGATTTGCACTCGCGACCTTCACCTGTTAGGTTAGCATAATACCAAGGTTTTGCGGATTTTTGAATCTGACGCAATAGCTACTATGCTACAGAGGCATGAAACAATGGATTTGGACTCAATATTTAAAAATTGCTATATAATGTGAGTAGATAATGTATCTTCTATATGTTCCAAAGACAAATCTTTGAACTCTTGGTAGAACATTGCTGGGTTTAAACGTCTATTCAAAATCTTGGTCCTTTCGTACAAAGTAGTGTAAGGAGGACAAAACCCAAATTTTTTCCAAATTTTCACTTTAGTATAATGTTTAGAGTTTCTAAAACCGATATCTTTTATCCACCTTAAAATATCAGTTCTAGAGTCTACTATCACTGAATGCATGGCATATTCATTTTTTCTTTGTTTTATAGGCTTTTGAATTCTTGAGTGGAAACCCAAATCCAGTAATATGTCATTAACTTCTTCAATTAGAGCATTTGATATTGTAGCCAATTTCATTTTTGGTCTATAGTGGAAAGTATTGTGAATTGATTTTCTCTTTCTTTTGTTATAACTTTTACAAAAATATATGCTTCCATCTGTATCAAAAATCCCTCTTAGAAAACATTTTTTCTGATTGTGAGTTTTCAACTCTGGAATAAATATCTGGAGTTTTTTACCGAATCTAATTCCAAGAATATCTTTCAAATATTGGGCGAATTTTTCCCCAGAAATATAAATTCCACATACTCCAATAGAACTATATTCTTTAAGTTTTATGGGGCTTTTTAGTTGCGTGCCAAAGAGAGAATTCATTATTGGAATAATTTCCTTAATGTAAAATTCTTTCTCTTCAACAATGTCTCCAGTTAAGGAATATTGAAACTTATTCTTACTTGAAGTTAAACACCCATCTCCCAGATGCCATCCAAAAAATTCTGCTAGGTTATCTGAAATTTCTAAATTCTGTTTATTATTTTGATTTTTCATGGTATTATCCGAAAAAGCAAAATAATTGAAATTTTTAAGTTTAAATAGCTTACGCGTGAATGTCCAGTGCTCTATAAGCAATGTCCAGTGAGAAATAAAAGGGTCTCTTGCGCAAGAGACCCTTAGTTAAATGCGAGGGGAGAGATTCGAACTCTCGGACACACTAAGTGACAGGATATCCCACTTACAAATGGGTGCCACCTTATGTGGCACTGGTCTTAAGTTTCGCAGCTATTACTAGCACCTGCGCGTTTGACCAGGCTTCGCTACCCTCGCAATTGCCTGGCATTAGAAAAGAAAAGAAATTTGTTTTTAAATATTACTAATATTACCCAACTTTCATTTTGTATAAGCTGAAAAAAGCCTTAAGGCGCTTGTGCAGATCATAGCAGTCTATATTAACATCACCTTCATATCTTTCTGTCTCTGTCATTCCTATGCTCCATATATATTTGTCGTAAAGTGTCCTAAAAAATTGAGTTAATGGGTTCATTGACCATTGATGGGCTAGTTTTGTTTCAACAAAACCGTCAATAACTATCAAGACATCTGCCTGGTTTATCTTTACAGTATGCTTTTTTCTTTTTATTTTAACCTCTTTTACTTTATTAAACAGGGCTCTTAACCTTACTACATGCTTTACAAGATGTCTTGGTTCCTTCCAGGCTTCTATTATCCATTCTATTTTTTTCCCTTTTGAAGCTACTTCCTCGGATTTTCTTTTTAGCTCTTTTTGCAGGCCTTTTTCACCCATCCATTTCTCTACTTCAGCATAAAATTCCTCTATTGATAAAGGCCCATTGTAACTCAACCTTAAGTCAAATACTACGTGTTTTTTTTCTACCATTTTTAATGAACTGATGTGAAGGGAGGCACTTTTGATACAACCTTATAATGCTTGTACATATTAAAAAACTGTTCTATTGTATGGTATAAATGATGCATATCATAACTCAATCTTTGTTCAAACCTTTCTGTGTAAACTTTATAAACAAAATTGTTGTAAATTGACCTCAAAAATTGAAAAAAAGGGAGACCTTCCCATCTCTGGGCCTCGTCCAGCTCAAGATAGCCGTCAATATATATCACAACGCGCCCGTTTCCGACCTTAACTTTTTTTTTGTCCACAATTGCATTGACTTTGTTGTAATCATAGACCAGAATCCTGATTTTAGGCAAGTATCTTGTATAATCAGTTATTCTTTTCCAGGGTTTTATCTGCCATTCCATATGCTTTCCGGTTTTTGTATTCTGCTCAAATTCTTTTTCAATCTGCAGATCAAATCCTCTTTCGTTTAAAAAGGCATTTATGCGTTTAAACAAAGAATTGGCATCAAATGGTCCGGTATAATTGAGCCTTAAATGGTCAACTACAACCTTAAGTTCTGACATCTTATCTTACACCTGCAAAATACCTGTGCTCATAGCCTTCTGATTCCATCTTTAATCTTTCTTTGATCAATGATTGCAATTTTAAAAAAACAGTATAATATAAATTATCCCACCATATGCCTTCTATTTTTTTCCATATGACATATTTATGGTAAAAATTTCTTAAATTAGCATAGAAAGCATTTTCTTCCCATTTTCCTTCGTAATCCGTCTCTATACCTCCCCTTAATTGAATCCATAATCTTCCTTTTGTAAAAATTCTCTTGCTGCCGTCTTTCATAACAACTTCTATATCCTGAGTATCAAAAGTATGCAAAAATATTTTAATCATAAATTTATAATATTCCTCTACCTCTCTGGTAGCTTGCCATATGTGCTGTACATCTGTACCAAATGGCCCAGGTTTCTTCAGTATATAGCGCATTTCATAGAACTTAAATTTTTGCCTGTTAAAAAAAGAAGCAACATATTCATATAAATCCTGCATATCCCAGACTCCCTTATACTGCAGGTATATGGTAGGCATACCTGGTTCCTTAAGTGCAAAGGGTAATGGGTCCATAAGAAAAAACTCGTATGTAATATATTTAAATGTTGCGGAAAATTCGTGAGATGCGAGTGAGCTCGTTGCGAACTCGCTCACAATTCACTGATTTTCTCAACCCGAAAATCCTGAAAAATCTCAAGGAGATTTTTGGGATCCTCGAAAATTGAAAATTTTCTGGAAACCGGAAATGCAAAGCATTTCCCAGTTCACCAAAAATCGCTTTGCGATTTTTTAGTGTTTTTAATTTTCGCTGGTTTTGGAAAATCTTTGATTTTTTAAATACCCAGGAAAAGTTTGTTTTCCGCTGGTTGCGGAAATCTTACAATTCGATTTCCTGTTTGGCGCAATTCTCGCAAAGAACAACTTCGTTTATTTCCTTTACTTTCTCGGAATATTCCCCGCATTCTTGGCAGATTCCTTCAGATGGTATTATTCTGTTGATTGGTTTCCTGCTTTCTTCCTTTAATTCAAATTTTTCAACAATCAATTCAAAGAGTTGAGGTTCAATTTTAAGAATGTCTTTTATTGTCAGAAGACCGACCATCTCATTGTTCTCAACAACAGGCAAGTGCCTGATGTTGTTGTCTCTCATTTTTATAAGTGCATCATAAATGTCTGTATCAGGGCCAACAGTAATCAGATTTGTTTCCGTAAATCTCTTTACTTTTTCATTAATATCCACGCCATTAGCTACAGCTTTCCTTACAATGTCCTGCTCTGTTAAAATTCCTAATGAATTCCAGTCTTTAACGACAATAGCTCCGACATGCTTCTCTGACATTATTTTTGCGCATTCCAGCAAGGTTATATCTGTGTTTACAGAAACAGGATTAATTGTCATAGCATCCGCAACCTTGTAGCCTGATTTCATTCTGTAATTTGATTAATTTTTAAGATTTATAAATTTATTGATTTGGTTGTTACCAGAAAATATACAATGCAAAATAGATGAAATGTCTTAATTGTATAAAATGGGGCGAACGGCGAGAATCGAACTCGCGCAACAAGATCCACAGTCTTGTATTCTACCACTAAATTACGTCCGCCAGTTATAGATAATTAATTAGAACTTACTTTTGCCTTATAAATCTTTTGCGGTTATTTTTTCAGAAAAATCTGATAAGAAATATACGGCAGAATAAAAGCTATAGCATAAACTGCTCCGGTTATTAGCGAGTTTTGCGGGTTTTCTATCCCGATTAATCTTTTTGTGTTATTTGAAACAATAATGAAATTTATTACAGCGATAATTGGGATTATTATGCCTAAGAATAAATGGTGTTTAGTTTTCAGATTCTCTATGGTTCTTATCAATAGTTCAAACAACAAACCAAAAGAAATTCCAAGGACAATTATTATAAAATAAAGCTGCTGGCCTTTCAGCGCAAGAAGCACTGGAATCAATGAGATTGAAATAATGAGGTTTCCTACTATTGCAATTAACAGAGAAAACCAATAAACTGTTTTGTCTAGAAGCTTTATTTTTGGGTGCTTATTCTCTTTTGCTTTTTCTATTATTCTTATTGTCTTATTTATATCTCTTTTCTTCCATCCTTCTTCAACAAGCTTATTTTTTATTTCTTCCATCACTCCTCTTCCCTGCCTTCAACAATTCTTTCCACATGATTAATAAAATTTTTTGCTGTTTCATAATATTCTTTCAAAATATCAATATTTACCTCCACTATCTCTCCATTGTCAATTGTGCAGGTCATTGTAACATGCCTTCTGAACTCTTCCCTTTTGCTGTAAGGTGCCCTGATTATCTTTCTTAATCTCAGATAAAGGCTCATGTAATTTGCAGTATCTTCATCTGTAAATGTTTTCATCAATAATTCAACACTCATTGCAGGATTATTAGGTATATCTTCTATCTTTTTCTGCTCTTTTGCCTGTTTAAGCAATGATTCTATTCCAAAAGAAAAAGCGTTTATGAGCCTTTCGACCATGTGCCGCATCATATCTGCTGTGCGGGTGTATTTTAAACTTACATAAAATAAATGGTCTACTCTCTTTAATTCTTGCTGCGCGTTATCTAAGGCTTCTTTCATTTTTGTACACGCCTGTACAACAGCGTATAGGGATGCCTACGGCATCCCGAGACTGCTTTCATTGTATAGGTCTTATCTAAATATATATTCATCTTCACTTACAATAGTAGAAACGTTTTTTATAAATAATTTTGCCTTTTGCATGTAATCATGGATCATATTTGCTGATAAGGTTTTCATCCTGTAATTCTCATTGCAGATAATCAAACTATCATTTCTTGAAAATTCCATAGGGCTTTTTTTATGAGAAATTATTATCTCTTTTATCTCCCGTATTATTTTTGGATATTCATTGTCTATGTTATGTTTCTTTAAACATTTATCCTTAAACAGCTCAAATTTGCTTGCAAAATTGTCTGGGAATGGCGGGATGCGTTTAAAAAGCATTTCATAATAAAGCAGAGAGCTCATACTGTAAGTAAATGCAAGAAATAAATTTTCAATGACTGAAAGCAATAACTTCGGGTCCTTAACTATTGGGTAGGTCATTGTCAGCATATGATCTGCAAGCTGCAGTTTTTTGTTTGCCGCATCCCTTAATTCCTGAAATTTTTCCATAAAGGGTGGTATGATCTTAGAAGTTTAAAATTTTTTTGAAAATTTAGATTAAAGCTATGCATTATTATTCTTTTAGTCCAAGAATGGCTTTTGCCAGATCACCATCATTTTTTTCGATAGCTTCTTTTGCCTTTTCTTCAGAGGCTCCTGTCTGCTGTATAACTGTTTTAATATCATCCTGATTTATTTCCGGTTCAGAAGAAATTGCGCGCTCTTCAATTTGGCCAGTAATCTGAAAAGTTTCCTGGCCCATCATATTAACTTTGCTTACCTGCGGATTTTGGACTATAATTTCCTTATCACTTGTTTTGATTATAACCTCAGTTGCATCTAATTCTTCCTGTTTAATGCCCATTTTCCGCATCATTGCTTGGGCTTGTCTGCTATTTAATCCCGGTATCATTTTTATATCCCTAAAAGCCTATTTCCATAAGTGTAAAGAAAAGTCATTATTACTATGACCACTATGACCATTATGATTATATGCCCTGGTTTTATCCTTATTTTGCTTTTGTACTCGTCAAAGTACCTCATAAGGCCGCCCATACCGGAGGGCATTGAAATTTTATTGTCTTGCGGCATTTTAGTATATTAAAAAAGGTGTAGGGCCAGAATAAGCCACCTTCTGTCAGATGTTTTTAGCAACAATGTTGCCATCATCTGTCTTAGCATTTAACTAAGCGTGCTGGAATACTCTGAATTTCTTGCGAAATTTGGAATTCACTGACTTGCACCAAACAGGACTCACCGTTTCATCCTTTCCATAAAAAACGTCAGCTGGTCAACTTGTTTTTGTCACCAAAAACTTCGCAAGCATCATACTGTTTTATGGTGGTCTCGTTTCTGAGTGGTTGCCATCCATCTCTGGATCTTGCTTCCACAAGTGTCTATTAGGCAAAAACCTAAGTGGGTGGACTTTCCTCAGCGTTATTATGATAATAACACCGTCAGCTAAGTACTGACCCTACACTATAAAGTTAGGCTTAGATGTTTATAAATTTAACCCTTTTTCCCTAGAACAGACTATTTATTCTTTCTCTTAAGCAAGGCATCTTTAAGGGATTTTATCTCCTCAAGCTGCTCGATAAGAATTCCTTCTTTTATATCTTCACCAATTACCAGCATTATGATGAATATGACCATCAATAGCCATAAAAAAGTAGTTTGCAGAAGACCCCAGCTCAATTGGTTTCCTTCTGCAGCATATGTCCTGCTTATAAGCGTATAACCTATAATAAGAACTAAAAGCCCGACTACAAGGAGCATCTTTTCAAAAGAACTGGTTTTTCTGAGCTTTACCATTCTGGCATTAACTTCCGGATTTAAAGTTTATATATTTTTCTTTATTTCTTGGCTGTGTTCAAAATCTCGCTACGCTTGGGTTAGCATCGGCTTCAGCCTTGATTTCATTCCTAGAAGAGCTGACATCCCGTGAACGCGACGAGCGACTGCGAGTCGCTCGCAATTCACGGACTTCCCCCTGTCAGCTTAAATGTGTCTTTAGAAAGGCTTACGCAAATTGATGCTAACCTACATTTTGAACACAGCCTTATTTTATTTCTATTTAATCAACACAAAGATTTCATATTCTTTTTTTCCGCTAAAAATACTTCTTTCATCGGATATTTTGAAGTTATATTTGGATGAGAATTTTTTTATTTGGTCTTTGTCTCCAATCATGACAATCTTTCCTTTATTGTTCAGGATAAACTCTGCCTGGTAAAAAAACTCATTATATATCTCATTGGATTCCTTTTGCTGCAATGATGGCATTTTTGCAACAATTTTATCAATCTGGCCTTTGTCAAACTTTGTGTCCAGCCATTCAATATTCATCCTGCTGAAGCCTATTTTTTTATCAACACCTGCTATCTTGCTGTTTTTCTTTGCATAGTTAAGATAATTCATAGAAGAATCGATGTTATATATTTTTAATTTGTCAGCAGATATTTCTTTATCGATTTTTTCAAATAATTTTTTGAAATCATACTCTTTAAATCTATTGAATTTTAAGAAAATGAATTTTTCTTTGTTGAAAAAATTTAGCGGGAAGTTTGATGCAAACAAAGCAGCTTCTATTGGTATTGTTCCGGAGCCAGAGAAAGGGTCTATTAGTGCCTCTTTTTTATTGTACTCTGATAATCTAACAAGAGAGTATCCTATTGTACCTTTTATTGCGGAAGGATGAGTTAGGATGTTGTGTGACCTTTTGCTCACGTCAAAACCAGCAAAGTCTATGCCCACATAGCATTTTTTTTGTGTCAAACAGACAAATATTATTATCTCTGGGTCGTCGAGGTTAACTTTTTGTTTATACGCGTATTTTTTTTGGATATGGTCTATAATTATTTCTCCAAGTTTTTTTTCTATCTCTGGCGTTGATAATTTTTCATTATTTATTTTAATACATTTTACCCTAAATTGAATATTTTTATTTAACCATTCTTTAAAATCGATTTTTTCTAAATTTTTATAAAAATCATCAAAAATATCATCAAAATCAAACTCGCAAAGAAGGTAATATACCCCTATAGAGGACTGTGATTTATAGCATAATTTAAACAAATCCTCATAATTTTTTATATCGAAAACAATGCATGTTTCGTTAATCTTTGATTTTTTGTTTATTAATTCACTTACTTCCAAGGCTGCAATATCTTCCATGCCTTTATGTGTTGTTAAAAATCCTTTCATGATGATGTTTGATTTATCGGTATTTATAAAAATGTTTATAATTAGTAGATTAGTACAAGGATAACATTCAATAAATAAAAGGACAATTATAGAAAAACCAATAAAACAATAAGTAATAATTATTAATAATAAAAAATATTTTTTCAATGCAATAATAAAATTAAACTATAATATTAAATAATGAATTAACAAATAATTATGAAAATGGTGTAAATATGATCAAAAAATGAAAAAAATATTATTAGACACGAATTTTTTGATGCTCATTGCTCAGTTCAAAGTAGACATATTTACAGAATTAGATAGGATATGTAATTTTAATTATAGGCTTTTTGTTTTAGATAAGACTATTGAAGAATTAAAAGATATTATTGAAACACAAAAAGGAAAACATAAGGCAGTTGCCAAGGTTGCTTTACAATTGTTGAAACTGAAAAAGGTTACTGTGGTAAAAACCGGCTCTAAAAAACATACAGACGACATTATCCTAGATATAGCCTCAAAGGATGATTTTATTGTTGCTACACAAGACAAAGATTTAAAAAGGAGGCTTATTAACCAAGGTACTAGTGTAATAGTTTTAAAGCAGAAAAAGAAGCTTGCTATTATGAATTATAGGGGTTTCACATGAAATCCTCCAATGTGCAATTGGAAAGTAGGCTGCTATTTTTTAGCTTATGTTTGCACAAACTGAGAAAATTTCATAAATTATTTAATAATAGTGAAATTTTCTGGTGTTAATAAAGTTTAGACTTTATTAACAATTCAGGAAATATTTATAAAACAAATTTTTACTCAAAGGTAAATGTACTACAAAGTAGAGATTAAAGACCGTGTAAGAGTTCCTCCAAACCTGTTTGACCTAGATACAACAGAGGCAGTTATAAAAAGCATAAAAAGGAAATATGACGGTTATATCTCCAAGGATATCGGCATTGTGATAGATGTTTCTGGAATAAAAGGAATAGGAGAAGGCGTTATAATACCTGGAGACGGATCTTCTTACTATGAAGCGACATTTGAGGTTCTGACTTTTAAGCCTGAGCTGCAGGAGGTTGTTGTAGGAAGAATACGGGATATAGTAGATTTTGGAGCTTTTATTACATTGGGTCCTATAGATGGCATGATACACGTATCCCAGACAATGGATGATTTTGTAAGTTTCAGCAAGGAAAAAACTTTATCCGGCAAGGAAAGCAAAAAAACCTTAAAAATTAATGACATCTGCAGAGCAAGAATAATAGCCGTTTCATTCAAGGATCCTCTGAATCCAAAATTAGGGCTTACAATGAGACAGCAGGGGCTTGGAAGGCTGGATTGGATAGAGGAAGAGGAAGAAGAGAAAAAACCTGTAAAAAAAGAGGAGAAAAAGGAAACAAAGAAGAAGGAACCTAAAAAGAAAAAATGAAATATAAAATAGGGGAATAAAAGGCAAAATGAAGAAAAAAGTATGTAAGAAATGCAAGCTCTTTGTTGAAGGAAGTGTGTGTCCTGTATGCAAAAGCAACCAATTCTCTGTAAACTGGCAGGGAAGATTGAATATATTAGATGCGAACAAATCCTTAATTGCAGAAAAAATAGACATAAAAGTAAAAGGGGAATATGCCATAAAGGCCAGGTGATTTTTCTATGGATTTAAAAATTATTAACAAGAAGGAAGACCCTTTGCTCTCAAGAACAAAGATTGAATCAGAGATAGTATGTGAAAAAGCTACTCCTTCAAGAGCGGAAGTTAAAAGTAAATTAGCCAAGGATTTGGGCAAGGATGAGAAATTGATTGTAGTTAAAAACATTTATACCTTGTATGGATTAAAAAAGTCAAAAAGTTTGTCTTATGTTTATGAAAATGAAGAGGCTCTAAAGAGTATAGAGGTTGAAAAAAAGAAGAAAACAGAAAAGAAGGGGGAAGATAAAGCAGCAGAGGAAAAACCCAAGGAGCACGCTAAGGAAGAAGTTAAAAAAGAAAAACCTCAAGAAGTTAAAGGAGAAGAGAAACAAAAAGAGCAAAAACCACAAGAGAAAAAAGAAACAACAAAAGATAAGTAATAAAAAATCAAACACAATAAAACAATGATTAATAATAAAAAAATAATTAAAGAAATATTCAATAAAATAATAATCAATTAAAATAATTGTAAAAAAATATAAAATAATTTAATGTAAAAATAATATGGCAAAGAAAAAAAAGAAAGAAAAAAAGGCTATGCAGGTATGGAAGCTTTATACTGTATCTGGAGATAAAATAGAGAGAAAGAACAAGTTTTGCTCTAAATGCGGGGCTGGATATTTTTTAGCAAAACATAAAGACAGAGAAACCTGCGGAAAGTGCGGCTACTCTGAATTCGTTTCTAAAAAAGAAGAATAGGCAGATAAATATATTGAGTTATACCTCAAAAATTTTCTTTAGTTTCTTTCTTTTTGCGGGGTTTGATTTAAGGTAGAGCTTAAGGTCGTTCCACTCAAGGTCATCATGCACCAAGACAATGTCTGCTCCTTTTTTATAGAGTTCTCGAGCATTTTCAGAAAGGTTTGTTTCAGCAATTTTTAATGCTTTGGAGTTGTTTTGTTTCATCCATTTGATTAAGTTAATATCATCTTCCTGATTCTTTCCAATAGTGCTTATCACTACATCAACCTTATCTAATCTTATCTCTTCCCAAAGGTCAGAATCTCCTGCATCGCCAAAAACATGCAGGCACTGCAACTGTTTTGCGGCATCCATACTTTCTGGCTCCCAATCAACTACAAGAACATCCTTCTTTTTTTTCTTATAAAATTCAGCAATATATTGGCCTAGTCTTCCAAAACCAAAGATTACAATATGATTCTTAAGGTCTTTTTTAAGGTGCGGAGGGTGTTCTGCATGCTTCCATTCAATAAAATCTATCTTATGCTGTATGCGCTTGTAGATTTTATTTAGGTTCTCGATAATCAGGGAAGAAAATATTATGGTAGCAACTATGACAAGAGTTATCATAGAATATATCTCTAAAGAGAGATGACCTGCAGAAAAGCCAAAAGTGATCAGAATCAGGGTAAATTCGGAAACTTGTGTAGGCAGTGTAGACATAATAAAAATTTCTTTTTTGTAAAACGCAGGAAACCAGCTACAATGGAAGTGATAAAAGGCGTAAACAATAAAATAAATACAATAAGCATGTAAAACTGCCAATTCAATAGCAATGCCTTGGTTATCTGCAATTGGAAACCCACTGAGAGGAAAAATAACAGGATACCGAAGTCTCTTAACCCCTTTACTTTATCTGTAATCTCAAAACTGAATGGAAGATCTGAAATCGCTAATGCTGCCAAAAAAGACCCTATTGTAGTGGAAAATCCAATAAATCCTGAGAGGCTTACTCCAAGGAATAACCAGCCTAAGGCCACTAAGAAGAGTAATTCAATTGATTGGGCAGCATAATAAAAGACTTTTGGTAAAATAAACCTGCCTAATGCGATGAGTACAAAAAATATGATTAATCCTTTCAAGAACATCATGCCAAGCCCAGATAAAATAGTTGTGCCTGTTCCAAGGCTTGAGAATACTGCTAATGCTGTCATTGCAATTATATCCTGCAGCACCATGGTGCCAACCAGAATCTTACCATGGGGTGTAGCAAGCTCTTTTCGGTTAGTTAATGCTTTAACAACAACAATGGTTGAGGAAAGAGTTAGGCCAATAGCAAGATAGAAACTTGCCAGCATGTTCAACTTCAGCACAAAGAATGCAAGGATAAAGCTTACAACAGCCATAATAATATCGTGGCCTTCTCCGATGATTAGGGTCTTTTTTCCTAACTCTACAATTCCTTTAAGTTTGATTTCGAGTCCAGCTAAAAATAAAAGGAGGATTATACCCAGTTCTATCATTATATCAATATCTTCTGATGCTGGTTTAAATCCAAAATACCCTGCGAGAATTCCTGTTAAGATGTATGCAATAACCGAGGGTATTCTAAGAGTATAAAGCAAAAGCGCAAGTGCACTTGCAATAATAATCAAAAAACCAATCTGCAAAAAGAGTTCCATTGATCACCACTTTTTATTTTTTCAATATTATTAAAATGAAATTATATTAATAACATGTGATATTTATATTTTTTTTTTATTTTTAATACTTTCCTGGAATGCCAGGAAGTCATCGGTAGTTAATTTTTTTCCTGTCTTGATCTTTTCCTCTATTTCCTGCTCCTTGCTCTTAACGAGCGTACTTTCTTCAAGCTTTCTTTTTTCCTCTTCTTCTAATTTGAATTTATTGATTCTCGACCTGATCCCATTCATCAGACTTAATTTTTCTTTTAGCTTATTATTCAAATCGTTGAAAAATTTCTTTGAGTTTACAAAATTTTTGAATGCTTCATCTTCATTTAGTTTTAACTTGTCTATTTCTTTTGATGTTTTTATTATGCCTTCATGCAGATCCTGGCTTTGGGCAGCAAGTTTTTGAATTTCGTTATGCGTCTCATTGGAGTTTTTTTTGGAAGCATCAATTTCAGAGTTGAATTTTTTAATTCTGCCGATATTATTGCTGATTATTGATGCTTCTCCCATCAATTTCTTTAATTGTTTGAGTTTTTTTGACAGGACTTTTTCCTTTTCAAAAGGCATTGCCTCGGTTTCCAGTTTTACCTCTATACTATCTATTCCTCCTTTTATTCTTTGGGGGTCTTTAATCTTTGACTGTTTTGTCAGAACCTTGGTTTCATTTTTTAATTTTATAAGCTCAGAAATCTTCTTTCTTATTGGTTGGTTAAGATCTCGCCTTTTTTCCTTTAGTTCTTTTACTTTTTTTGTCAGGGAATCTCTTTTTTTCTTGTTTTCTTTTATAGATGCAATCTTTTCTCTTATATTCTTTGCGGAATCCTCTTTCTTACTCAACCATGTCTCTTTTTCACTGTTTTTTCTGTTTAAATCTTTGTTAATAGAATTAATTTCGTTCTTTAATTTGTCCAGTTTTGTAAATAATTCTTTTTTGGTTTCGCTGTTTAAGTTCATTATTTTATTTCATAGAAATAAGAAGTATAAAAATATTGTTAAAAGTATATTACAAACTAGCAATAATTTAAAAAAATAAAAAATAAAATCAGTTCAGCCGAATAACGAGCCGAGCCCGGCAGCAGCCTGTTCTTCACTTTTCTTTTCTTCTGCTGTGCTTTTCTTTGGGTCTTCTTTCTTTGCTTCCTGCGCTCCTGCTTCTGCGGCTGGTGCGGCTGGTGCGGCAGCAACTGGTACTGCAGCTTTTTCTATTGCTTCATCAATGTTTACCCCTTCTAAAGCAGCGATTAAAGCTTTAACTCGTGCCTCATCTACCTTGACACTGGCAGCTTCAAGCACCTTCTTAACACTAGCTTCATCTACTTTCTGTCCTGCCTTATGAAGCAACATTGCGGTATACACATATTCCATTTTTTACCTCCATAATTTTAATTTTTCAATTATCTTGATTTCAATGATTATTTTTTCAATGATTTTTATTTTACAATTTTTATATTAAATTTTATTTCGCTCGAAAAAGCTTTGATTTTTCGGCGAACTGGGAAATGCTTTGCATTTCCGGTTTCCCGAAAATTTCTAATTTTCGAGGATCCCGAAAAGCTTTGCTTTTCTAGGACATTAATTTTTAATTAATAATTTTCAATACTCTTTAATTCTCAATAACTATTTTTTATTATTATTCATTGATTTTTTGATTTATTTTTAATTATTAATTGATTCTTCGTTGTTTATTGGTTTTTGTATTGTTATTGTTTGTTTTTCCTCAATGTTCCTTTTTTAATGAGCTCTTTTGTCAATTCTTCAACCTCTTTTTGCTCTTTATTTTCTTTATTCTCTTCTTTGGCCTCTTTTTGCTCTTTTAAATCATGAGCAGTTGGGATTTTTTCTTCCTTTTCCTTTTTCTGTTCCTCGATTTTTTCTTCTTGAGCTCCTTCCTTCTTGACGTCTTCTATGATATCTGCTGCAGTCTCTTCTGTCCCTTCAATGAATTTCTTTGTCTTTTCCACCATTTGTTTAACTTTTGTATCTGTGTCTGTTTCTCTAATTTCTGGTGTTGATTCTTTAATTTCAGGAGTGGGTTTTTGTTCTTCTACTTTCTCCAACTCTTTTTCTTTCTCTGTCCTTTCTCTTTCGAGCTTCTTTTCCTCTTCTTTCTTTACTGCTTCCTGAACTTCTCTTTCTGCAGGAACATCTTTAGGCTTTTCCTGCTCTAGCTTTTTTTCCTCTTCAACTATCTCTTTTTCTTCTTCAAGGATTTTTTCCTCTTTCTTTTTGACTTCTTCTTGAACAGGAGCTTCAATCTTTTTTTCTTCTGCTTTTGGCTCTTCTTTTTTGGGTTCTGGTTTTGGTTCTTCTTTTTTTATTTCTTCCTTGACTTCTTGTGGTGTTTCTTCTTTAGTTGCAGGCTCTTCTGCTGCTTTCTCTTTTGCTTCTTCTTTTGGCTTTTCAACAGCTTGGATATTAGCTGTAGTTTTAAGGCCTAACATAGACCTTTCTGCTTCGCTTAGCAATTCTTCTATTATGCCATTATCAAGAATTTTCTGGCTTATTCCAATTGCTTTTGCATCACTGAATGCCTTGGATATCAACAGATTAACATTATCTTTTGTGACATAAGCAATATTAAATGCTAGATTGAATACTTGCGTTGCTGCCAGGTTTACTTTTTCATTGAATGCCTTTTCATCTATTTTCAGTATATCTTTTTCGTAGATAATTCCATCTTCGTAGGCTGCCAGCAGCCCAAGACCAACTTCCATGGGCTTTATGTCTAATCTTGCCAGGATCTCTGCAACTTTTGGCTTTATCTCTTCTCCTTTTTTAGCAACAACAGTATCTTCTTTGACCGCTACTTTTCCATCTTCTACTCCTACTTTTAATCCAACGCTGCTCAACTCGCTTATTACAGGACCAGGAGCAAAAGGAGTTGGCCCTTTCTTGATGGTTATATCTTCCGGAGCTATTTGTCCTGCTTTTGCAGGCGCGCTTGCCTTGCTTTTTTGCAGCATCTTGCTTAATTTGAATGGATTTTCATTTGTAAAAAGAAGCGCAGGCATCCCTTCAAAATATTTTTCAAGTTCTTCCAGATGGCCTTTTTCATTTTTTATTTTCTCTAATGCAATTTTCATAAGCCTTTTCTTTGTCATGAACAGCTCAATTTTTCCCCTCATCTCTTTTCTCATCAACTGCAGCTGCGGAGTTGGCATATCACTCATGTTTACCAGCCCAATTATATGGTACTGCCTCATCAATTTGACCATATCTTCTACAAGTTTCTTTTTGTACTCTGCTGCTTTTGCCATTTTCACTCTTTGTTTGATTTATGTTCCTTAGTCTCTTTTTTTGGCTTTGATGGTTCTTTCTTAACTTTGGGTTTTTCCTGTTTTTCTGGCTTCTCTTCTGTTTTTTCTTTTACCAACGAAGTTGGTGCCGAAAATCTTTGATTTTCAAGCACTTCCTGTTCTTTTGGTTTTGTTTTTCCTTTGGCTTTGCCTTTTTTCTTGTCCTCTTTATTTTCTTCTTCTTTTCCTATAATAAAGGCAGGCCCCATTGTAAGCTTAATCATAACGCTTTTTACATTCTGCTTCTCATTTGGAAGTTTTTGGATTACAGAATTATAAGCTGTAAGTATATTATCAATGATACCGTCATCCGCTGTATCTTCTCTGCCCACCCTGCACTTTACTGTAGGTTCGTTTCTTGTTGCAAGATTTGCTGTTTTTTTCAGTTTCTCACACAGCTGTTTTACGTTGGCATTTGGCGGCAAGATGCTGCCTAGCTTTGGATTCGGCATTTTTCCTCTTGGTCCTAGGAAGCGACCAAAGACTGTAGCTAATTTTGGCATAAGTGAAGCCTGCGCAATAAAGAAATCGTGCTTGTTTGCAAGCTTTTTTACTTCTGCTTTGCCTTTGAATCTTTCGAACTGGTCTGACAGAACAATCTCTTCACAAACCTCTTTTGCTTTGCTTTCTAATTCAGGACCAACTAAAGCGCAAACAGAGACTTTCTTTCCTGTATCATGCTGTAGAGTAACAAACATATTTACGTTATGTTCTGCTTTCTTTAGATCAAGACCTTTAAGGTTGATAATTAAGTCAACACTCTGCTTAAAGTTTTTTTTAGGAGAATTTTCTTTTAATTTCTTTAATGTATTTGCTATTAGTTTTTTGTCCATCTTCCCTCCTACATTAAGTAGTGCTAATGGGTAGTATGTGGAAAATTGTTGGGGTTTTTAAAGCTTTTGTTGACATATGACCTCCAATATATAACAATAAAGGGTTGTTGTGTAAAGGACTAAGTTTTGTGTAAAGCCCAAAAAATAATAAAATTTATATATCATTGGATTAAAAATTACTAAGTGACAAAGAAAAAAAAGAGCGTCAAAAAGAGGTAGACAAGGCTCAAGATAAAGTAGAAAAGATAGAGCTAAAAGAAATTCGAAAAGATTACAAAACAAATGTCCCAGCATTTATATGGATTCTAAAAATTTTAATTGTAATCAATATTATTATTGTGGTATTCAACATTTTTATTAATATTACAAATACTCTAATTATTTTGATATTGATATTTTTAATGCTGATATACATTACACTTTTGTATGGTATGTTCAAAAGAAAAAGATGGGCATTATACTTGGGGTTAGTTATTTTTGTACTAGTAACAATAGCTTCAATAATGTCTGCAGGAATTTATTTCCCAATGTATATTATAATATTGGTGTTACTCTATTGGCATAAAGATTATCTTAATCAATAGCCAAAACTCTTTCTAGAATATAGTTAATGTGCAAAGCTTGTTTTTTGCGATACATTTAAATAGTATAGGGCCTATACTGTATGAAGAGTAAATAGGGTATTATGGGTATCATGCTATGAAGGAGAAAAAACAATTCAAGATTAGGTGTTCTGATTGTGATAAAGAAATTGTAGGATTTAGCAGGCATCACGCTGAACAAAATCTGATGATACATCAAAAGACGTCAATAAAATGCAGGGAATTTAAGGAATTGTTAAGGAAAAAAGGATTGAAATAATATGGGCAGGAAGATAAAAATATCTCATGAGGAAGTTGAAGTCAAACTTTTCCTAGAAGTCCTAGGAGTTTATGCTATATTGGCTTTAATGCTTATTGGAATATATTATTTAGAGCCCGTAATAACTGGATTTGTTACAGTAACAAAGCAGTTTAATTATACTGATGAGGTTAATCTAAAGTTTGATGAATCACAAACTTATGTATGGAATCTGGCTAATCCTGGAGATTTGAAAAGTGTAGAGATTAGTGGCAGTATGGATGGACAGGGAGAGGCTAAAGTCTACATAGAGAATAAGGGTATAAGGTATTTGATTTTTGACAGTGCTCAATTAGTTGAAAAGGAATCTGGGATGTTTGGGATAACTGGTTTTGTAGTTAAAGATGATAAAAAGGTGAAAAAGGATAATGAAATAAAGATTGAGGTAGAAGGAAATTTAAATAAGGGGCAGCAAACAATTCTTGATTTATTAGTTTTGGACATAAATGAAACTAGGAATAATGTTGAGATAGAAATAGAGACAGATGATGGAATAGTAAGTAAAGAGCTAAAAGGAAATGTAACAGTGCTGCAAAATGGATTGATAAATAATTTATCTTTAAGCTTAGAAACCTTAACAGAAAAAATAAAAATAAAGATTGAGTCAGAATTTGAAGATCAAGAAGATGAAGATGACATTCCAATAAATGAAACTCTAATTATAAATGAAACTATTATTAATGAAACCTTTGAAAAAATAATTAATATTAATTTGGAATACAGTGATAATGAATTCTATGATGCGAACAATGATGGTGTTGAGAAGTTTGATGGTATTACAGACTTTAGTGTTAGCGGCAGCAGTTTTAACTGGGATACTGATGAAAGCAAATTATGCACGAGGTATGAGATATTTTCTGTTGAGAATCAAGAAAGTGGTTTTGTGTGTTTTGGAAACGATAATTGCTGTAATTTTGTTGATCTGGAAAGTTCCAGGAACTTATGGAACGAAAGCTTGTTTTTGAGTTATGGAAGTTATGGGAGTACAAATAATAACATAATATTTTCTCAGATATTGTATGTTGACTATAATTTAAGTTTGGAAAGCCCTTATACAGATATTGTTTATTCTTCATGGGACAATAAAACAGCTAAATTTGTAGAGGGTCTTATAGAATTTGAGGATATATGTATTGATTCTTGCGTGTTTAGCGGCAATGCAAGCAGTTATAATTTAATAATCGAAGTAGAAAATACAACGTTGAATATAAATCTGATAAAATATTTAGTAGAACAAAAGGCAACTAACTCTGATCCTATTGCGGTAAAGCAGATTGCAAATATAAGTATTTTGAAAAATGAAGATTATACTTTGGATTTAAATGAATACTTTTCTGATGAAGATAATGATGAGCTAAACTATGGCTATTATGAAATTGATAATATAACAATAAGGTTTGAGAATGATTTGGCTTATATTGTACCAGATAAGGATTTTGTAGGCAGTAGATTTACTTTCATAACTGCAAATGATTCTTATGGTAATGTTAATTCAAATGTTTTTAAGATAGAAGCCAAGAGTGGAGAATTAAGCATAGAATTTTTAGACTCTAATGTAGAAGATAGAAATTGGACTGTAAGCTTTAGTACTAAAGGTGTAGGAGACCTGACAATATCTGCTGTTAATGGAACTTATTTGGAAATGTATAATGATAATATTTCTACAGTTAATGATTTGGATATTTTAGAGCTAACTTGCGGTGATTTTGAAATATTTGACAAAGATAGTCTAATAGAAAATGAGGAACTATGGTTTGTTTTAGTAAATGGAACCATGGTTAAATTGATTGATTTGATACAAGTAAGTGCTCTAATAAAAAGTGTATATGTTGAAGACTATAACTGTGAAGAAACCGGATATTATACTATCAAGATGTCATCTGGAGATGTAAAAACTTTAGAATTTATTTTTGGCGATGAAATAAAAATTATAAATAGTGATTATGGTGTTATGGTTGAGAGTTTAGAAATAAGAGATAAAGAAGATAATAAGCTAGCTGTGTTTGACAGTTTTGGTAATGTGGAAATTAAAGGGAATTTGACACAAAATATCAGTGTAGATGAAAATGATTTTATCATTGAGGATATGGATGATAGATTAAATCTGATTGTTACAAATCCTGAAGGGAATTTGCAGATTAAAGGCTCTTTAAATGAAAATAGAAGCGAGTTAAGTCCTGGTTCTAATTCTTTTGTTATAAAAAATAAAGGGAGGGGTATAGTTGCTTATGTTAACAGTAGCGGGAGTTTGTTCTTAACCGGAACTTTGACAGAAAGTGTTTCATTTGAATGATTATTTGGGTTTTTAGATTATTCTTTCAATATTCTCTTTATTTCTTTAATATACTTATTTCTATATTAGTATGATAAATAGTAAAGTTTATATATTAGTATATTAATAGGGTGATATAAGTCCATATTTAGTCCGTATTTAGTCCAATATAATGTAGTAAAATGCCTGAAATGCGATTTACTGTTACAAAGAAGTTCAATAAGCTGATTTTGGAAGTTTCTGGTGGTTTGGGTGTAGATAAGTCTGATTATGTCAAGAGCCTGATACTTTATGATTTGAAAGAAAGCAAGGGGAAAGTAAAATGCCAGAGATGAGGTTTACTATAACTAAGAAATTGAACAAGCTAATTTTGGAAGTTTCTGATGGTTTAGGTGTTGATAAGTCTGATTATGTCAAGAGCCTGATACTTTATGATTTGAAAAATAGGATTAAGAAACATGACAATAAAGAATAATATTTGCAATAAAATAAGCAGCAGAGTAGGTAAAAATAATTTGATTGTTCTATTCTTAATTTTATTATTAATACTAATATCAAGCGCTGTTTTTGCCATTCCTGATAGCTTAACTTTGCAGGGAAAATTAACTAATTTAGGGGGTACGGCACAGACAGGGACGTTTAACTTTACATTCAAGATTTATGATGCATATACTGGAGGGAATGTTTTGTGGAAAGATGATGACAGGGACATAACTACTGATGCAAATGGAATTTACGATGTAATATTATATAATTTAAGCGCACTTAATTTTTCAGAGCAGTATTATTTAGGCATTACTGTATCAACTGATAATGAAAGCAAGCCAAGAATTAATTTGACATCATCTCCTTATAGTTTTAGGGCAAATATTTCAGAAGATCTGAACAAGGAAAATGCCTATACTGTATCTGTCTTTAATATTACTGGAAATCTAACTATTGGGGAGAGTTTTGCTGATGTTTTAACTGTAACAACTGGAAGGCTTAATATTTCAGATGGCAGTATTGTCAGTGCAGGAAATTTAACCTTGGGAGAGAAAATTAGTTTTAGTTTAGGGTCTATTATTGATAATTTAGTTAGTGGATTTTTAAGGATAAGTTCTGGGTTAAATGTAACTGGCAATGTTTCTATTGCGCAGGATACTTTGTTTGTTGATAATACAAGCAACAGGGTCGGGATTGGAACAACTAATCCTAACTATAAATTAGATGTTGTGGGTTCAATTAATGCTACAAATATAAATGCTACTGGTATTATTCAAGCAACTACTTTTATTGGTAGTGGCAGTTCTTTGACTGGGATAAGTTCAACAACATCTGTTTGGAATTCTTCTGGCACTAATATTTATTTGAATGATACTACTGCTAGTGTTGGGATTGGTGACACTACACCAAGCGATGCTTTGGAAGTTATTGGTAATGTAAGGGTTAGTGGAAGCTTGAATGCTTCTTTTATCAATGCAACAGAGATACGACAAGGAACAAACTTA
>Ga0187833_10000403_pt1 | contig 50140 bp, 40 predicted proteins | sample ETNtaG_37_FD_167968 | JGI IMG/M metagenome (GOLD analysis project Ga0187833, IMG submission 167968) | Marine microbial and viral communities from oxygen minimum zone, Eastern Pacific Ocean - ETNP2014_SV_400_PacBio MetaG (Illumina Assembly) | ecosystem: Environmental > Aquatic > Marine > Hypoxic...
GTCAATTACCGAGTCGAGGTCTTCCGGGTTGGAAGACACCTTAGCGACTTGCAGATCGCCATTGTCAGACAGCAGAACAAAATCAGTGAAGGTTCCACCGATATCAATACCCAGGCGGTGACTCATCTTGTACGCAACTTTGCTGTTTTGGTTTTGTTTATGGCGTTGTTGTCGGGATCAATGACCACGCCATAATCCAGGGCCGCGCCTTCTATGGAGACAAAGCCATTAATGACATCGCGGCGCACCGCCTCCTCGTCCCTATCAAAGGCGTTACCCACGCCGCCGCCGCCCGGCGGACACATTTCCAGGCGGCCGCCACGGGTGGAATGCAAGCGCGAGGCGCTGCCCGATTTACGTATGTTGCCATCGGGATCAATGGCATTGCGCTGCCCCAATTTAGGTTCCAGCATGGTCGATTTCGCGCCCTGGACGCTGAGGGCGGGAAAAGTATCGATGGTACCGTGGAAGCGCGCGGTCTGCTCATGATCGATGGGTTCCCATTCCGTATCCACTGCCAGGCCGCCGCGCCATCGCCCCGCACCGCCCGAATCCGTGCGGTATTCCAGGCGGCTGATCAGAAACGGCATCTCGTACTCCAGCAATTCCACTGGCTCCTTCAACACCGCGCCGCCAGAATTCTCGGAACCAACCCCGGACCAGCCATCAGCGCCATGGGCTGCCCCACCGCCGCCCGAAGAGCCGCCGTTCGGATGAAAATGGCCATAAAAAGCGCCGGTATCAGGGTGAATGCCAGCCAAGACGATGGAAGCAGCGGGGCCCCAGCCGGCGGTCTGGCGTTCATCGGGTATGATTTTCGAAAGGGCATCGCGCACGGAATCAACGATTTCACAGAACGGCTGCGTGGTGCAGCCCAAGGTAGGCGCCGGCGGCACCTGGGCATTGGTGATGGTGCCAAAGGGGCCATAGTCAATATCCAGGGCACGGTAGAGGCCATCATTGAACGGCGGTTGGAGCCCAAGGGCAATGGTCACGGCGTGGCCAACGGCGGCGTGGGTGGCGCCAAAAGGTGAATTGCGCACCTCGCGCAACTGCTCGGGCGACGACAGGGTGATGGCCATCCTGTCGCCAGTCACGGTGACTTCGGCCGCTATTTTCTTGTGATCATCGCCCTTCCTTGCGGACAGCCAGCTTTCACCCTGCTGGCTGCCGTCGGGCAGATCGGTAATGGCCTTGCGGACCCGGCGTTCGGTCATGTCGTATAATGCCTCAATCCCAGCCCTGGTCACGTTAATGCCGTATTTTTCGCTCATGGCGGCAAGGCGTCGGCCCGCGATTTCAGCCGCCGCGATCATCGCCAGCATGTCGCTATGCTGTTGCTCGGGAAAGCGGATGTTGTTGAAATAAAGCCGCATGACATCATCGCAAGGTTCGCCAGCAGCAATGATCTTCAAGGGTGGAATACGGATGCCTTCGCCATAGCTGTCCGATTGCGCCCGGCGCAGATCGACTGGTGACGGCCCGCCTAGATCCAGCCAATGGGCCCGGATCACAGCCCAAAACAGCAGCTCGTTATCCACGAAGACAGGCCGCAGCAAAGCCACATCGTTCAAATGCAGACCACCGAAAGCTGGATCGTTGCAGAGAAAGGTGTCGCCCGGCGTGATATCGCCCTCATAAGCTTTCGCCACGGCACGGCAAACAAAAGGTATGGAGCCCACATGCACGGGTAATTCCGCATCGCCCTGGATCATCTGCCGGGCCTGCCAGTCACATAACGTGCAGGAAAAATCCTTGGCCAGTTTAAACACCGGCGAACGCGCCGTGCGCACTACGACCTGGCTCATTTCGTTGGTGATGGAGGTCAGCGCGCCCTGCATGGTGGCCAGGGTGGTAATATCCACATCGGTCTTATCTGCGGCTCGCATAGTTTCTCCCAGAAATGCCATACAGAATAACAAAGCGTGGATAATACAGCACATTGTCATTGCCGGGGAGTTTTCCATTCAGCGTCGCCTATGTCGCTGCTGGCCGGGGCCGAGAAATCCGTGATAGCCTTGGCACAATAATTTTCAATTTGTATGCCGCCCGCGGGACGGATAAGGAAAGGTTTACCGCCATGGATTTCAAGCATATTAAATTCGACATCAGCGATGAAATCGCGACGATTACTTTGAATCGCCCGGAGGCGCGCAACGCCCTGAGCAGGGAAATGCGGGAGGATTTCCGCACCGCCCTGAAATTGGTCAAGGAACAGGCGGGCGAGGAAATCAAGGCGCTGATCCTGACCGGCGCGGGCGGTGCCTTTTGTGCCGGCGGCGATATCAAGGGCATGGGCAGCGACGAACGGACCTCATTGATAACGCGGCGTGGCCTGCGCCTGGATCACGACATCATCTATGACTTCGCGCATGTGGAGCTGCCTGTGATCAGCCTGGTCGATGGCCCGGCGGCGGGCGCGGGTTGCAATCTGGCCCTTGCTGCGGACTTCGTTTTCGCCACGCCCAAGGGCATATTCATGCAGGCATTTGGCCGCATCGGCGCCGTGCCTGATTGGGGTGGCTTTTATATCCTGCCGCGTCTGGTCGGACTGCAACGGGCCAAGGAGCTTGTTTATTCGGCCAGGAAGGTCGGCGCCGAGGAGGCTAAGGAGCTTGGCATGATTCTGGACGTGGTCTCGCAAGACAACGCCATGGACGAAGTGCGCGAGTTCGCCGGGCGCTTCCGCACCGCCTCCACCGCCGCTATTGGCATGGCGAAAAACGTCCTGAACCAGTCTTTTAATCTGGATCACCGCACCTTGTTGGAACTGGAAGCCGATGTCCAGGGCATGGCCTTGGTGACGCCCTATCACAAGGCGGCGGTAAAACGTTTCAAGGATAAGGAGCCGTCGCTGTTTGATTGGGAAAAATTGAGCGCCGAAAAGAATTGAACAGCGCGTAAAAACCTGGGAGTTCGAAATGCATTTGGACGGAAAAACAGCCATCATTACCGGCGCCGGGCGCGGCATCGGCATGGAAGTCGCGTATCTGCTGGCCAAGGAAGGTGCCATCGTCACGGTCAATGATCCAGGGTTGGGCCGTGGTGGTGAGGATGAGGGCGAGACCCCGGCCGAGGAAGTCGTGGCTCAGATCAGGGCGGACGGCGGCACGGCAGAGGCCAATACGCACTCCGTCGCCGATTACACCGCTACGGGCCGCATGATCCAAAAGATGGTGGATGATCACGGCAAGATCGACATCATCGTCAATTCCGCCGGGCTGCTGCGCGAACGGATGATCTGGAACATGACCGAGGAAGACTTCGACATGGTCATCAATGTGCACCTGAAGGGCCATTGGAACATGTGTCACCATGCCATCAAGCACATGCGAGGAGCCGGTGGCGGCCGCATCGTGAATTTCTCCTCCGACGCCTTCAAGGGCTCGGTCGGACAGTGTAACTACAGCGCCGCCAAGGCCGGCATCATTGGCCTGACCCGGTCCATCGCCAAGGAAACCTCCCGCTACGGCATCACCGCCAACGCGATCTGCCCCTCCGCCGATACCCGCATGACCATCAACGACGCCGTCATCGCCAACCGAGCCCGCAAGCTGGCGGACGGCCTGATCAGCCAAGAAGAATTCGACCGCGCCTCCCGCGCCCGCGGCCCGGAATATATCGCGCCGATGGTTGGTTATTTGTGTACCGATGCGGCCTGGGACGTGAATGGCCATGTCTTCCATGTGGAGCGGAACCGCATCCACAGCTATTACTACGGCGAGGAACGAAAAGCGCTGCATATCGGCGGCGATGGCATGTTCACCATGGACGATTTGCTGCGCGATATCCCCTCCACCATCATGAGCGAGGCCCCAAGGGTCGCGGCACCTTACGAAAAGGCCGGGTAGGGCATCCATTTCAGGCGGGCACGGCCCGCCTGAGAGCCCCTTATTGCGCCGTCCAACCGCCATCGACCAGCAGCGCCGCACCGGTGATTAGGGCCGCCGCCGGTGAGGATATGGAACGGAAAATGGCGAAACCATGGCAACGCGTTTCCCGCCGGAAAAAAAACATCATCATTTTTACTCGTCAGCGCGGCTGCTTGGGCTATGATATTTGCGATCGAAGACGATCAATTAGGGGAATCGAAAGGTGGGGAAAGGAACAGACTAGGGAGAATAATCGTGCGCGTAGCTGGCTGTGATCTGGGCAAGGCGTCCGTGGGGTTCGTAACCGCCGCGGTGACTGAAGACGGTAAGGTGGAGATAGAGGGCGCTGGCTATAAATTGCACGAAGGCGATCCCCTGGGCTTGTTCAAGAAGTGGTACCACGACAACGATATCGCATCCTGTGCCGCTCTGGCCGCGACCGGCGTCTATGCCGATGAACTGCGCGAGCCTGTCTTGATTCTGCCCGAGGATTCCTGTCAGGAAGCCGCCCTTGAGATCAACCCAGACCTTGAAGACGCCCTGAACCTGGTATCCATCGGCGCCCGCGGCTATGGCGCTCTCAGCCGCAAACCGGCCGAGGGGCAGAATGGCGCCAAAAACGGCGTGGGGCCGAAGTATCACTACCAATACCTCGAGAACGACAAATGCTCGTCCGGTACAGGCGAAAATATCCAGAAGATCGCCGACCGTTTCGGCCTGGGCGTTGACGATGCGGACAAGGCGGCGCAGGCAGCCGACGAGGCCATTCCCATCACCGCGCGTTGCTCTGTTTTCGCCAAATCCGAGATGACCCATTTCGCCAACCAGGGCAAGGCCACCGGTGATTTGTTCAAGGGCTATTTCGGCTCCGTCGCCCGCAACACCTATGCCCTGCTGATGCGCAACCGGGTCGGCGGCCCGGTTTACCTGATGGGCGGGCCGGCGCGGATCGAGAGCTTCCGCCGCTCGTTCGAAGAGATGTTGGGCGAAGAGGTAAAGGTGCCGCCGCTGGCGGAGTGTTTCGAGGCCGTGGGCGCCGCCGCGATCGCCGCCGAACAGGCGCGAAACACCTCCCTCGCCGCCCTGCCCGCCAAACCGACGGAACTGATCGCGCCGGCCGAGAACCGCTTCCAGGTGCAGGCACCGGCCAGCGGCTGGCAAGAGCATGTGACCATGATGGCGGAACCGGAAGTGCCCACCGGCGTGGCGGAGACGCCAACCGTTCTGGGCCTTGATCTCGGCTCCACCGGGGCCAAGGCTGTCCTGACCTCGATCGAAACCGGCGAGATCGTGCTCGACGTTTACGACAGCACCCGGGGCAACCCGGTCGATGCCGCCCGCCGTCTGGTCATGACCATATTGGCGCAGGCCAAGGCCGACGTGCGTGCCATCGGCGTTACCGGTTCGGGCAGGGAAGCCGTCGCCACGTTGCTGCGCGCGGTCTATCCCGACAACGACAATATTATCGTACTGAACGAAATCGTCGCCCACGCCACCGGCGCGGCGCGCTGTGATGTGGATGGCGGGGCCGATCTGTCGGTGATCGAGATTGGCGGCCAGGACGCCAAGTACATCCGGGTCCAGGGCGGCCGTATCGTCGAAAGCGACATGAACAAGGCGTGCAGCGCCGGCACCGGTTCGTTCCTGGAAGAACAGGCAACGATTTACGATGTCGACGACATACAAGAGTTCATTGATCTGGCTTCGTCCGCCAAGCGGCCACCCGATCTGGGCATGATGTGCACGGTCTATGTCGCCGATGCCGCCTCGCAAGCCATCAAAGAAGGTTTTGGTCGCGACGATATCTTCGCCGGCTTTCAATATTCGGTCATCCACAACTATCTAAACCGGGTGATGGGCCAGCGCACGCCGGGGGCGCGGATCTTCTTCCAGGGCAAGCCGGCTTCCAACCCATCCCTGGCCTGGACCCTGGCCGCCGTCACCGGGCGCGACATCGTGGTGCCACCCAATCCCGGCGCCATGGGCGCCTGGGGCATCGGCCTTTGCGCCATCAAGGAAATTGGCCAGGACGCGCTTGACGCCGCGCCCAGCCTCGATCTTGCCGATATTTTGCAGGCGGAGATCACGGCGCGGATGGAATTCCGCTGCCGCGACGCCAAGTGCCAGACGCTTTGTCCCATCGAACGCACCACCATCACGGTAGATGGGCAGAGCCGCCAGGCGGTCTCCGGCGGAGCCTGTCCGAAGTTCGAGATCTCCACCGCCAGCCAGCCGAAATTGGCCAAGGATGCTCCGAACCCGTTTGAACAGCGCCAGGCGTTGATCGACAGCTTCGTGATCGGGCGCGAGGGCGCGCCGAGCCTTGCCATACCGGAGCTTAGCGCCCTCAACGGGCACATCCCCTGGCTCGCCACTTTCGCGGCCGAACTAGGCTTCTCGGTCAAACTGCTGCGCTCCACGGGCAAGTCCCTGGCGGCTGGCGAACAGCTTTGCAACAGTTTCGACAGTTGCGGCCCGGTCAAGATCGCCCATGCGGTCTGTGACCTGTACGACGGCATCTTGCTGTTTCCAAAAGTATTCCGCATCTCCGACGTCAATGGCCGGGGCGGCCAGACCTGCATGACCGAACAGGCCATGCCGGACATGATCGAACGCTCCCTGTTGGCCCGTGGCAAGGGGGCCAAGGTGGTACGCCCACGCATCTCCTTCGGCGACGGTCTGGACACACCAGAACTAGTCGAGGAAATGCGCCGCATCGCCAGCCAGATCGGCGCTGATCCGGCCAAGATCGGCGATGCTGTCAGCGCTGCCGCTCGGGCGCAGCTACGCTACGAAGAAGACCTGATGGCAATTGGCCGGGAAGCGATGGCGTATGCCAAGGCCAACGATCTGCCGGCGGTCCTGCTGGTCGGTCACCTGCACGTCATCAACGACCCGGCGATCAATGCCAACATCCCCCATCTGGTCCGCCGTAACGGCGCCATGGCCATTCCTGTGGATTGCTTTGAAATCGACGATCAGACGCCGGCCATGTGGAAAGCCTATTGGGGCGATGACAACCGGGCCATCCGGGCCGCAGTGCAAAGCCGCGAGATGGGTGATGTCTTTCCGGTCTTCCTGGCCTCATTCGGCTGCGGGCCAGCCTCCTTCACCGAGCAGATTTTCCAGTCCGTGATGGAAGGTTTTCCCCACACTATCCTGGAAAGCGACGGCCATGGCGGCGAAGCGGGCTTCGTCACCCGCATCCAGGCTTTCCTGCAATCAGTGCGTCAGTTCATCGCCGAGGATGACCCGAGCCAGGTGCCCGACAACCAGCGGGCCATCTCCCATGTGGACGTCAAGCGGCAAAAGGGTGGCTATATGGACCCCGATACACGCTATGTCTTGCTCTCCGCTGCCGATTACATGGGCCCGGCCTTTGCCGCCGCTTACCGCGCTTATGGCTTTGACGCTATCTCGGCGCCGATGATCTCGGAAAGTAACGCGGCCTGCGGCAAGGCCGATTGTTCGGGCAAGGAATGCATGTCCTATCAGCTGATCTGGGGTGCCTTTCGGGAATATTTGGATGAAAACCCGCCGCACCAAAAAACCGAGTTGTTACAGCTTTCAGGCCGGATGTGCCGGGGCGGCGTTTTTGACGTCAAGGACCGTATCTCCATCGAGAAGATGGGCCTGGACAGCAATGTTACCGTCGACGGCCTGAAATTTGGCGCCGAGCCGACCATGGCGGTGCTGATCTGGCTGGGTCTGACCACGATCGATATCCTGCGCCAGCTTTACGTCTATCACCTGCCGGTGGAGGCGGAGGCCGGTGACGCCAGGGCAATATTCGATGCCGCATCGCAACGGACCATGGATATCATCGAACAACCCATGGCCGATCCGATCCAGGCGGCAACTGAACTGGAACGCAAGACCGCCAAGGTTTGCGCCGTGCTGCGCCAGACAGCGGAGAAATTCGCCGAGATGGAAGCGGCCTGGACCGGTACCGAAACCCTGCGCCGAGTCTTTGTCTCCGGCGATGCCTTGACCAAGGGCAGCGATGTCGCCAATGGCGGTCTGTTCCTGCGCATGAGTGAACAAGGCCTGCGCCTGATGGTGGAGCCGGTGACGGATTTCTTCGAATATCTTGGCCGCCGCCACCCGCACTTGTTATTCGGACGCAAGGCCACGCCGGAAATGGTCGCGCCGATGGTCAATCTGCAGGCAGAAATGCGCGAGAGGCTCTATTCGCATGTTCTGGACCTGCATCCCTGGGTCCCGGGACCTGATGTTGAAGCCTCGGCCGTCAAGGCGGAGGAGTTGATCGATCCCGCCACCTATGGCCCCACGGCGTTCGAGATCGGCAGCGTGCTCCGGCACTGGGACACCGGCCTTTACGACGGTGTGGTCATGACCTCGTGCTGGGGCTGCGACAGCAGTCTGATCTCGGAAGGGCTTTTGCGCTATCGCAAGGACATCCCGATTTTCTTCTTCTACGATGACGGCACGCCATTGGACGAACGCCGGGTTCGCGGCTTTACCTACCGCTTGCACCGAAGTGCCGAAACCGCCGCCGCCTGAAGCGAAAGAAACCAAATTGGGAGAGTAACCGTGCGCGTAGCAGGCTGTGATCTGGGCAAGGCATCCGTGGGGTTCGTGACCGCCACGGTGGCGGAAGACGGCAAAGTGGAGGTCGAGGGCGCCGGCTATAAATTGCACGAAGGCGACCCCCTGGGCCTGTTCAAGAAGTGGTACCGCGACAACGATATCGCATCCTGTGCCGCCCTGGCGGCGACCGGCGTCTATGCCGATGAACTGCGCGAGCCTGCCCTGATCCTGCCGGAAGAATCCTGCCAGGAAGCCGCGCTCGGAATCAGCCCGGAACTGGAAGGCGCCTTGAACCTGGTATCCATCGGCGCCCGTGGCTACGGTACGCTCAGCCGCAAACTGGCTGATGCAGGCACAGTCGGTGCGAAGTATCACTACCAATACCTCGAGAACGACAAATGCTCGTCCGGTACAGGCGAAAATATCCAGAAGATCGCCGACCGTTTTGGCCTGGGCATCGAAGAGGCGGACAAGGCTGCCCAAGCGGTCGAGAAAGGCATCCCCATCACGGCGCGCTGTTCCGTTTTCGCCAAATCCGAGATGACCCATTTCGCCAACCAGGGCAAGGCGACGGGCGATTTGTTCAAGGGCTATTTCGGTTCCGTGGCGCGCAACACACATTCCCTTCTCACCCGCAACCGGGTCGAAGGACCGGTCTATCTTATGGGTGGTCCGGCGCGGATCGAGAGCTTCCGTCTGGCGTTCGAGGAAATGCTGGGCGAAGAGGTCAAGGTACCGCCACTGGCCGAATGTTTCGAGGCCGTGGGCGCCGCTGCGATCGCGGCCGAGCAGGCACGTAACGCCTCCCCTCGTCCCCTGCCCGCCGATGCCGATGAATTGATCGCCGCCACTGAAAGCAAATTCAAGGTGCAGGAACCAGCCCAGGGTTGGCAGGACCAGGTCACCATGATGCCCGAACCCGAAGTGCCCGTGGGCGCGGCGGAAACACCTACCGTTTTGGGCCTGGATCTCGGCTCCACCGGGGCCAAGGCGGTGCTAACCTCGATCGAGACGGGGGATATCGTACTGGATGTTTACGACAGCACGCGCGGCAACCCGGTCGATGCCGCCCGCCGTCTGGTCAAAACCATTCTGGGCCAGGTCAAGGCGGATGTGCGCGCCATCGGCGTTACCGGTTCGGGCCGGGAAGCCGTCGCCACCCTGCTGCGCGCGGTTTATCCCGATAGCGACAACGTCATCGTGCTGAACGAGATCGTCGCCCATGCCACGGGTGCCGCCCGATGTGATGTGGACGGCGGGGCCGATCTGTCAGTGATCGAGATCGGCGGCCAGGACGCCAAGTACATCCGCGTGCAAGGCGGCCGCATCGTTGAAAGCGATATGAACAAGGCATGCAGCGCGGGCACGGGATCTTTCCTGGAGGAACAGGCGACGATCTACGATGTCGATGACATCCAGGATTTCATCGATCTTGCTTCCAGCGCCAAACGGCCGCCCGATCTGGGCATGATGTGCACAGTCTTCGTCGCAGATGCCGCCGCCCTGGCGATCAAGGAAGGTTTCGGGCGCGATGATATTTTCGCCGGCTTCCAATATTCGGTGATCCACAATTACCTGAACCGCGTCATGGGTCAGCGTACCCTGGGCGACCGGGTCTTTTTCCAGGGCAAGCCGGCCTCCAACCCATCCCTGGCCTGGACCCTGGCCGCCGTCACCGGGCGCGAGATCGTGGTGCCGCCCAATCCAGGCGCCATGGGTGCCTGGGGCATCGGCCTTTGTGCCAACAAGGAAATTGGTCCCGACGCCTTGAATGCAGCCCCGGCGCTGGATCTCGCCGGCATCCTGGAGGCGGAAATCACCGCGCGCACGGAATTCCGTTGCCGCGACGCCAAATGCCAGACCTTGTGCCCGATCGAGCGCACGACCATCAAGGTCGGCGACAAAAGCCGTCAGGCAGTATCAGGCGGCGCCTGCCCGAAGTTCGAGGTCTCCACTAAAAGCCAGCCAAAGTTGGCCAAGGAGGCCCCGAATCCGTTCGAGCAGCGCGAGGCCCTGATCGACAGCTTCATACCAGAACCGCATGACGGCCCCACCCTTGCCATTCCCGCCGTCAGCTCCGTGGGACCGCATGTTCCCTGGCTCGCCACCTTCGCCGCCGAACTTGGTTTTTCGGTGCAATTGTTGCGTTCCAACAAGAATTCCCTGGCGGCGGGGGAGCAACTTTGCAACAGCTTCGACAGTTGCGGCCCGGTGAAGATCGCTCACTCCGTCTGTGACGTAGACGTGGATCTGATGCTGTTCCCCTCCATCTTCAACATTGCCGACACAAAGGGGCGCGGGGGGCAAACCTGTGTTGCCGAACAGACCATGCCGTCCATGGTTACGCAATTGCTCCGCGCGCGCGGCAGAAAGACCAAGCTGGTACGGCCCAGGCTTTCATTCCGTGCCGGGCCGGACGCGCCTGAACTTATTGTGGAGATGCAGCGCCTAGCCCATGAACTGGGTGTTGACGCAAAGGATATCGAAGGCGCGGTGGCCAAGGCGGCGGAAGCTCAAATCGCCTTCGAGGACGGACTGGAGCAGATCGGTGACGAGGCGCTGGCCTATGCCAGGCAGAACGAGCTGCCCGTGGTTCTGTTGTTGGGCCATCTGCATGTCATTTGCGACCTCGCTATCAACGCCAATATCCCGCATCTGTTGCGTAGCAACGGCGCTATGGCGATCCCGGCGGATTGCTTCACGGTCGATGAAAAAACCCCACCCATGAAGAAAATCTATTGGGGCGATGCCAACCGCGCCATGCGGGTGGCCTCCAATGCGCGCGAGCTGGGGAATGTCTTCCCGGTGCTGCTCGCCTCGTTCGGTTGCGGCCCGGCTTCGTTTACCGAGCAGGTCTTCCAATCATTGCTGGAAGGCTATCCCCATACCATTCTGGAAAGCGACGGCCACGGCGGCGAGGCCGGCTTCGTCACCCGCATTCAGGCCTTCCTGCAATCGGTGCGGCAGTATATCGCCGAGGGCGACGCCAAGGCCCTGCCTGATAATTCAAAGCGGATCGAATATGTCAGCCCGCAACGGCGCGTCAGTTCCTCCTTCCTTGACCCGGATGTGCATTATGTGGCCATGAGCATGGCCGACAATGTGGGCGCGACCTTTGCCGCCACCTATCGCGGCTACGGCTATGACGTAGTCGCCGCGCCGCCGCATTGCGATGATACATGGCAGGCCGGCAAGGCCGATTGTTCCGGCAAGGAATGCATGAGCTATCAATTGATGTGGGGCGCCTTCCGCAGCTATCTGGAAGAAAACCCGCCTGTAAAGGATACGGTATTGCTGGCCTTTTCCGGGCAGCTCTGCCGCACCGGCGCATTCGGCATCAAGGACCAGATTTCGTTGGAAAAGATGGGCCTCGATAGCAATGTCAAAATGGAGGGCATGCCGTTCGGCAGTGACCGATCCATGTCGTTGCAGCTTTGGACCGGCCTCTCCGCGATCGAGATCCTGCGCCAAATGTATATCTATCACGTCCCGGTAGAGGGGCGCCCAGGCGAGACACGGGCGCTGTACGACGCCGGCATCGCGCGGGTGCATGCGATCCTTGATGCGCCCATGGCGGCGACCAACAGCGACGAGGCTCGTCCAGAGGTGGAGGCCCGCGCTGTCGCCATTTCCAAGGCCCTGCGGGAAAGCGGCCAGGCCTATGCTGATATAGACGCGCGCTGGCAGGGGCGCCGCGATTTCCGCACGGTTTTTGTCGGCGGCGAGACCATGACCAAGGGCGACGACTTCGCCTCCGCCGGTTTGTTCCTACGCCTCAGCGAGCAAGGGCTGCGTCTGGTCCTCGAACCATTGACGGACTTCTTTGAATTCGTTTCGCGCTGCCACCCGCACCTGCAATACGGCCGCGCCAAACCGTTGGCCGAGGCGCAAGAGATGACCGAGGAACAATGCGAGCTGCGTACCTGGCTGTATAGCGGAATGCAGGACCTACACCCATGGCTGCCCATGCCGGATGTGAAGCATGCCTTGGAACAGGCGGAGGCCCTGATCGATCCGGCCACCGTGGGCGGCTCCCCCATGGAGATCGCCGCCGTCGTGCATGCCTGGGATACGGGTGACTATGACGGTGTCGTGGTGGCCAGTTGCTGGGGTTGTGACAACAGCCTAATTACCGAAGGATTACTGCGTTACCGCAAGGACATTCCATTCTTCTTTTTCTATGGCGACGGTACGCCACTGGACGAACGCCGGGTCCGAGGCTTCTCCTACCGCATGCACCGCGGCGCTGAGTCTTCGGCAGCTTAAAGCATACCCCTTAGCCAAAGGCCATGCGGGCGTATTTGTCGAGAGCCGCTTGAGTTTCGCCGATTTCGCGCAGACGCACCATATGGATGACCTGTTCCACGCCAACATCTTCAAGACGGCGGCAGCGGTCGGCATCTGGCCGTTGGTTGGGCAGAGTGTAGATCTTCACCTCATCCTTGGCACGGCCGCGGTCCGATAACATTCCGTGCAAGGTGGTGATACGTTCGGCCATGGCTTCGGGCTCGACGCTGGCGCCCAGCCAGCCCTGGCATAGATCGGCGGCCCGGCGGAGAGAATGATCCCCTTCCCCTCCAACGAAAATTGGCGGATGGGGCGCCTGCACGGGCTTGGGGTACATCACGCAATCGGGTAGCTCATAGAGCTCACCCTGATAGGACAAAGTCTCCTCGCACCACAGGGCCTTCATGACCTCAATATGTTCGTTGGCCCGTTTGCCGCGCTTTTCGAACGGGACCCCCAGGGCCTTGAATTCCTCTTGCAGCCAGCCCAGACCAATGCCGAGATTGACCCGCCCGCCGGAAAGAAAATCCAGATCCGCTACCTGCTTGGCGGTATAGACCGGGTTACGTTGCGTAATCAGGCAGATGGCGGTGCCCAAACGAACGGTCGAGGTATGGGCGGCCAGGTAAGTCAGGGCCGTGAAGGGCTCCATCATACCCTTGCCATAGCCGCCAATGCGGCCATCGGCGGAATAGGGATATTTGGACTCATAATCCTCGAACAGCACCACATGCTCGGGCACCCAAATAGCATGAAAGCCACGTTCTTCGATGGCTCGGGCCGCCTGGGTGATCAAATCAGGTTGCGTGGTTTCGTTCAGGGCTAAAAATACGCCGGCTTCCATGATAATCCCTCGCAAGTGCTATTCTTATCTTGCATCCATTTCCGCTTGCATCGCGCTGCGGATCAAGGCCTCGCGGGTGCAACGCAGGCGCTGTTTCACCTGCGCATAGGCGGCCCCGTCCAGGGTCTTGAGATATTCCGCCTTGGCCGCGATGGCATCCTCGAATGCGCCGGGGGGAATGGCTTCATCCGGATAGCCGATCTCCACCGCCGTGGCGGGGGAATATAATTGCGCGCCCATGGTGGCATTGTTCAGTTGCCTGTTGTCCAGACGGTCACGCGCCAGCTCCAGTCCGTAGGTCGGCAGGCCAAGACCAATGGAGGTCTCGTTCAGACCAATCTTGAAGTCGCCCGATACACCGATGCGGTAATCCGCCGTGCACAATAGCAATGCTCCCGCCGCCACCGCGTGGCCGGTACAGCCAATGATCAGGGGTTGCGGGTGCATATAGGCTTTCATCAGCAACTCGGCGCCTGACTCAACCATGGCCCGGACGCCGTCCTTGGGTCCATTGATAACCTTAAGATCATAGCCGGCGCAAAACAGTCCCGGCTTGCCCTTGATTGCCGCCACCTCCGCCTCGTCGGCGGCCCGGTCCAGTCCCGCGCTCAAGGCCGATGTCATGGGGATGCCAAAGGCATTCGCCTTGCCGTCGTTCATGGTCAAAGTGGCGACGCCGTCCTTGACCTGGTAGTCAACAAATTCACTCATGGTCCTAATCCTTTTACTGCGTAACGATGGTTGAGCCGCCCTTGGCGACCAGTTCCGCCTTGCCCGGCGACGGCGGCACCAGGACGCCGCGCTGACTACCGGGTCGGGCCGCATTCGCCGCCATCCAACGTTCCAGATGTTCCAGGCCGTCCGTGGGAACGCGGGCCCATTTATGACTGCGCAGCCAGGACCAGTTGGCGATATCGGCGATTGAGTAATCGCCGGCCAGCCATTCATTGTCCGCCAGGTGGCTGTCCAGGACCTCGTACAGACGCCGGGTTTCGTTGTGATAGCGTTGCCGCGCCAGGGGGACATCCTCGGGGAAATAGCGTTCGAAGGAAACCGCCTGGCCCTGCATCGGTCCGATGGCGGACATCTGAAACATCAGCCATTGCATCACCGCCATGCGGCCCTTGACGTCATGGGGCAGCAGGCGTCCGGTTTTTTCCGCCAGGTAGATCAAAATGGCGCCGGATTCGAAAATGGCCAGATCATCAACCTCCCGGTCGACGATGACGGGGATGCGGCTGTTTGGGTTCATCGCCTTGAACCAGTCCTCGAACTGCCGCTTCTCGCTCAGGTTCAGAACATGGGTCTTATAAGGCAACTCCAACTCTTCCAGCGCGATGGCGACTTTCCAGCCATTTGGCGTGGGAGAGGTGTAGAAATCAATCATCGGGTAATCCTTCGATACATTGAGGAGCATCTTAAATCACCACCCCGGCGATGGCCATGCACGAGCTTTGCCGTTAGTCTTGGTAACATTGCTGATTCTATTTGGGGGAATTTCCCGCGTGATTCCGTTAATTGGTTATTCAGACCGCCTATCGGGCCGTCCCGGCGACAGGATTGAATTCAAGGTCAGCTCAATCGCTCACGAGCCATTCACGGCGGAACTTTTCCGCTCTATTTCGGCCGATCCCAACCCGGCAGGACCAGGGATAATCGAGCGGCCCGTGGCCTCGCCCTTGGATGGGGCAAGCTATCCCTCGCGCCAGCAACCGATCCAGGCGGGTTCATACGCCATAGCCAACGACGATCTGCCAAACACGGAAGGCGGCTTTCGCCTTGCCGCCCTGATCTGGCCGACCCTGCCCCTGAAGGGCGAACAAGCAATCCTATCATGTGGCGATATTACTCTAATGATTGACGGGACCGGCGCCTTGGCCGGCCAGGCAGGTGACCGCCGCGCCGTTGGCAGCGAGCCTTTGCATATCCGCGCCTGGTATCGGGTTTCTCTGACCTATGATGGGGGCAGCGGCGCCCTGACCGTCAGCCAGGAACCTTTGAAGAATGGTCACGAGGCCCACAGCACGGTGATCGCACCGGGCCTGAAACTCTCCGGCAAGCCGATCATCGCGGCAATGGAAAATGCCCCCGCCATCCGGCCCGGCGACGCACCGCACGCCATCGGGGCGCACTTCAATGGCAAGATCGAGGCACCGGAGATCCATGACGGCGACGGCAAGATATTGGCCGCATGGGATTTTGCCCAAGGTATCTCCACCACCACGGTCCAGGACACCGGCCCCAACGGCCTGAACGCCCGTCTGATCAATTTGCCGACCCGCGCCATGACCGGGGCGGCCTGGAATGGCGAGGACATGTGTTTCCGCTACCGCCCCGAACATTACGGCGCCATCCATTTTCATGAAGATGACATTTATGATTTTGGCTGGGAGACGGATTTCAGCTTTACCATTCCCGACGACCTGCCCTCGGGCGCCTATGTGGTGCGCATCAAATGCAACGGCCATGAAGAGGCCATGCCGTTCTTCGTCTGCCCGCCCCTGGGTAAGCCACGGGCCAAGCTGTGCGTTCTGGTTTCCACCTTCACCTATGTGATCTATGGCAACTATGCCCGCCCCGCCTATCATGAAAGCTGGCATGACCGGGTCGCCGAATGGGACGCCTATCCGTGGAACCCGGCGACCCATCCGGAATATGGCCTGTCCACCTACAATTTCCACAGCGACGGCAGCGGCATCTGCCATGCCTCGCACAAGCGGCCATTGTTCAACATCCGCCCCGGCTTTTTGACCACGGGCATTGGCGAGGATTCCGGTCTGCGCCACTTCCCCGCCGACGGCCATCTGCTGACTTGGCTGAATCAACAAGGCATCGATTACGACATCGTCACGGATCAGGAATTGCATAATGACGGCTATGCCGCGATACAGCCCTATCAAGTCTTCAGCACGGGCAGCCATCCCGAATACCACACTGCCAGAACCCTGGATGCCATTGAGGCCTATCGCGACAATGGCGGAAACTTCATGTATTTGGGCGGCAATGGCTTCTATTGGCGGATCGCCCTGCATGAAAGCGAGGCCGGCGCCCTGGAGATCCGCCGTGGCGAAGGCGGTATCCGCGCCTGGGCCGCGGAGCCCGGCGAATATTTCAATGCCTTCGACGGCACCTATGGCGGCATGTGGCGGCGCAATGGCCGCCCACCACAGTCGATTGCGGGATTGGGCTTCACCGCGCAAGGTAATTTCACCGGCTCTTACTATCGCCGCATGGAAGCGTCCAAAGACCCAAGCGTTGCCTGGATCTTTGATGGGATTGAGGACGATATCATCGGGGATTTCGGCCTCTCGGGCGGTGGCGCGGCAGGTTTCGAGCTAGACCGCGCCGATGTGCGCCTGGGCACGCCGGAGGATGCGGTGATCATTGCACGTTCGGAAGAGCATGATGAGGAAACCATTATGGTACCCGAGGAAATGCTGACTCACATCGTCAATTGGTCGCTTCAGACAACGCGGGATCTGATCCACGCAGATATGCTGTATTACCAGACACCATCGGGCGGCCAAGTCTTCTCCACCGGCTCCATCACCTACTGCGGCTGCCTGCCCTGGAACAATGGGGACAATAATATCTCGAAGCTGACGGGGAATGTGCTGCGTCGGTTCCTGGAAGAATAGTCGACAGCCCAACATCTAAACGAGCTGTTTACGAAACAAATTGGCAGCAGGACTATCAGGCCAAACCAATAGGTTATCCGTGCATGTCGGCACTGCACCGTAAACCAACCAGGGGTCGACGACGGTGCCAATGGTTTCTTCGATGCGAAAGTATTCAGGATACTGCGCCGCAAACTTCGACAACGTGAGCCCTGAATCGTATTTGTCTTCGAGAAGACCGTGCGCGACATCGACGGTTGAAGGTTCACCCACCAAGGTCTGCCATCGCGAGGTATCGATATATTCGCGCGTTGCCATTTGCAGACCCAGACTTGTTGGCTTATCGACGCCCAAACGGGTTAGAACCGCCATTGGCTGGCTGGGCGAAATAAAGGTATCGATGATGTGGGCTCGGCCACGGTATCGCGCCACTATATCAGCGACAGAGCCATGGACTGCCACCTGAATCACATGATGCACATCGCCCACAAGCATCGCATCGATAGCCGCTGGAAAATCCGCAAACAGCTCAAGGCCCGCATAATCCAACCCCTGAACCGTCAGATAGCGCTGTGCGATCCAATCATGATTGCTGCCCTTGGGTCCAAGCGTGGCGAAAGTCAGCACTGGCCGTCATCCAAAAATTGGTTCACCCCGCTTCCATTACCTCCCGGATACCGGTGATGATGCGCTTGCGGTCGGGAAACACATGGTTCTCCATATCCGGGCTGTAGGGGATCGGCACCTGTAGGGCGCAGACCCTTTTTGGCGGTGCTTTCATGGCCTTGAAGGTGGCGGGGTCTTCCGTCACCAGAGCGGCGATTTCAGCGGAGGCACCCGCCGTGGGGCCGGCCTCGTCCGCAATCACCAGACGGCCTGTCTTTTGCACCGAGGCACGCATTAGGTCGTTATCCAGGGGGAACAGCGTGCGCGGATCGACAACCTCGACCGAAACGCCTTCTTTCTCCATTTCCTCCGCCGCCGCCAAGGCTTCATGCACCAGCCAGGCCAGGGCGATGACGGTGACGTCCTTGCCTTCGCGCTTTACATCTGCCACGCCCAGGGGAATGGTGTAATCCTCGTCGGGCACCTCGCCCTTCAAACCCATGAGGCGAGTGGATTCGAATGACAGCACCGGGTTGTTATCACGAATGGCGGATTTCAGCAGGCCCTTCATGTCATACGGCGTGGACGGCAGGATCAGTTTCAGGCCGGCCAGGTTCATGAACATCGAATAGGGGCTTTGCGAATGCTGCGCCGCCAGTGACGTACCGCCGCCCACGGAGGATCGGAAGACCAACGGAAAGGTCTGCTGACCGCCGAACATGTAGTGGATTTTCGAGGCCTGGTTGACGATCTGATCCATGGCGACAAAGCAAAAGGTGACCATGGACCAATTGACGATCGGACGCAGGCCCGAACCCGCCGCACCAATTGCAATGCCAGAAAAGGCATTTTCGGCGATCGGGGTAGCGCGAATACGTTGTTCGCCGAATTCCTCGACTAGTGATGGCGGCGCATCGGTGGCCAGATGTAAGGTGGTGGGGTCCCGGCGCATTTCCTCGACCAACGCTTCCATGCCGGCCCGGCCGTAAGATATTTCCCGCATACTCATGATACTCTCCCTCTAATCCGCGAACACATCATCCAGGGCCGCTTCGGGCGCCGGGAACGGGCTGGCCTTGGCATAGGTGACGGAAGCCTCAATCTCGGCCATGATCTCGTCATCCATGGCCTTGAATTCCTCGTCGCTGAACTGGCCCTGCTGTTGTTTCAGGTGATCCACCAGCAACGGAATGGGATCCCGCGCCATCCAGGCGGCTTTTTCCTCTTCCGGGCGCCGGTCAACCGCGCCGGGACGCTCCGTATGGGGCCGGTGGCGGTAGGTCTTGCATTCGATCAGCGTCGGGCCGTCGCCCGCCCTAGCACGCGCCACGGCCTCCTGCGCAACTTCGTAGACAGCCAGTACGTCATTGCCGTCGACCACAACGCCGGGAATGCCATAGCCCTTGGCCCGGTCGGACATGTTTTCCGCCGCGTGGGTTTTCTTGGCGGCGGTATCAGCGGCCCAGGAATTATGCTCACAGACATAAATCACCGGCAGCTTCCAAGAAGCCGCGATATTCAGGCTTTCATGGAACGAACCGGCATTCGACGCCCCGTCGCCAAAGAAACAGACGGCAACACCATCGTTGCCCGCCATCTGTGCTGCCAGACCGGCGCCGGTGAGAATGGACAACCCGCCGCCGACGATGCCGTTGGCGCCGAGCATGCCGATGGAAAAATCGGCGATATGCATGGAGCCTCCCTTGCCCTTGCAATAGCCATCCACGCGGCCATACAGCTCCGCCATCATACGGTTCAGATCGGCGCCCTTGGCGATGCAATGGCCGTGGCCGCGGTGGTTCGAGATGATCTGGTCATCGGGCCGCAGGGCGGCGCAGATGCCAACGCCAGAGGCTTCCTCGCCGATATAGCAATGCACGACGCCATAGATATCGCCGCCTTTATAGTCATCGGAGGCGCGCTCCTCGAAACGGCGGATGGTTTGCATCTGGCGCAACATATCGCGCTGTAGCTCTGGTGAGGCTGACATGTGGGCTGTTCCTCTATCTTTGTTGTTCTGGGTTGGGTGTAGTTTGCGTGGGTTATTCCATGGGCGCAAGAGGGCGCTATTCAATCCACTTTCGGGAACCACATGTTCAGATATTCCACATAGGCCGCCGGACCGTCCAGGCCGTCGACCTCGATATGATGCGTCGTGGTGATCAGGCGCTTGCCTTTGCCCTTGTCCACCACCTCCATCAGGCCAATACGGTCGCGCACACGGATGCCGTCGCCGATCAGCACTGGCTGTAGCACGCGGGCCTTGTTCATGCCGTAGTTCAGGGAACGGGCGCCATCGGCGGGGTCGATACCACCAACGCGTACGAAATAGGTAATCAGGCTGAGCAGAAAGAAGCCATGAATGATGGTGCCGCCATAGGGGCTTTCCCGTTCCGCCCACTCAGGGTCATTGTGCCCCCTGGTCGGCCAGCGGGTGATCTCGCCAAAAATATTGACCTGCATCTGGTCAATATCGACCCAGTCAGTCAAGCCGATTTCTTCACCAATATGCTCATACGCGTTAGCCAGCGTTATGCCATTATTCGCCATGTCCGGCATTCCTCCTTTGATTAGTCTTTCTTGAATTGCGGGCCGTCGAAGCTTTCGCGGCTGGCTATTTCCTCGACTGATTTGCGCCGCAATTTAGTCAGTTGCTTGACCGGCTTGCCCAAGGGCACCACGGCGGCCACGGCGAATTCCGAGGGGATATTCAGCAGCTTTTGCACATCCCCTTCCCGCACCACCGCCAGGGTAGTGATGGTGCCGCCGTAACCGGCCTCGCGCGCGCCCATCAGAACATTCCAGACGAAGGGATAGATCGAGGCGCCGGAAATCATACCGATACGCTCCAGATCCTGATCCATGGACGCAACCACGCGCAAGTCCACGACAAAAACCAGCACCACCGAGGCATCACGGAATGAATTGATCAGTATCGGCGCGGCGCGCGTCGCCTCGATCTCTTCTGCCGTGACCTTGGTCGGCGTCACCGCGTTCCAGGGGCTTTCTCCCGCCTTAGATTGGGCCACGTAACGCTTTGCCGCCGGCTCCGCCAAGGTGGCCAGGGCATCGCGCGTGCCTGCGTCGCGCACGATGATAACACGGTTACCTTGACGGTTGCCGCCCGAGGGGGCGAAGCGCGCGTTTTCGATCAGATCGTGGATGACTGCGTCGGGGACATCCTCGCCGGTGAATTCGCGGGCCGCGAAAGTGGTCCGCATGACATCTTTCAATTCCATTGTTCTTGCCTCCAAATCATCTGTCCGCAGCTTGCGGCGGCAGGTGATGTGCCGTCAAGCATCTGCCAGCGTAAATAGCGCCATCTGGCTTACCGCGCCCAGCACTGGGTGCGCCGGGCCGATGCCGGCGAAGTTGACGGCATAGCCATTGCGCTGGGCCAGGCCCGTGGCCCAGGCCTCGAACTTGGCCCGGCTCCATTCGAATTCATGCTCGGGATGGCGCAGGCGGTGGCCCGGCACGCCCAACCACTCATTGCATTCCTGGTTCGGCGTGGTGATCAGGACTAGGCCAGGGCGAAAACCGTTGAAGACCGCGCGCTCCACCTTTGACAGGCGATCAGGCGGGATATGTTCAATGGTTTCCAGCAATACGGCGGCATCATAGCCCTGAAAGCGGGGATTAGACTCGGCGAAGGAGCCATTGAGGACCTGAATGCGGGCATCAAGGACGAAGCCTTCTCGGGCGAGATTACGGCCGCAGGCCTCCAATGCCTTGCGGGATATATCCAGTCCCACGATCCGCTCGAAAAACGGCTCCGCCGCCAATGCCAGTAACAAAGGTCCCGAACCACAACCCAGATCCAGCACTCGCTTGGCGCCCCACGCGCGCAGGGCATCGACGACGATATTCAGACGGTCTTCATGCATTGATGTGGGCATGGCGCCATTGTAGCATTCCTTGCCTGAGTGCATTTAAAAAATGCGCTCAGGCACTTGAGGTTAAAGCAATTGAACCAATTACTTAAGTCGCAAAAGCAACCCCGTTTAATTGAAAATTGCTCTAGAATGTGGTGCCTGGGTATTTGGGAATTTAGTCATGAGCACGTCAAAATTTGATGCGATAGTCGTCGGCGGTGGTATTGTCGGATGCACCGCCGCCTATTTTCTGGCCCGCAAGGGCCTGAAGGTCGCCGTGGTGGAGCGGGAGAGCTTGGCCTGCGGCACCTCGAGCAAGAGCTTCGCCTGGATCAACGGCACTTCGAAAACCGCCGACGAGAGTTATCACCGCCTGAACGCCAAGGGGCTGGCCGGATATTGCGATCTCGCGGTTGAGTTCGGCGAGCAGGCATTGGGCCTGCACCCGGCGGGCTCGTTGCAAATTGTCCGAACGTCCGATGCCACCAACCTTGCCACATCCCGGGAAAAGCTGCGCCAGCTCGAGGCCCTCGGCTATCCGGCAACCTGGGTTGATAACAACGCCTTGCGCACCATGGAGCCGCATTTGAGCCTGACGGATGATGCCGAAGGACTGTACGCGGTTAGTGATATGAATCTGAATGCGCCGCATTTCGTCCGTTTCATGGCCGAACAGGTCCGCGCCCTGGGCGGTGCGGTGATGGAGGGTTGCGCGGCGCAGGCGCTGGAGGCCCGCGAGGATGGCCAGATCACCGGCCTGAACACGGACGGCGGCGTCCTGAAGTCCGAAACCGTATTGCTCGCCGTCGGGCCTTCGACGCCGGAAGTGTTGAGCGGTTTAACCGGGTTTGATGGCTTCGCCGCCCGCTTTCCCATGCGCAGAGTACCAGGTCTTCTGGTGCGTACGCCGGATACGGCACCCCATAAGTTTGTTCGCCGGGTGGTCTATTTCGCCGATGGACCGGAACTGCACGTACTGCCCGATTTCAATGGTGGCGTTAGGATCGGCGCCGATGATACGGACGGTATGACCGATACGGACTCCCCGGTGGAGGAGCTGCGCCGGGTCGCCTGCATCCTGCTGGAGCGCGCCAAGGAACGGCTGCCCGGCTTTGTCGGCGCCGCCTGCATCGATGAATGTACCTTGACCGTGGGCTTGCGGCCCTATCCCGACGACGGTCACAGTCTGGCCGGCCCCCTGCCCGGCGCCGAGGGCCTGTTCATCATCGCCACTCACAGCGGCGTCACCCTGGCACCTGCCCTGGGCCACCTGATGGCGGCACGGATCACCACGGGCCAAACGCCGGATATGCTGAAGCCGTTCCTTTTGGATCGGGTCAAGGGCCTCGGCTAAGGATTTAAATCACCAAGGAAGCCACACATCGCCGCGTTGAAGGCAGCGGGTTGATCCATGTTTGCCTCGTGACCCGCTTCATCGAGTACCACTTTCTGGGCCCCGGGAATTTTCTTCACCATGTAATCGGTGGCAGCATGAAATTTTACGTCGTCCGCGCCGACCAGAACCAGGGCTGGCACTACTATGGTGGGCAAGCTATCCATCATCGCGGCATTGCTTTGCGCCAACATGCCGCGGGCGGCGTGCGCCAGACCGGAGGCATTGCGGTGACCGGCGATCCGTATCGTCGGGCCATCGCCTAGTTCATTCAGACCAACCTTCTCGAAGCGGGCCGCACGCTTAAAAGCGACTTCGTTCCAGGCGGCCCTGGCCTCGTCCTTTCTGAAACCTGGGCCGGTGTCAAACAGCATCAAGCCCGCGGTACGCTCAGGGTGGGCAATATGAAACCCAAGCGAGGCGCAGCCGCCCAGGGACAGTCCGCCAGCCACCACCTTTTGCACACCGCAAGCATCAAGAATAGCAGCCATGTCGGCCACTGTATGATCTTCGGAATAGGCGGCGGGATCGTCGGGATAATCGCTCTGCCCATGACCGCGCATATCCCAGGTCATCACCCGGTAGCGGTCTTTCAGCACCGCCACCTGATCCCGCCACATGGTGGATGAGTAGCTAAAGCCATGGCTTAACAACACACCGGGACCCGTTCCATGGTCCTCAAAATAAACCTTTACGCCATCCCGCTCAATATAGGCCATTGCGCTAAGCTTCCTTACAGACAGACTCCGCGTCAAGCTACGCCGCTGATGGCCGCTGTCAATAGGCGTACACCACGATCTGGGAACGAGCCAATGGCTCGCAGGCCTGTAACACAGCGCGTGACAAGCGGTTTCGATTCGCGTATATGACCCGCCATGAACTTTACAATCGCCGCGTATTATTTTTGGTATTTTGTTTATCCGAAGCCGCTGGCGGAGGTAGGGGAACATTTGGTCTAAATTCCGAGAATAGCACCAAGAAAACTCTCGAAACCGCCAGCTAGCTGGCGGTTTTTTTATTGCCGCCGGTCTGGCCCTGAAAATAGAGGAGCCCACGCCGTGTTGGATCAAACAGACGACATCCGCATTCGCGAAATCACCGAACTGAATACGCCGGCGGAAATAATTCTCACTTTTCCGCGCACCAAGGCCGCAACGGAAACAGTTACCCGATCACGCCAAGTCCTGCAGGACATCATCCACCAAAGGGACGACCGCCTGGCCGTGGTCATCGGCCCCTGCTCGATCCATGATCGGGAAGCCGCCATGGATTATGCCAACCGCTTGGCCCGGTTGCGCCGGCGCCATTGTGAAACCTTAGAAATTGTCATGCGGGTCTACTTCGCCAAGCCGCGCACCACCGTGGGCTGGAAGGGTCTAATCAATGATCCTGGCCTGGACGGCAGCTTCGAAATAGAACGCGGCCTGGGCCTGGCCCGCAAATTACTGCTGGATATCAATAACCTAGGGCTACCCGCCGGTTGCGAGTACCTCGACATGACGATCCCCCAATACATCGCCGATCTGGTGTCCTGGGCGGCGATCGGGGCCCGGACGACGGAAAGCCAGGTTCACCGCGAACTGGCCTCTGGCCTGTCCTGTCCCGTGGGCTTCAAGAACGGCACCAACGGCAACGTCGGGATCGCGGTGGATGCCGTGGCCTCCGCCGCGCAACCACATCATTTCCTCGCCGTCACCAAGGCGGGACGCTCCGCCATCGCCACGACGGCAGGTAACGAAGACTGCCACGTTATTCTGCGCGGCGGGCGAACGCCCAACTACGATACCGCCAGCATTGATGCCGCCTGTAACGAGGCCGACACCGCCGGCCTCAAGCCGGTCATGATGATAGATGCCAGCCATGCCAACAGCGCCAAGGATCCCGCTAACCAGCCGGGCGTCATGAAGAACGTGGCCGAACAAATCGCTGCCGGCGATGGCCGCATCATCGGTGTCATGGTGGAAAGCAATCTTATCGCCGGACGTCAAGACCAAGTCGCAGGCCAGGCGCTGGTCTACGGACAAAGCATAACCGACGGCTGCATCGATTGGGACACCTCGGTCTCGGTCTTGGACAGACTGGCCGAGGCCGTGGCGGAGCGGCGGTGTAGAATGACGCCGATCGCGGTGTAATTGCTTACATAAGCACCTGACCGTCGTCCACGGGGATCAGCGTTCCTGTTATGTAGTCGGATTTTTCCGAAGCCAGCAACAGCAGCATACCGTCCATCACCTCCGGCTGGGGCATACGGCGGCGAGGCATGCCGGCGATCTGGCCGCGGCCCTCCTCTGTTTGCCAGTGGTCGCGGTTCATCTCGGTTTCGATATAGCCAGGACAAATCGCATTGACCTGGATGTCATGGCGAGCCCATTCCAGGGCCAGTTGCTTGGTCATCTGGCCAATCGCCGCTTTTGACATGGCGTAGAGCGTCAATTTGCCTAACACACGCAGGGCCATCATGGAGGATATATTGATGATCTTGCCGCCCTGTCCGCGTTTGATCATCTCCCGCCCTACCAACTGGGCCAGGAAAAACGGCCCCTTGACGTTGGTTTCGTGGATATAGTCGTAGTCTTCGACGGTAAAATCCTCCGGCCGTTTGACAACGGACACGCCGGCGTTATTGACCAAGATCTCGATTGGCCCCATGGCGCTCTCGATCTCGGCTACGACCCGCTCGATACCAACGGGATCACGGACATCCAGGACGAAGGGCACGGCCTGCCCGCCGCCATCCGTGATCTCGGCCTCAAGAGCCTCCAATCGGTCGACACGCCGCGCGGTCAGGGCGACTCTGGCCCCCGACCCCGTGAGCGCGATCGCCGCCCGCCTCCCCAGGCCAGACGACGCACCGGTTACCAAGGCGACCTTGCCCGCCAAATTATAGCTGTCTTTCGCCATTTTCTAGTCCTCGTTACAACGTCAAAACCATTACAAAACCGGGCCCAATGTGGCCCGAAGCGTCAAGCAACACAAATGCTAAAAGGTCGCATTCGTAAAGGGGTTATTAACCGTGACAAGTTACCTTCCAATCACCAAGGGGAGATATTGCCAGTGCATGCGAATGCTCGGGTTCTGCTTTACAGCGACACAGACAACACCGGCAATTTGGCCGTCAAGCTTGAAAAGTACGGCTTTCAGCCGTTACCGGCGACCTCGCGTGAAGATGCGTTGCGCATTGTCACGGGCGCTTTCCCGATATAGACATCGTCGATGCCGAGAGGACGCCCGAGGGCAGCAAATTCCGCCAGGATCTTCGCGATCTATCGCCCGAAGGCAGCATGCCGACCATTGTCATCAGTACGGCTGATAAGACGACGGCAGATGACGACTGCTTGCAGATTGAATTTTTGCCCGCGCCATTTCGGGATGCGAAACCGTTTTCCCGCCTGTATACCCTGGCCCGGCTGGTCACCGTGCAAGCCGAATTGACGCCGGGCTCGCGAACATTGCCCCCACGACGCCCGCATGGGCGGGAATCATACCGCACCAATCCACGCTTTTTAATCGCTTTACAGCCACAACTAATATATGGCTCTGCGACGATGACCAGACAATAGGCCGGTGGTCTATTCAGGGCGAAAGGGCCTTAACCTCAACCAGAAGGGCGGGTATCATGGAGGGATGATCCACGTTGATATCATTTCCGACACGGTCTGCCCGTGGTGCTACATCGGCAAGCGGCGGTTCGAACAGGCTGTTGCCCTGCGCCCCAATTATGAATTCAGAACCGGATGGCGGCCCTTTCAGTTGAATCCGGAGATGCCGTCTGCTGGCATGGCGAGACAGGATTATCTCTCGTCCAAATTCGGCGGCGTTGATCGGGCGGATCGAATTTATGAAGCGGTTAGCACCGCCGGCGAAGATGTCGGGCTAACGTTCAATTTCAGCAGCATCCCAAGACAACCAAATACCTTCGATTCCCATCGTCTGGTGCGCTGGTCCGAATCTGTTGGCGTCCAGGATGCCGTGGTCGAAGCTTTGTTCAAACAATATTTCATTGCTGATGCAGACGTGGGCAACCGCGAGTCGTTGGTGGAAATCGCGACTGCTTGCGGCATGGACGGCGATCTGGTGTGGGATCTGTTCGAACGGGACGCCGACCGCGATTTGGTCATGGCCGAGGAAGGCGTGGCCCGGCGCATGGGTATCAATGGCGTGCCCTTTTTCGTGATCGAGCACAAATACGCCATTTCGGGGGCCCAGGATCCATCCGTCCTGACCCATGTGTTCGACCTAGCCATTCAAGACAAGTTGCCCTCTCAAGCAGCTGCGGGCGATGATTGAACCAGATTTGCCAGCTGCCGGGTTAGATAATTCACACCCTTCAAGCGGTCCTCCGCCTCGCCCCAGGATCTTTGATAAACCAGTTTGTGATCCGACCTAAGTTTGGCGCTGCCGCGGTTGTCGTTGATGAATTCCACCAGGCCGGAGGGGTTGGCGAACTGGTCATTGCGAAAAAATACGCTGGCCCCGCCGGGACCGGCATCAATCTTGGCCACGTTTGCGGCCCTGCATAGACGCTTGATGGTAATGATGCCGAGGAGATTCTTCACTTCCTCAGGCAGAGCGCCAAAACGGTCGATCAATTCGGCGGCGAAGGCATCGATATCCGCCTCGTCCTCCAAATGGGCCAGGCGGCGATAGAGGCCGAGGCGGACATCAAGATCAGCCACGAAATGCTCCGGGATCAAAACAGTGGTGCCCAGGTTGATTTGTGGTGACCAATCCTGGCTGCCGGTATCGAGCTCTCCCGCCGCGCCGCTTCGGGCAGTGGCCAGGGCTTCCTCCAACATCTGGTTGTATAATTCGAAGCCCACTTCTCGGATATGACCCGTTTGCTCCTCGCCCAACAGATTGCCGGCCCCGCGCAGATCTAGGTCGTGGCTGGCCAGAGAAAACCCGGCACCCAACGAATCCAGGGATTGCAGCACCTTCAACCGCTTTTCTGCCGCCGCCGTCGGCCGCGCCCTGGGCGGCAAGGTGAAATAGGCGTAAGCGCGGACTTTCGAGCGGCCAATGCGGCCACGCAGCTGGTAAAGCTGGGACAGGCCAAAACGGTCGGCGCGATGCACCACCAAAGTATTGGCATTGGGAATATCCAGGCCGGATTCCACGATAGTGGTGGAAAGTAGGACATCGTAAGCGCCTTCATAAAAGGCGTTCATCACGTCTTCCAATCGAGAGGGCGACATGTGGCCATGGGCGGTGACGAACTTCACTTCCGGTACCTGGGTGCGTAGAAATTCCTCCGCCTCAGGCAGGTCCAGAATACGCGGGCAGACATAGAAACACTGCCCACCCCGGTAATGCTCCCGCATGATCGCCTCGCGCATGACCACTGGATCGAACGGCATCACGAACGTGCGCACCGCCAGACGGTCCACGGGAGGCGTGGCGATCAGGCTCAATTCCTTGACGCCAGAAAAGGCCATCTGCAAGGTGCGCGGTATCGGCGTGGCGGTCAGTGTCAGGACATGGACGTCGCTGCGCAGCTGTTTCAGGCGCTCCTTGTGGGCGACGCCGAAATGCTGTTCCTCGTCGATCACCAGCAGGGTCAGGTTCTGAAAGGCAATCTTTTTGCCCAACAGCGCATGGGTGCCGATGACGATATCCACCTGGCCGTTCGAGATGCCCTCGCGGGTCGCCGCCGCATCCGCCGTGCCAACCAGTCGCGATAGCTGTCGGACTTTAACAGGCAGGCCGGCGAAGCGTTCAGAGAAGGTCCGAAAATGCTGCCGGCACAGCAGCGTGGTCGGCGCCACAATGGCCACCTGCCCGCCGGTCATGACGGCGGCGAATGCACTGCGCAGGGCGACCTCGGTCTTACCAAAGCCCACATCGCCGCAGATCAGGCGGTCCATGGGGGTGCTCTTCTGCAGGTCCCCAAATATGTCGTCGATGGCGTCCAGTTGATCCTCAGTCTCCTCGAACGGGAAAGAGGCGCAGAATTCCTCGTACAGACCATCCGGGCGTTCAATGGCGGGGGCGGAGCGCAGGACACGTTCGGCGGCCACCTTGATCAGCTGATCAGCCATGTCACGGATGTGCTGCTTCAGCTTCGCCTTGCGTGCCTGCCAGGCGGCCCCACCCAGGCGGTCCAAGACGGCTCCAGCATCTTCCGAACCATAGCGCGACAGCAATTCGATATTCTCCGCCGGCAGGAACAGCTTGTCATTGCCGTCATAGTGTATTTCCAGGCAATCATGGGCCGCACCGCTGACCTCGATGGTCTGCAGGCCAAGAAAACGCCCGATCCCATGCTCTACATGCACCACCAGATCACCGTCGGAAAGCTGGTTCTGCTCGGTCAGAAAATCTTCCGCCTTGCGGCTGCGCCGCCGCGCCAGACGGTCCCCCAGCACGTCCTGTTCCGAGATAATCGCCAGCCCGTCGGTCTCGACGCCATTCTCCAGGCCCAGCACCACCATGGCTGGGGCACCGGGGGCCAGGGCCATGACGGCGGGCCAGTGATCGACGGCCTGTACCCCTTCTATGCCATGGTCATCCAGCAACAATCCCATGCGCTCGGCAGAGCCCTGGCTCATGGCGGCAAAGACCACGCGTCGGCCCAACTGGCGCTGTTCGTTCACATGGCCACGTAGAATGTCGAAAATATTGACTTCCTGCTGGGCCCGCTCGGCCGCGAAGCCACGGCCCTGACGGCCCGCGAAATCGATGATTTTAGGGCTTTCCGGTGCCGAAAATGGAGAAAATATCGCGCCGGGCCGCTCTGCCAGGGCATCGTCCCAGGCACGCCCGTCCAGGAACATCCGCTGGGGCGGCACGGGCTTATACAGGGGGGCGGCGCCGTAAGAGCTCTTTTGTGCCTCGATCCGGGCCTCGTAATAATCCTCAATCTGTGCCAGGCGGTCATCGCGGGCTTCCATGGTCTGGTGGTCCAGGGTAATGGCACCGCTATCCACATAGTCGAAAATCGTCTCTAGCCCGTCGTGGAACAGGGGCAGCCAATGTTCCATGCCGGAATGACGCCGGCCCTCGCGAATAGAGACATACAACGGATCATCGTCGGTCACGGCACCGAACAGATCGCGGTAGCCCTGACGGAAACGATTGGTCGTTTCCTCGGTCAATTGCACTTCCGAGACCGGCACCAGATCCAGCGTCTTGCCCTTGCCAACGGTGATTTGGGTCAGGGGATCGAACAGGCGGATGCTTTCCAGGCTGTCGCCGAAGAAATCCAGGCGCAGCGGTGTTTCAGCACCAGCGGGATAGATATCAACAATGCCGCCACGAGTAGCGAATTCGCCAGGCTCCATCACCGTGCCGGAGCGGCTGTAACCATTGCGGACCAGGAAATCCAACAGCTCCACCACCTCGACCCTGGCACCGGGCCCGGCCTGGAATACCGCGCCCTCGATTGAACATCGCGGCGGCAACCTCTGTAACGTGGCATTGACGGTGGTCAGCAGGATCGATGGCGCCTTGGGCGGCGACTGCCCCACCAACCGCGCCAGGGTATTCATGCGCGTGGCGGAGATTTCCGGATTGGGCGAGACCCTATCGTAGGGCAAAGTATCCCAGGCCGGTAGGCGCAAGACGTGGGTACCGGGGGCAAAAAAGGCAATGCCTTCAACCAGGGAGGCCATGCGCGCCTCGTCCCTGGCGACATGCAGCAGCCAGCCGCCGCCTTCACGGGATTGCGCCTGGGCGAGTTCGGCAAGGGTCAGCGCGTCCAGCCCTTCGGGTACGCCGGCAAGTTCATATCTAGATTGTCCAGATAGTATTTTCTCGTGATATTCCAATATATTATAGCGTTATTCTAAAGTCTAAAATCATCTTCATAATGTGATTGTCATGCTCCGGCGGAGGTGCCTCGCGCCGCGCCAGCCAGGCGTAGATATCGTGCTCGTTTTCGTTCACGATGGCTTCGTACAGGTCCAGCTCCGCCACGGTCATATCAGGTAGATACTTGGCGGCGAACTGGCCCAACACCAGATCCAGTTCCTTGGTGCCCCGGTGCCAGCTATGATAGCGCAGGCGCTTGCGCCTGATCTCGGTTGTTTCGTCCGCTTTGCCGTCCGTGGTGGTCATGGCTCTTCCCCGTTTCCGCCTCAGGATATAACGTAGACCCAACGCTCACACCAGCACCGGAATCTCATGCGGCCAGAAATCCTGTTCACTTTGTTCAAGCCAGTCACCGCCCTAAAGGGCGTCGGCCCGCGCCTGGGTAAATTGATTGAGAAGTTGGCCGGGGGCAAGCTAATTGATCTGTGTTGGCATCTACCCACGGGTTTGATCGACCGGCGCTTCCGCCCGAAAGTCGCCGATGCCCCCGACGGCACCGTCGTCACCCTTTCCGTCACCGTAGACGAGCATCACCCATCGCCGAACCGCCGCCTGCCCTATAAGGTCATATGCAGCGACGACAGCGGTAGCGTCAACCTGGTGTTCTTCAACGCCAGAGAGAATTATCTACACCAGCTCCTACCTCTAGGTGCGGAGCGCGTGGTCTCGGGCAGAGTCGGCCACTACGGCCAGGAAATCCAGATGACCCACCCCGATCATATCGTGGATCCGGATAAGGCCGATGAACTACCCGCCGTGGAGGCCACATATCCCCTGACCACAGGCCTGACCGCCAAACCCCTGCTCAAGGCGGTGCGCGGCGCCCTTGATCTGGCGCCCGAATTGCCCGAATGGCAGGATGCGGCCTGGTTGGCAAAGCAGCGCTGGCCACCCTGGCGGGAGGCGCTGCATAGGGTCCATGAACCCGACAGCATGGCGGGAATGGAAGCCGATGACCCTGCCCGCTGCCGCCTGGCCTATGACGAACTGCTGGCCAATCAACTGGCCCTTGCAATGATCCGCGCCGCCGCCCGCCAACGTTCGGGCCGGACCATCACCGGGGATGGCCGCTTGCGAGAAGAGCTAACCGCGTCCCTGCCCTATCAATTGACCGAGGGACAGCGCCAGGTTCTGCACGATATCCAGTCTGACATGGCCCTGCCCCAACGCATGTTGCGCCTGTTGCAGGGGGACGTGGGCAGCGGCAAGACCGTGGTGGCCTTACTCGCCATGCTGGGCGCGGTTGAAATCGGGGCTCAGGCGGCATTCATGGTGCCGACCGAGATCTTGGCCCGGCAGCATCTGCAAACCCTGACGGGCCTGTGCAAGGACATGTCCATCCGCATCCAGATCCTCACGGGTCGCACCAAGGGCCGACCTCGCCAGGCTTTGTTGGAAGGTCTAGCCGGCGGCGAGATCGACATTCTGATCGGCACCCATGCCCTGTTCACCGAGGATGTAATCTTCAACGATCTGGCCCTGACCGTGATTGACGAACAGCATCGTTTCGGCGTGCATCAGCGCCTGAATCTGGGCGACAAGGGCAGGGTGGCGGATATTCTGGTGATGACGGCCACACCGATTCCCCGCACGTTGAGCCTAACCGTCTATGGCGATATGGATATCTCGCTGTTGCACGGCAAGCCAGCGGGGCGGAAATCGGTGGATACCCGCTCCATGCCCCTCTCGCGCCTGGATGAAGTCGTCGCCGGCGTGGGCCGGGCCATCAACAACGGCGCGCAGGCCTTTTGGGTCTGCCCGCTGGTGGAGGAGAACGAACAACTGGATCTGGCCGCGGCCGACGAACGCCACGGCAGCCTGTCCAAGATTTTCGGCGCTGACCGGGTTGGCCTGGTGCATGGGCGCATGAAGGCCAAGGAGAAAGACGCCGCAATGGAGGCCTTTGTCGCGGGCCGCACCAAGGTTCTTGTCGCCACAACGGTGATTGAGGTTGGCGTTGACGTGCGCGAAGCCACCATCATGGCCGTGGAACACGCCGAACGCTTCGGCCTCGCCCAACTACATCAGCTGCGTGGCCGCGTGGGCCGGGGCAACGAGCAGGGCCACTGTCTGCTGCTCTATGCCGAGCCGTTAGGCGAAACCGCGCACGCGCGAATAGCGATCATGCGCGAAACCAATGACGGTTTCAAAATTGCCGAGGAAGATCTTTGCCTAAGGGGCACCGGCGAGCTATTGGGCACAAGGCAAAGCGGCTTCCCTGAATTCTGCCTCGCCGACCCGATGGCTCATCAAGACCTGATGGAAGTCGCCAGAGACGACGCCCGCCTGATCCTAGACCGCGACCCGCATCTGGAAACAGCACGGGGCCAAGCCTTGCGGGCACTGCTATATCTGTTCGAGCGCGATGCTGCGGTGAAGCTATTGCGGTCGGGTTGATCCAAGTCATCGCTCGTATTGCATTGCGCTACAGGCAACAATTCAGAATATTGGCGGCATTGAGATACGGAACATTTGCCATTAGGGTCTGCGTAGTCTGGTGCGAGAAACAACGCTAGGGGATCGCAGCTGGCGTATGTGACCAAGATTAGCGATATCATGGCATTCGTGATCGATATGGAAGATATCGATGAAGTGTTCGACCTCCACAAATACAAGCCACATCTTATGAACGGTGGCTGCGCTGGCACCTACAGTTTTCAAGTCACGACCATTTGGCGAATAACCTTCAAGCATAATGCCGATGAAGACGAGCTCTATGACCTAGATTACGAAGGCTACCATTGAGCTCAAGAGGAGACTGAATATGGCGATCAAGATTGGCATGGCGCCGGTACACCCAGGCGGGTTCGTAAAGCGCTCTGTCCTGCCCGATGGCCCGTCTATCACAACCGCCGCGGAAGTCCTCGGCGTCGGGCGTCCTGCGTTGTCAAACTAGTTAAACGAGAAGGCATCGCTATCGCCGGAAATGGCATTGCGCGTTGAAAAAGCTTTCGTCGTCAAAATGGACACCCTACTCCGCATGCAAACTCGTTTCGCCGCCTATCACATGCGCCGGCGGGAGGTTGAAATTCAAATTCGACCGTATACGAGGGGCACAAAGTAGACTGTCACCCAATCGTCTAACCCTATTTTCTTGCATTGGATTAGAACAATGAGGAGTAACCGCCAAAATTATGGGGATCAGGTCTTGTTTCTTGCATCCTTAATTGATCGGTATTCCCGTCAAAGCTCCAAACCCCGCTTATCCAAGGCGCGCTGCCATTTCGTTGCCATGTCGCCGTCGAATATGATGCCATCATCGGGGCGGACCGTGACCCAGCCTTTGCGCTTGATCTCGCCTTCCAACTGACCGGGCCCCCAGCCCGCGTAGCCGATGGCAAGAAAACCCTTTGCCGGGCCCTTGCCACTGGCCAGGGCGCGCAGAATTTCGCGGTTTCTTGTCAGAGATACCTTGCCGGTGACCACAATCGTGCCGCTGCCGGCGTAGTCGTTAGAATGGAGGAAATTCCAATGCGTCTGCTCCACCGGGCCGCCATAGAGTATCCGGATCTCACGGTCATCGCCCGCCGCACCGTCCGGGGCGTCCTCTCCCAATATATCACCCAGCAGTTTTGCTGCCGGCTGCACCGCGATCAGGCGATTGACGATCAAACCGAACGCGCCTTCGTGATCATGATGGGCCAGGAAGATAACGCTCCTGGAAAACCGCGGGTCCCGCATGCGCGGCGCAGAAACAAGCAGCCAACCGGTGAGATTGCTCGAAACAGCCGCTTGGGGCCGTTGCGTCGCCATCTGCTGTTCACCGGCCAGGCTGCTGGCCGCCAGTGTTGCCACGGCCACCAAACAGAGCAGTTGCCGCGCTAAAAATCCCATGTTGGCGCCTCATCGCTTCATTCGGCTAACCTAGCACCGCGAAACGGCGAGGCAAAATGGCGCCGTTCCGCTTGACCGCCGCCCGGGTTCAATCTGATAGTGGCACCAGATGAATTTGTGAGGAATACAATATGCGTTTGCAGAACAAGGCCGCGATTATTAGTGGCGCAGCATCGGGAATGGGTGCATCGACCGCCAAGATATTCACCAACGAAGGCGCCAAGGTGCTAGTGACGGATATGCTGGAAGACGAAGGTGCCGCCGTGGCGGCGGAGATTACGGCGGCGGGCGGCACGGCGCAATTTCAACGCCTTAATGTAACCTCCGAAACTGATTGGGATAGCGCGGTGGCGGCGGCGCTGGCGGCCTTCGGCAAGCTTGATATCCTGATCAACAACGCCGGTGTCAGCGGCGCCCAGCCGGACCGTCTGAGCGTGGAGACCTGGGATCAACAGATGAACATCAACGCCAAGGGCGTGTTCCTTGGCATGCGCGCGGTCATTCCCGTCATGCAAAAGGGCGGCGGTGGATCGATCGTCAATCTCTCGTCCATTTCCGGCTTCGTGGGCCAGGACTATGTGCATATGGGCTATAGCGCCGCCAAGGGCGCGGCACGCCTGGCAACCAAGGCCGCCGCCGTGCAGTACGCCTCGGATGGCATCCGCGTCAATTCGGTGCATCCGGGCATCATGCCGCCCATGCGCACCTCGCAATTGACCAGGGATCCCGAACGCCGGGCCAAGATGCTGGCCGCCATCCCCATGGCACGCGAAGGCAGGGTGGAGGAAGTGGCATATGCCAATCTGTTCCTGGCCTCGGACGAGGCCAGCTACATCACCGGCATCGAGGTACCCGTGGACGGCGGCTATCTGGCGGTATAGGCGCCAGCAATTTACAAAACAGGAAACCAGAAATGTCAGAGATCGAATACTTCTACTCCGCACACTCGGCCTTCGCCTATCTCGGCTCCGCCAAATTGATGGACATCGCTACGGCGGCGGGCGCCACGATTGTGCACAAGCCGGTTGATCTGCTTCGGATCATGGTCGAGTCCGGCGCCGGCTCAACCCGGGATCGCGGCGATCGTCACCGATCCTACTATTTTGGCCGCGAGATCGAGCGTTGGGCCGAATGGCGCAACGCGCCCGTCGTGACCGGCATGCCAGCATATCATTGGAGTGACACCACCTTGTGCAACGGCATGCTGATTGCCGGTATCAAACAGGGCCACAATATGGATCAACTGGCGCATGGAATGCTCGAAGCACACTGGCGCGACGATGCGGATCTGGCCGACCGCAAAACACTGACCCGGCTGGCGAATGACGCCGGTCTGGACCCCGCCCCCCTGCTTGAGGCCGCCCTGTCGCCCCAGGTCGCCGCCATTTATCTGGCCAATACGGAAGAAGCCATCCGCCGCTCTGTCTTCGGCTCTCCAACCTATTTCGTCGACGGCGATATGTTCTATGGCCAGGATCATCTCGAATTCGTTGAACGCGCCCTGGTCCAACCCTTCCAGGGTGTCTGGCCCCGCGCATAGCGCTGCACGTGGACGGCGGCTATCTGGCTGTGTAACAGTCGTCGACGAGTAAGTTTACAAACAGGAGGAAACGCAAATGGGCAAAGTCATCGATCTTGAAATTGGCATGCCGAAAACCACGACCACATCGCAAGCGGCGGAAATAAACCGGGGCCGGCCCGGCACGCCATCGGCCTATTCGGTGCCGCGGCCCGAAGGCTATGGCTTCGACAACTATGGCCTGATCTTTGGCGCCGGGGACCCCAATGCAGCCCCCCTGCCCGATAATGCCCTTGATGACGTGGTCGCCGAGATGGATAAGTCGGACGTGGAATTCGGCTTGATGGTCAATATGCCCAATGACGAGATCGGGCAAATTCACCGGGACTATCCGGGCCGTTTCAAACTTTACCCGGCCCTTAACCCCATGGACGGCATGCGCGCCGTGCGCGAGCTGGAGCGTCTGGTACGCGAAGAAGGCGCCAATGGCTTCCGCGTCTCCTCGCTATATACCTGCCTGCCGGCCAGCGACCGACGCTATTATCCGCTCTATGCCAAATGCTGTGAGCTGGGCGTGCCCGTGCGGATCTATACCGCCATGACCTATGCCAACGACCGGTCATACGAGCTGGGCCACCCACGTCATCTGGATGACATCTGCATCGACTTTCCCGAACTGAAGGTCTGCGCCGGCCTGGCGGGCTGGCCCTGGATCACCGATATGGTGGGGCTGTTACGGCGGCATCCGAATTTATACTGTGACACCGCCGCCCACCGCCCGCGCTATCTGAGCAAGGAGGGCTCGGGCTGGGAGCTGTTCCTGCAATATGGCAACTCATTATTGCAGGACAAGGTGATGATCGGCTTCTCACGCTATCTGTTCAGCTGCGGCTATGATGAATTGATCGACGAAATTCACCAGCTACCCCTAAAGGAGGCGGTAGTGGAGAAATGGCTGTACGGCAACGCCGTGGAATTTTTCGGCGATACATAGACTGCGCAAAAGGAAATCCGTCTGAGCTTTCAGGTGCCGGTCGCGGCCTACCCGGATAAAACAAGGACTTTTCGACATGAAAACCATTGTCGTGTGCTCTGGCGGACTGGATTCTGTTTCGCTGGCCTACAAGATCGCGGCGGAAGCGGAATTGCTGCGCCTGGTTACCTTCGATTATGGTCAGCGGCACCACAAGGAAATCGACTTTGCCCGCGCCTGCGGCGCCCGGCTAGACACACCCTGTGACGTTGTCGATATAAGCGCGATTGGCAAACTGCTCAGCGGCTCTGCCCTGGCCGATGATATTGATGTGCCCGATGGACACCATGCCGAAGACAGCATGAAGCTGATCATCGCACCAAACCGCAATGCGATCATGCTGATCAGCGCCTTCGGCATCGCCGCCGCGTAAAAGGCGTATTCGGTGGCGACGGCGGTGCATGGTGGCGATCATTTCATTTTTCCCGATTGCCGCCCGGAATTCGTTGACGCATTCGAAGCAACGCAAAAACGGGCCCTGGACGGTTACGCCGACACCCGTCTTTACACGCCCTTTGTCCATGTCCCAAAATCCGAAATCATCATTGAAGGTGCCCGGCACAAGACGCCGTTCACGGAGACCTGGTCCTGCTTACAAGGGCGGTAGAAATCACCGTGGCCGCTGCGCCCACCTGTGTGGAACGGAGCGAGGCCTTCCACATCGCCAGCATCACGGACCCGACGGTCTATGACGATCCTAATTGTTGGCAATCCGCAGTGTGATGTCGATGACCTTTGACATAAAATAGATGTCCAGAAAAGGAACGTTCGAATGACATTGCATTTCGAAGCCGCAGAATTCGAGCAGCGCATTTCCAATGCCCGGCGGATCCTGGCCGAACGGGGATTGGCCGCGATCCTAATATTCGCCCAGGAAAGCCATTATTATCTAAGCGGCTATGACACTACCGGCTATGTCTTCTTTCAATGCCTCGTCCTGACGGCGGATCAACAGCCCCTGACGCTGCTAACCCGACGGCCTGATCTGGAACAGGCCCGGCGCACCTCCATTATTGAGGACATCCGCATCTGGTATGACCGGGAGGATGCCTCACCGACGGACGAGCTTAGGGAGATCCTGGCGGAGAAGGGCCTGGCCGGCGCACGCATGGGCGTCGAACTCGATAGCTATGGCCTACGGGCGCACGATTATGAGCGTTTGAAAACCACGTTGAACGGCTGGTGTGAATTGGAAGACGCATCATCGCTGGTACGGGGCTTGCGGTTGATCAAGTCAGAGACGGAACTGGCCTATGTTCGCCGGGCGGCGGAACTGGCGGATGCCTCGTTGCTAGCCATGCTGGAGACGGCGGGACCCGGGGCGTTCGAAGGCGATATCGCAGCGGCGGGAACAGGGGCAATCCTGTCGGGCGGCGGCGAACCGGCCCCTTCCGGGCCGGTGCTTGGTTCCGGCGATAGGGCGCTGCTGATCCGCTCGGCCACGGGCTTTCGTCATCTGGATGCGCAGGATCAGCTAACCATGGAGTTTGCCGGCAGCTACCGTCATTATTGCGCCTGTTTGATGCGAACTGTCGCCATTGGTTCAGGTAGCGAAAAACACCGGCAGATGTCTCGCGTCACGAAAGATGCCCTTTCGGCGATGACCGAGGCTGCCCGTCCAGGATATCCGCTGGGCAAGATCGACGATGCGCACCGCCGGATCTACGACGAAAACAGCTATGGCGATCTTCGTATGGCGGCTTGCGGCTATTCGCTTGGCGCCTCTTTCCGCCCCACCTGGATGGACGTCCCGCCCATGCTGTACAGCGGCAACCCCTTGCTGGCCGAGCCGGGCATGGTGTTGTTCCTGCACGCCATCCTGATCGATAGCCCCGCCAACCTGGCCATGAGCCTGGGCCATACGATCATTATTACGGATAGCGGCGCGGAAGTGCTTAGTCGGTTGAAACCAGACTACATCATTTGCACTTGATGATGGAACGGGCAGTTGCCTCGAACGCTGGCGCGGTTATCGCCCAAATGCAAGGCGTCCTGGGTGCCCTCACGGTCCTGGCCAGTTCCATGAACCTGACTAATCAGATGCGCCATCAGGGCTTGGACGGCGGCGGCACGCAAAATATGCTGAACATCATCACTTAGTGGAACAACTGAGCGAAATCGCTCAACGAAAACTGCGGGCCTGGGGAATCGGCGCGGCTGGGTGGGCGTTGCGTGGATGGCCCGCACGGCACCGGCGGGCGAATGGCTGTTGCCCAGATGTGGCGTCGGGATTCTCGCGCAAGCGGTCCAGATCAACGGACAGATCAATCAGTTCCTCGGCCAGAACGTGGATTATCATGCCTTCGCGCTCCAGCCGTCCCCGTGCCGCCAGCAGGCGGGATGAAAGTACGATCCGGCGATGGCTCTCGAACACCGGTGGACGCACGATGATATTCGCAACGGCGCCTTCATCCTCGATGGTGATAAAGATCACCCCGCTGGCGGTGGCCGGTCGCTGCCGCACCAGAACCAGGCCGGCGACTGTGACCCAGGCGCCCGCTCGCAGGTTCAACAGCATTTCATTCTCGACAATGTCCCGCCGGTCCAGAGCCGGGCGCAACAGACGCAGGGGATGATCCTTCAAGGATAGGCGCAGACTGGCATAATCTTGCACCACCTGTTCGCCGATGGGCATATCCGGCAGGGCGACCTCCGCCTCTTTTGTGGCATGGACACTGGGTGGCCGAGCCTGGGCCGCGGCGAACAGAGGTAATTCGGGCTGGTTCAGACGTTTCAGGGTCCAAAGCGCTTGCCGCCGGTCCAACCCGGTGGAACGCCAGGCATCAGCGTCCGCCAGCTTTTCCAGAGCACCCACACCCAGGCCCGTGCGCCTCCACAAATCCTCCGGGCCCTCATAGCCCCCTCCGTGTTCTGGGCCCCGCTTCGCAACCAGAATCTCCGCCGAGACTTCTTGAAAGTGGCGGATCTGGCGCAGGCCCAAACGCAGGGCCCCAGCCTCGATGGTACAATCCCAATCCGAGTGATTGATATCCACTGGCAGGACTTCCGCGCCATGTTCACGGGCATCCCGCACGATTTGCGCCGGAGCATAGAAACCCATGGGTTGGCTGTTCAACAGGGCGCAGGCGAAAACGGCGGGGTAATGATGTTTCATCCAGGCCGAGATATAGACTAGCAGCGCGAAGGAGGCCGCGTGGCTTTCCGGAAAGCCGTATTCGCCAAAGCCCTCGATCTGCTTAAAACAACGCTCGGCGAAATCACGGTCATAGCCGCGCGCGGCCATGCCCTCGATCATCTTGTGGCGAAAGGTATGAATGGTGCCGGTGTGCCGAAATGTCGCCATGGTCCGGCGCAGGCGGTCGGCTTCGGACGGAGTAAAGCCGGCGGCGACGATGGCGATACGCATGGCCTGTTCCTGAAATAGGGGAATGCCCAGGGTCTTGCCCAGCACATCTTCTAGATCTTTGGAGGGATATTCCAGCCGCTCCCTGCCGGCGCGGCGGCGCAAATAGGGGTGTACCATATCGCCCTGAATGGGGCCGGGCCGGACGATCGCCACCTCGATCACCAGGTCATAGAAATTACGTGGGCGCAGACGCGGCAGCATGGTCATCTGGGCCCGGCTTTCGACCTGAAAGACGCCGATGGAATCGGCCCGGCACAGCATGTCGTAAACAGCGCTATCCTCCGCCGGCACCGTGGCCAGGCTCAGCTTCCGGCCATGGTGTTGTGCAATCAGATCAAAACCCTTGTGGATACAGGTCAGCATGCCCAGGGACAGCAGATCGATCTTCAAAATGCCCAGAGCGTCCAGATCGTTCTTGTCCCATTCGATCACCGTGCGCTCCGCCATGGCCGCATTGGTGATGGGGACGACCTCGGACAAGGCGCCACGGGTAATGACAAAGCCGCCCACATGTTGTGACAGATGACGGGGAAAGCCAGTCAACTCGCGAGCCAGACGGATCGCCATCGCCACGGTGGGATCACCGGGGTCCAGGCCAATCTCGCGCACCTTCTCGCCCTCGACTTGGTCACCGCCCCAGCCCCAGACATTGTCCGCCAGGGCACCGACCGCATCCAGGGACAGACCCAAGGCCTTGCCGACCTCGCGAATGGCGCTTTTGGCCCGGTAGCTGATTACCGTGGCGGTCATGCCGGCGCGCGTACGGCCATACTTTTCATAGACGTACTGGATCACCTCTTCACGGCGCTCGTGTTCAAAATCCACATCAATGTCAGGGGGCTCGTCACGCTCGGCGGAGATAAAACGCTCGAACAACAGATCTAGGCGGGCGGGATCGACGGCGGTAATACCAAGGCAATAGCAGACGGCTGAATTGGCGGCCGAGCCCCGGCCCTGGCACAAAATACCCCGCTCGCGGGCAAAACGGACAATGTCGTGCACGGTCAGAAAATAGGGCGCGTATTCAAGTTTGCCGATCAGATCCAGTTCGTGGCGCAATAGATCGCGCACGTTTGTCCCGATCACCACGCCATAACGTTCCCGGGCACCGATCCAGGTCAGCCGTTGCAATTCCTCTTGCGCGCTACGGCCCGCGGGCACGGGCTCGGCAGGGTATTCATAGCGCAGTTCATCCAGGGAAAAGCGGCAACGTTCCGCCAGCTCTACCGTGCGCGCCACGGCATCAGGATAATTGGCGAACAGTCGGGTCATCTCGCCAGCGTCTTTTAAATGCCGCTCGGCATTGGCATCGAGATGAAAGCCGGCTTCGGCCAGGGTGCAATGTTCCCTGATACAGCACAGAACATCTTGCAAGGGCCGGCGGCCGGGGCCGTGATAATGTACATCGTTGGTCGCCACCAAGGGCATGGCCGTAGCCTCCGCCAAGGCGGCAAGGCGGGCCAGGCGACGGCGGTCATCGCCTGAATACAGATAATGGCCGGCCAGATAGCAGCATCCCGGCCAGTCCCGGCCCAGCTTTTCAAGCAGTTCGGCGAAGGCCTCATCCGGCTCGGGCGGGGCCAGGATGACAAAGATCTGGCCTCGGTCATAGGACAAGACATCGTCCAGGCTAAGCCTGCATTCGCCCTTGGGCGCGCGCCGCCGGCCCACTGTCAACAACCGCGACAGCCGGCCATACGCGGCCCGGTCGCTAGGAAAACACAACAGGCTTGGGCCATCCTGCAAATCCAACCGCGCGCCCACCAGCAGGCGGATGCCGGCGGACTTTGCGCCCACATGGGCCCGGACCACGCCGGCCAGGCTGTTACGGTCCGTGATGGCGATGGCGGATAGCCCCAAGGCGGCGGCGGTAATGGCTAGCTCGTCCGGGTGAGAGCCCCCGCGCAAGAAGCTGAAGTTGGAGGTAACCTGCAGTTCGGCGTAGCTCATGACAGCTCAGGCGAAAAAGCCGTGCAGATACCAATCAGGTATCCGGGCCATGGCATCATCGTACAGACCCTGGCGGTAGAGCCAATACCGTTGTCCCCGGCTGTCCTCTATACGGTAATAATCGCGGGTTTCACCAGCCAGCCTGGCCGCGCCGGCCTGCATATCATGCCACCACTCGGGCGCGATGCGTTCGGGCCCATCGCCGCGTTGCACCCGGTGCGCGATGCCGCGCCAGCGGAACATAACTGGCGGGCCATCGGGCACCTCGGCCACCGCCTCGACCAATTCGGGGCGCGGCAATAGATAGACCGGGCGCCGGGCCACATGGCGCCATTCTCCCACAGCCCGTGTTAAAGGCGGTGCCAGGCGGGCGGCCTGTTCCGGCAGATGGCTTTGCACAGGCACGAAGCGGGCCACATTGGCCGCCCCCAAACGATTGCCCAGACGGTCCAACAAAGGCGCTAGTTCTTCGATACCGCCCGTCTCGCCATTGTCCAGGGTGCGCTGCCCAGCCGGCAGAGGGTTGCTTTGTCCGACCATGAGAAGCATCAGATCGGCGCCAAAGCCGGCTTCCAAACTAGGCAAATGTTCGGCCAGAAGGCGCAATAAATGCGCCGGCTCCCGGCTGGCCCGATTCAAACCCGCCTTGATCCTTTGCACCGTGCCGTCGGCAAGATACAGGCGCAGCTCGATCCGCCGCGCGCCTCTCTCCTCCCGCTCCAGCACGGTGCACAGATCATTGATCAATTGCCCGGCGGCGCGTGCGATATGGTCCCGATGACCAATGGGCTCGGCAAAGGCCAGGCGGCTCCAGAAACTGGTGCAGGCCGGGCGCGGCAACAGCGGCTCGGACAGCTTGGCCAGGGCCTGGTCTAGGCGATAGGTCACCTCGCGGCCAAAGCGGGCGGTTAAGGCGCCGCGCGGCAACGCATACAATTCACCAATCCGTCCTAGGCCAAGGCGCGCCAGTGCATCAGCCGCGCCGGGCGATAGACGTAACGCCGCCACGGGCAGGCGTTTCAGCGCCGCGCGAGTCTCGTTGGCAGGCACGATGGCCGTGCCCTGCCCGCCATAACGAGCCACCGCCCAGGCCGCACCCAGACTATTGGCGATGGCCAGCCGGGCCTGGATGGCAAAACCATGCATGCGTCGCACCAAATCAGCCAGCATGGCGTCTTCTCCGCCGAACAAATGAGCGCACCCCGTGACATCAAGGCAGATGCCATGCTGCCCTCCAGAGTCATGGGCACCGTCCCCATCGAGACTGACCCAGGGGCTGTAACGGCCACACCAATCGGCCAGGCCGGCCAGGGCGCGGGCGTCCTCTTCCGGCGCCATCGGATAAACCGCAAGTTCGGGCAGCAATGCCCTGGCGTCAGTCAACATCATGCCCATCCCGATCCCGGCTTCCGCCGCCGCCATATTCACCGCGGCCACCCGCTGGCCGCCCTGCCGCGCCGCGATTAGGGCCAGGGCCAGAGACTTATCCAGCTCCGCCGTAGGCGTACTCCGCCCAGCCTGTTGGGCGCGCCACAGCCGGTCCGTCGGCCAATACGGCAGCCATAGGTACAGAATCCGTCTTCCATTCTGGTTTTCTTGGTTCTCCATTCCGTTGATCCTCGACACCATGGTCTTCAAATGCGGCGCCATTCCATTGCAACAGCCACTCACCCGGCCGGCCGGCCTTGCAGTGCAACAACTCGACCCGGCAACGAGGAGCGCCGATACCGATGTAACCATGGGCCGGCGCGCTGGGCTGGGGCGTGATGCGCCAACGGGTCCGCGCGGCGCTAACGCCTTGTGCGGCGCCATTCCTAGTATGCAGCAACAGGGCGGTAACGCCGGAAGCTTCCGCTGCCAGTTGCAAACGCCGGCTTTGTCCCAGATCCAGATGCCCCACCTCGCCCACGACCACGGCCAAGCCAGCACACCTCAAAGCTTCCTCCATGGCCCACAGGCGTTGCCGGTCATCCCGCCCCCGTACCAGGATCAATTGCTCCGCGCCAAGGCCGTATGCCGCCAGACCCGGCCCATATGGGCCGTGAGCGGACAAGCACCACAGCACCCGGCCAGCTTGATGAAGTGCAGCCCGTCGGGCCGCCAATACGGCCGTAAAGGCCAGAGCCGCGCCAGTGCTGTGACCACTCACTATTTCGTGTAAACCAGCACGCGTCAGGCTACCGACGGGCAAGCGTTCATCGATCCCCGGCACGCCCACGGACAAAATTGGGGTCAAAATCCGAGTCTGGGACGGCACGCCATGAGAGGCAGGCCTCAAATCATACTTAGGCGGGTGATTCTCAATGGCCGCCACGCGCCGCCGCAACGCCGTGACCGCATGCCGTCTGGCGCCATTCACAACCGACCCTTCCTTCATGTTTCCAAGACATGTTCTTATTTTGTTCTTATTTTTTCAGAAGTCAAGAAGAACCTGAAATTAAGCGGCGATACGGACTAGCATGGCCGCGCCGTATCTGGTAATAAACGCCCGCTGCGCGGTTCCAACCGCGCCGTCTGACTGATCCCCGGTAGCTCAGTTGGTAGAGCAGGCGGCTGTTAACCGCCTTGTCGCAAGTTCGAGTCTTGCCCGGGGAGCCAATTATATCAAAGGGTTAGCCTTCATCGGCTAACCCTTTTTTTTAAAAAATAGATCCAGGGTAGGCCAGGGATACGCGAGGGTTCTATAACGAATACCTATTTGCGCAATTACAACAAGGTTACAGGCGCGTATAATTACAACCTCAAAATATTATCAAAATGATACAGATGCCCTTCTTCAAACTCACCCCAATTAACACTGCAGATCCAAACTGGCTTCCAAGCAGCCACAAAGATATTTGTGTCGCGAGAACAGGGAGCGAAGAGCTCGCACGAAATATGGCGCAACTCGCATTCACCATGCCAACAATGCATGTCCAGGGTACACAAGTCCGAGTTATGGTATGGCGCAATCCAGACAAAGTGACCAGCCAGACAATTACCGACGGTGACTATGAAGCTGATGGACCCAGCCGAATTCCATTCCCGAAAAACGTGCCGCTTGAAGAATATGGGGCAGTACTCAAGGCCGCCGGCAAAACCTGACGCTTTCGACCAAAGAGATGTCCCGCCAGCCGAAACCAGCGGGGTAGATTGTTGATGACGCACAGTTTCAAGTCACATGGCACGGTTCTGGTTGTTCCGTTTCGGTACAACTGGCTCTATCATACCGGCCCAGTACATTGATGGACGGCATGGGCACCGTATAGGATTTAGCCAGTTCCTTGCCGCCCGACCCTACGCGAGCCATGACGCGGAGGTCGGGCTCTCCGAAGGTTCGATAATCGGGCTCCATATCATTAATATCAACCGCAATGCCGCGGCCATCGATGGCGACCTCGCCAACGTTACCGTCATCAAATTCGTGGTCTTCGCTCTCTTCGTCATCGCGATTATGCTCGGCTTCCCCGGCATCGCCAGCCACAGTCAGCACCTCCATCATCTATTGATTGACGGGCACGAACAGGAACTGTTGCCGCCCAGCTTCGTTCACTAGGTCTGCATGCTCGATGATAAGTCGAGGGCCTTCCTTTATTGGGAGCCAATTCACTCATGTACCAGAGCATATTCTGAGATGTGACCGACGACACGTAGACCGTGGAGCCTGCGTTGTATAGGCGATCCATGCCCGTTCGTTCTCATGTCTATGTTCGGTAGGTTCTATTGCATGTGGCAGAGGCGGGGGTCGGCAACCCGCTAGCTTGTTTAGCGGCCTCAAAACCGGCAATGCGCCCCAGTGTAACTGCGGACAGCAAGCCATTGCATGACAGATAGCCGGTTCCGTCTGTGCCGGATATGCCCTGTGCCGCGCCACCGCCTGCAAACAGATTAGGCAAGGCTACGCCGTCGGGTCGCAGGGTACGGGCCTTCTTGTCGATGGCTAGGCCGCCTTGCGTCTGTAGCAGCGCGCCGGTGACACGGATGGCATAGTAGGGCGCTGCTAGGGCGGGTGATTTTTGCAAATCTGCCAATGTTTTCTCGAAGGCCTCAACAGGAAGACTGCAGGCGTGAGCGAGGTCTGTGGCTGTCGCCCCGGACTTGATTGCACCCAACTGTTTCAGGGCCGCAAAATCCGGAAAGCGCAGAGCGCCATCATGCAGACGCCTGTCAATTATCGACCACACGTTCTTGCCTTGTTGGCAAACCGTTGCTGCCAATTCCGAAGCGCCGAGGCTTTCGTCGCAGAAACGTTTGCCCATCCCATTGACCAATATTCCACCGCCATTTAACAGTGCCCAGGAGACGGTACTGGCATGCGGTGTGGCCACGGAACCGTGCCCCTGGAACGAGCCCATGTTTTTACAAGCCGCGCCCAGGGCTTGCCCCCACCGTACCGCATCGCCCTTGTTGCCCACATGGCCAAAATAGAACGACCCGGCCATGTCCGGCAAATAGTCAGCCACCATGCCAGGGTTGCCGCCGAAGCCACTCGAGGCCAGAATCAGGGCACCGCAACCCAGCCGTTCCGTGCTGTCATCCGGCCGTATGATTTGCACACCTCTGACATGCTCGCCTTCTACAATCAGGTTGTCGACGGTGGCATTGGTGATGACATCAATGCCGGCCTTATCAACGGCGCGTAACAAGCCGGCCATTAAATCCGACCCGCTGTTCGTCGGCGGGGCATGGGTGCGCTGGCGGCTATGGCCGGGATAGGGCGCGCCATCGACCAGTACCAGATCGAGATCGTGGGCGGAAACCAGCCAGTCAATTGTTAGCCCGGAGCCAGCACATATGGCGGCCAACAGGTCCGGGTCGGCCTTGCCGTCCGCCTTGGCCTGAATATCGCGCGCAAACAATTCAGGGGTGTCGTCGGTGATGCCGGCAGCCTTCTGCAGCTCGGTTCCACAGGCAGTGATCATGCCGGACGATAGGGCTGTCGATCCCCTGGGAGTTGGGTCGCGTTCAAGCACGACAACTTCAGCATCCTGGTCATGGGCACTCAGGGCGGCGACCAGGCCGCAGGCGCCACCGCCAATGACAACAACCGGAACCGTAAGATCGAAATCGATGCCGGGATCGTCAAGCAAAGACATAAGGCGTTCAGCCGACAGCGGCATCTTTCACTAGTACTGGAATATCGACCACGTCAACACGCGGGTCCTGACCGCGCAGCACCGAGTTGTCCTCAAACAAGGTGCGCTGATCAATCGGGGTCGGGTCGAGCCAGTCCGTTTCATTGAATTGGCCGCTTTGACCGTAGGCATTGATGGCGTTTTGGTAGCAGGTCATCTGGATGTGGTGTTCATCAATACCGCGCTGCCCCATCAGGTTGGCGACCTTGGGCACGGCGAGCGGATCAGACACACCCCAGTCAGCGCTGGAATCGCAAATGATACGTTCGGAGCCGTATTGCCGCACGACTTCCACCATGCGTTCATTGCCCATTTTCGTTTGTGGATAGAGCGTGAAAGCGGCCCAGAAGCCGCGGTCCAGCGTCTCTTTAACGGTCTCTTCGTTGTTATGATCGACGATCACTTTATGCGGCGGCAAGCCATGTTCAAGGCAAACATCCATGGAACGGGTAGTGCCTTTTTTCTTGTCCCGATGCGGCGTGTGGATCATCACCAGCATGTCGAGCTCACGCGCCAGTTCAAGCTGCGCCCGGTAATATTTGTCCTCGGCATCTGATTGTTCGTCGTAGCCGATTTCACCAATGGCGACGACGCCTTCCTTGGTAGCGAAGCGCGGCAGGATATCCATGACTTCTTCAGCCAAGGCCTCGTTGTTGGCTTCCTTGCTGTTGAGTCCAATGGTGCAATAGTGGCTGATGCCGAATTGCGCGGCCCGGAAACGCTCCCAGCCGATCAGGGAGGAATAATAATCAATGAAACTGCCGACGTTGGTCCGTGTCTGGCCCAGCCAGAAAGCCGGTTCGATGACGGCGACGACGCCGGCTGCAGCCATGGCCTCATAGTCGTCGGTGGTGCGGGCGCTCATGTGAATGTGCGGATCGATGGTCTTCATCTGATTATCCCTAATAAAGCCTTGTCGTGTCAGAGTAACAGTGCCTCACGGCAAACAGTCTCCCAAGAAACACGGCCTACTTCAATATTTGAATCGATATCGGGCACCGTCTTCAATAGCGCCGGCGCGTCTTCATGGGTGCATTCCCTGAGAGCCAAGGCTGCCGCCTGGCGCTCTGCCAGCACGTCACTTGCCAACGCGCGTTGCAAATCGGCAATCATGCCGCTTTCCACGAAAGGTCCAATCATGCGCCACAGCTCGGGCGCAATGGTGCGGCTGGCGGCCCACCGTTCATGGGCATAGTCAATCAGTGTCAGCGCCAAATCTCTGTTGCGGCGGGCATCCAAGCCCTGAATAGGATCAAGCGAGCTGCCAACAAAAATCGTCTTTAGCACCATTTGATTCCAGGCGTTCTCGGAAAAATATTCCGAGGGATAAGGGTTGTGGTGGGCAACGGCTTCGAATACGGCTTTCATATTGGTACGGGCGCCTTCGCCGGCGCGGGCAATATAACGTTCGGGTTCGGGATACAGCGGCAGGCCCTGATAGAAGGCGATCGATTCCCGTACATCGGCGGTAATGCACAATTGTTCCAGTCGCCGGGCAAACTCCGCCCCCTCGGGTGTGGCACATAGCATCAGAACCATGCGGGCGGCCTGATCAACGCTCCACCCCGCGGGGCGCCAACCGCTGCGCGCCGTATCGGCTGCCGCCAGATCAACGGCGTTCAAGACAAGATCGGCCTTGCCAAGTTTACGCGGCACCAGACTGATGGCAAAATACAGGTCTCGGTCCGCGCCGCCATTTTCGAGGCGGGCAATCGTTTGCGAAAGCCAGCCCCAGGCGTCAGGAGACAGGCGGTCTTGTAGCCATTGTCGCATCAATTCAAGCGGTTGAGCCAGCTCAGTCACGGTCGCTCACATCGAGTTGCTGACGAACCCAGTTCAGTTCACGCACAACGGCATCAACAACATCAACATCGCGATATTCAGCGGGCAAGACATTCCAGGTATAGGTCTCGACTTCGAGGTGGCTGGAGATGGGATTGTCCCGATGAATCGCCAAAATCTCGCGAATAAAATTCTGCGTTGTGGAAAATTCGCCGAGATCATCTAAAAAAACAGGCACGTGAAAATGCACTCGCCATTCATCAGACCTGGCTCCAGCGGAATGAGATTCAAAGGCCTGTTTCAGATCGACATGGCGCGTCAGGGCGCCGTCATGTTTTGCCACAGTCTGATGCAGGTAGACGGCATCATCAAAAGGACGTAGCAGCTCTAAGGTGCGATCGCCGACAGGTGCGAAGCGCAAACCGGCGCTGATTTGCATCTTGCCGACAGAGATGTCTGCCGCCTTCAGTTTGCGTACCACCTCGGCGGCGTCCTCAAATTCAATCGCAGCGTGGCAGAGATCGAGACAGAGGCCGAGGTGACGACGCAGGGCGGCATCGGCGGCCGCCTCATCCAGACCGGTCAGCCCTTGCAGAAATTCACGGGCCGCGACCGAATACAGATGGCCATCAAAAAACGCCACCGATTCATCAATTGTCTCAATGAAGCAACAGGGTTCCGGCTCCA
>Ga0187833_10000410_pt1 | contig 49827 bp, 41 predicted proteins | sample ETNtaG_37_FD_167968 | JGI IMG/M metagenome (GOLD analysis project Ga0187833, IMG submission 167968) | Marine microbial and viral communities from oxygen minimum zone, Eastern Pacific Ocean - ETNP2014_SV_400_PacBio MetaG (Illumina Assembly) | ecosystem: Environmental > Aquatic > Marine > Hypoxic...
GAACCCACCAGCAGCGTCTCCCCATCTTCGTCAATCCAGATCGGCAGCGGCGTACCCCAGAAGCGCTCGCGCCCCAGCGCCCAATCGACGTTGTTTTCCAGCCAGTTGCCGAAGCGCCCGTCACGAATGTGACCTGGATACCAGTTGATGGTCTGGTTCAACTGCACCAATTGCTGCTTGTGTTTCGTGGTAGCGATGTACCAGGTGCTGCGCGCGTAATAAAGCAGCGCCGTGTTGCAACGCCAGCAGAATGGATATGTGTGCAGATAAATGCCCGATTTGAGCAATAAACCGCGCTCGCGCAGTTCCTCGGTGATTAGCGCATCAGCGTCCTTGACCCACATGCCGGCCCACGGAGTAACCGCCTCCACAAAAGAGCCGCGCTCGTCCACCGTCATCAGCACCGGGAAATTGTGCTCCCGCGACATTTCCATGTCGTCCGCCCCAAAAGCGGCTGCCATGTGCACCACACCGGTGCCCTCAGCGGTGGTGACAAAATCCGCCAGCACCACATAATGCGCCTCTTCTTCAAAGGGCAGAAAACTGTACGGCGGTTGATAGCGCAGCCCTTCCAATTCGGCGCCGCGCTGCTCAGCGAGGATCGTGTATTTGCTTTCCTCACCCAACACCTTCCGCAGCAATTCTTTGGCGAGAATCAGCTGTTTGCCGTCTTCGAGCTGCACGGTGGCGTAAACCACATCCGCATGCACGGCTGCGCCCACGTTGCCGGGCAGCGTCCATGGGGTGGTCGTCCAGATCAGCAGCGCAACATTGGGGTCATCCTGCAGCGGGAAGCGCACAAACACCGAAGGATCGGGCGTATTTTCTTGATAGCCCAGTGAAACTTCATGGTCAGAAAGCGGCGTGCCGCAGCGCGCGCAGTAGGGCACCACTTTGAAACCACGATAGATCAAGTCTTTTTCCCACAGTTGTTTCAAAATCCACCATACTGATTCAATGTAATCGTTTTCAAATGTGACATAAGCCGTTTCGAGATCGACCCAGAAGCCGATACGGTCAGTCAGTTTTTCCCATTCCTGAATATAATCAAAGGCCGATTGGCGGCAGCGCGCGTTGAATTCGCCGACGCCGTAAGCTTCAATCTGCTCTTTTCCGCTCAGACCCAGTTGCTTTTCGACTTCGATTTCGACCGGCAGCCCGTGCGTGTCCCAGCCGCCGCGCCGTAGCACATAGTTGCCGTTCATGGCACGATAGCGCGGAAAGATGTCCTTGAAGACACGCGAGAGTACATGATGGCTGCCCGGCTTCCCGTTGGCGGTGGGAGGCCCCTCGTAGAATACGTAAGTCGGCCCATCCCTGCGCGCTTCCATCGAGCGCGTGAAAATATCGCGCTGCTGCCAGAACTCAAGAACGCCCAGTTCGAGTTCTTGAATATCAAGTTTGGATTTGACCGGTTGAAACGCCATTAGTCACCCATCAATTTCTACGACTATCCGCTTGTTGATTCTACCTTTGCTCTTGTAATCCACCACGCGGATTTCGCCGACCTCAGCGGTGTTGGCAACATGCGTACCCCCATCGGCTTGCAAATCCAACCCGACGATTTCCACTGTGCGCACTTCGGTGATGCCTTCCGGCAGTAGATTGATTTTTGTGCGAATCAAATCCGGAATCTGAAAGGCTTCCGCACGCGGCAGGATGTTCACGCGCACTTCGCGCTCGGCGGCTACCTCGGCGTTGATTTTCTGCTCAATCTCCTGCACCAGCTCAGCGCGCATGGTTTCGAACTCAAAATCCATGCGCCCGCGCAGCGGCTGCATATTCCCACCAGTGACGCTGGCGCCATAATTGCGCCAGACCACGCCGCAAAGGATGTGCATCGCCGTGTGGGTGCGCATCAATTGGAAGCGCCGCGCCCAGTCCAGCCTCGCGTTCACCGGCTGCCCGACCGCGGGCGGGGCAGCCGCCTGCAGCGCGTGCCACAGGGTCGCGCCCTCCTTCATTACCTTTGGCACCTGCCAGCGCTGCTCGCCGGAAGTCAATTCCCCATAATCACAGGGCTGCCCGCCGCCGCCGGGGTAAAACGCACTGCGGTCAAGCGCGATGCGCCCATCCTCGCCGACGTGCGTCACAACGGCATTGAAGGTCTTTAGGTATGAGTCCGTCTGGTAAAGCAAGTCGGTCATTGCAAGTCCTGCGCATTCGTCTGAACAAAAAACGCCCTCGCCCCGGTCAGGGACGAGAGCGCGATGTTCCCGTGGTACCACCCTGTTTGCCCCTTGCGGGGCCACTTGGTCGGGCGCACATCACGCCCGCACCCAGTTATCGGCGGGTGAGACCGGCTTCCCTAATGCCGCTTTCGCGGGGTTCAGGTCACGGCTCCGGAGGGATTTTTCGGGTCGGGCGCGCATCCGGCTCACACCATCCCGGATTCGCTTCGGCGCGCTGATCAGCCCGTACTCGTCTCCGTCTACGCCAGTACAGCTCAACTGCTGAAACTGTTTCGAGATTATGCCACAGTTGGGATTTGCGGTCAACGTCGCGTTCAGCGACGTCTATTGCGCGGTTTTCGGCGACTGGGGTACGGTTTTAACACCCTTTCGAGTTTGTCGTAGAGGCTATCGAGATTGCTCCAGTGCAAATCCGCGGCGATGCCGCCGAGCACCGCCCGGTCGATCCCAACGCTTTCCAGATCGGTTTTCTGCAGCACTTTCTTGGTATATTTTCGCTTCAGCGCCTGCCGCACTGCCGAGCGCACTGATTTCAGGTATTTTATGCGCTTCTTCAGGCATCTTTCTATCTCCCCGCGCAAGATAACCGCGCCATGGCCCTGCACCACGTTGATCAGCTGCGGCGCAATTGTCAAGATTGATTCCAGCGAGGCAACCAGTTGATCCACATCACCGTCCGCGAAGAACGGTATCGGCATCACCGTGTCGGACGCAAACAGCACGCGCTCCTCTTCAATCAGCACTGTGATCACGTCGGCGCTGTGGCCGGGGGAGTGCTGCAAGACCAGCGTCTTTTCGCCCAGATGCATCTGCAGCTCACCGGAATCAAAAATAAAATCGGGCAGCACAATGCGCACTCCCGCAAGCTCTGACGATTCCGCTTGCGCGGCGAGAAGCCCTTTCCTCCCGCGCGTGTCGAGCAAATTCCGGCAGAGTGCATGCGCCACGACCTGCGCCCCCGGGAACAGGCAGGTTCCGTAAGTGTGGTCTGCGTGGTAATGAGTATTGACCACATAGCGTACGCGCGAAGAAAGCTTGCTCTCTACGAATTTTTTTAGCTCAAGCGTCTCGGAGGGATAAGGTAGCGTGTCCACCACCACTGCGCCTTCAGATGTGTCAATCACCCCCGCCGTCACCTGCGCATAAAGAGCGCTGGTGAAGACGTAGACGTCATCTGAAATTCGTTCAACCTGTGTCACGGGGCACCTTCAAAACGAAACAATGGCCGGAAAATAGCACAGCAGCCACAACGGCGTCAAGAAAAAAAGCTACTGACAGCGGCCAGCCGCTTTTAGACTTCAATGCGCCCCACCGTGTCGTGTGACCGCTTCGGTTTTGCGCCTGCTCTGGCAGGCGGGGCGCCTCGCTCGCTGCTCGGCCTTGGCTTCCGCCCCGACAGCTGCCGGGGCATGCCTATCGCATCACAGTGATGACTCAACGCCCGTTTGGTTCGTGTTGGCCCAAAACCTTTGACGGCATCACGAACACAGCAGGGGGCCAATTAGATGCTATCACGAAGCGCCCATTCTATCAAGGGTGATGGTCGTAATGCGCTTCTTCGCAGCGCTCACTCATCCACACGAATGTGCAGTTCTGCCAGCTGCTCCGCATCGGCGGTAGACGGCGCGCCCACCATCAGGTCAGCCGCCTGCTGCGATTTCGGGAAGGCGATTACTTCGCGAATGTTGGCCTCCCCGGCCAGCAGCATCACCAGCCGGTCAATCCCGGCCGCAATGCCGCCATGCGGCGGCGTGCCATATTCGAACGCCGTTAACATGTGGCCAAAGCGCTCGCGCGCCACATCGTCCTGCAGACCAATCAGGCGGAACACCTGCTGCTGCAACTCGCGCTGATGAATGCGAATGGAGCCTCCGGCCAGCTCGTAACCATTGCACACCATGTCGTATTGTGTGCCACGCACCCTACCCGGATCAGAATCCAGCAAGTGCGCATCCGTGGACGCCGGCGCCGTGAACAGATGATGGCTCGGGTCCCAGCGCCGTTCAGCTTCATTCCAATTGAAAAGTGGAAAATCGACCACCCAGCAGCAGGCGAGCACGTTCAGGTCGCAGAGACCCAAGCGCTCGCCCAGCAGCGCGCGCAGTTGCGCCAGAGACTCATTCGCCACAGCAGCCCCGGCGGCCGCCAGCAGCAGCAGATCGCCGGGGCGAGCCTGCATTCTGCGTAGCAGTGCAGCCACCGTGGCGTCGGGAAGATGTTTGGCAAAGGACGAGCGCGCGACTTCGCCGTTCTCCCCGATGGCCGCCCAGGCTAGGCCGCCGACGCCATATTGCTGCGCAAACTGCGTCAGTTCGTCAATTTGCTTGCGACTGTAGCCGCCACAACCCTTAGCGTTGAGTCCTTTCACCACCCCGGCCTGCGAGAATACGCGAAAGTCACTCTCCGCCACCAGGTCAGTGACTTCCTGCAACTCGAGGCCAAAGCGCAAATCAGGGCGGTCGGTGCCGAAGCGGCTGATTGTCTCCGACCTGCTCAACCTCGGCCAGGGCGTTTCCTGAAGCATCATCTCGGACACATTGGCAAATAACTCCGTCATCAATCCTTCGGTTGTTTCCATGACGTCTTCCCGTTCCACAAAAGACATCTCCAAGTCTAGCTGAGTGAACTCGGGCTGCCGGTCTCCGCGCTGATCCTCATCGCGGAAGCAACGCGCAATCTGGAAATAACGCTCCACCCCGGCTATCATCAGCAGCTGCTTTAGCTGCTGCGGGGACTGCGGCAGGGCATAGAATTTCCCGGGATGTACCCGGCTAGGCACCAGATAGTCGCGCGCGCCCTCCGGCGTCGTCTTGAAAAGACATGGTGTTTCGACCTCGATGAACCCGCTCTCAGAAAGGTGCTTGCGGATGAAGGCCACCACCTCGTGGCGCAGCTGCAGGTTGCGGGTCATCCGCCCGCGGCGCAGGTCCAGATAGCGGTATTTCAGTCGCAGCGCTTCATCAACCGCAGAGGGTTTGTTGATATCAAAAGGCGGCGTCTTGGCCGCATTCAGGATTTCAACACGCTGCGCGAGCACTTCGATTTCTCCGCTGGAAAGGCCCACGTTGGCAGTGCCGGGCGGACGTTCGCGCACCGTGCCGGCGACCTGAAGCACGTACTCGCCCCGCACAACGGCCATGGTCTGGTGCGCCGCAGCCTGCTCCGGGCCGGAGACGACCTGCACCAATCCCCAGCGGTCACGCAGGTCTATGAAGGTGAGTCCACCGTGGTCGCGCCGCCGGTGCACCCAGCCGGCGAGGGTGACCTCTTGATCGATGTGCTCGCGCTGCAATTCTCCGCAGGTGTGGGATTTGAGCATCTCCGTGGTTCTCCGTTGCAACAAAAAAAACCGCCCGGTCACGCGGGCGGGCTATCTGCAATCTCGGTTTCCGCAGCGCCTGCCGCCCGGTGCCAAAGCCAGGCTGCGCGCGACTATATCATTTGGCAGAACCTCGGTCAATCGAGAGATTACAGCCGCGTTAGTGCAGTATTTGCGAAAGAAACAGCTTTGTGCGGTCGTTCTGCGGGTTCTCGAAAATCTGCTCCGGCGTGCCTTCCTCGACCACCTGTCCTTCATCGAAGAACACCATCCGGTCGCACACCTCACGCGCAAAGCCCATTTCGTGCGTGACCACCAGCATGGTCATACCGGATTCGGCAAGTTCGGTCATCACGTCAAGCACTTCCGCAATCATCTCCGGGTCGAGCGCGGAGGTAGGCTCATCAAAAAGCATGATTTTGGGCTGCATCGCTAGCGCCCGCGCGATAGCGACGCGCTGCTGCTGCCCACCGGAGAGCTGTCCGGGGTACTTTTCGGCCTGCTCGGGGATGCCCACCCGCTCCAGCAATTGCATCGCCGCTTTTTCAGCGTCCTCTTTTGACCGCCGACGCACCTGCAGCGGAGCAAGGGTGACATTGCGTAAAACGGTGAGATGCGGAAACAGGTTGAACGACTGGAACACCATGCCGATTTCCTGCCTGATGGCGGCGATATTCTTCACATCGTGCGTCAGTTCGATGCCATCCACAATTATCTGCCCACGCTGGTGTTCCTCGAGCCGATTAATAGTGCGGATGAACGTCGATTTTCCCGAGCCCGACGGCCCAAATATCACGATTTTCTCGCCCTTCTGCACCTCCATGTCAATTCCGCGCAACGCGTGGAATTGACCAAACCATTTGTGCACGTCGCGGGCAATGATTATGGGTTCATCGCCATTGCTTTCGACCAGCTGCTGTTCACTCATTGTTCTGCCTCCAGATTCTCACGTTTATCTTCTTCCCAGCCCCTGCGCCCGCTCCACCCGCCGGCCCGAGTACGAAATAGCATAAGTCACAATCCAGAAAATGACGCCGGCAAAGAATAACAACTCACGCTGAGTGCCCAGGAAGTCCGGGTTCGACATCACCAGAGTGGCCATCGAGAGCATCTCATGCATCCCGACGATCTTAAGCAGGCTAGTATCCTTGGAAAGGCCGATAGCCTCGTTGGTGAACACCGGGATAACGGTGCGCAGCGCCTGCGGCAGGACAATGTGCCGCACGCTCTGCGCTTTCGTCAGCGCCAGGGCATCGGCCGCCTCGTATTGGCCGGCCGGTATTGCCTGAAGCCCGCCCCGCACGATTTCCGCGCTGTAAGCCGCTGCAAACATTGTCACCGCAACCTGTGCGCGGATAAGTTTGTCAACGCGAATCTCGGGCGGCAAAAACAGCGGCAGCATGACCTGCGCCGTAAACAGCCACATGATTAACGGAGCGCCCCGAATCCATTCTATGAATGTGATGCAGAGCGTGCGCATCACGGGCAGCTGCGAACGCCGCCCCAGCGCCAGCGCGATTCCGATAGGAAGGCCCAGAACAAGGGCGGTGGAAGAGACGATGATGTTCAGCATTAAGCCGCCCCATTCACTGGTGCGCACCAGCGGAAGCAGCGCATGTTCGGGGCTGATGCCGCGGATTAACAACAGTACCACTGGAACATACAGAATCCAACCGTAGTTCACCAGTGCGCGCACATGCTGCGCCCCAAAACGCCCGACTGCGATTGCAATGGCCCCGACCAGCCCGACCGGAAGGAACTCAGCGGGAAGCGGAAGATACAAGAGCGATTCGCGCTGCATGTCCATGACACTAAGCTCTATCGGAAGAGCGCCCAGCAACGCCAGCGCAGAGAAGAAAACCACTCCGCGCCCGTGATTTCGGAAATGTGCTCCCCAACTCAATCCGATGAGCGCCACGAGCACATACACGGCCCACCAGACGCGCCAAAGCTCTTCGCGCGGATAGACCCCCACGAAAAGGTTGGCCATGTTCAACGCCACCGAAACCCAGCGCGCCTTGGTGAAGGCCCACACAAGCGTCGGTTTCAACACGATATAGATTATCCCGAGCGACAACCCGGTCAGCAGGATGTTGTACCAGCTGCTGAACAGGTTTTTGTACAACCAACCCAGCACGGTGTAGCGCTCCACCGGCGGCGGAAGCACCTCGCGTCTTTCATGTTCCCCGGCCATCACTGCCATCGTCAGCGCTCCACTATGGCCATTTTGCGGTTGTACCAGTTGCCGAAGAGCGATGTGAGCAGACTGAGAGAGACATATGTGACCATCACCAGTCCGGTCCACACCTCCACCGCGCGGCCGCTCTGCATCTGAATTGTGCCCGCCACTGCCACCAGGTCCGGGTACCCAACCGCGAGCGCAAGTGAGGAGTTCTTGGTCAGGCTGAGCCAGATGCTGGTCAGCGGAGGCACGATCACGCGCATGGCCTGGGGCATGATCACCAGCCGCAGCGTGTCCAGCCCGCTCAAGCCCAGCGAGCGCGCCGCCTCACGCTGCCCTTTGGAAACCGACATGATGCCGGCCCGCACCGTCTCGGCGACGAAACTGGCCGTGTAAATCACCAAGCTGAAGAGCACAGCCGAAAATTCCGGGGTGAGGCGAATGCCTCCCTTGATGTTCAACCCTTTTACGTAAGGTAAATCGGGCAGCCAGGGCGGGTTTGACTGGTTTGACAACAGCAGCCAGCCGACCGCCGAAATTGCAAAAAAGACGACCAGCGTCCACAGCGTCGTCATCGGCAGGCGCCCGGTCTGTTTTCCACGCCGAACAAGCAGCGCGGCCAGCAACGCGGCTGCCAGTACGGCGATCAACAGAATGCGGAGATAATCATCCGTGCTCTCCGTGGGAGTTCCCCCCACAAAGTAAATACCGCGGTTAGTGATGAAAGTCGAATCCCCCAGCATAATGGCATCATTGATACCCGGGAACTTGATGAAAATACCCTTGTGCACAAAGATCATCAGAATTAGAAGCGGGATTCCACGCAGCAGGTCTATGTAATAGCGTGATATCCGGGCCACCAACAGGTTGGAGGAGAGGCCGGCGATACCGAGTGCGGTGCCCCAGATGGTCGCCAGGACAATGCCGAAGAGGCTCACCCGAGCCGTGTTGTAAAGGCCCGTGCGGAAAGCGTTCCAATACGGGTCGTCGCGGCCGTGCATGCCTTTGGGCTGACCGATATCGAATTGAGAAGTCAAGTCCATGAATGAGAGCGAGGGCATCAGACCAAGACGCTCAAGCGCCTGCAGCATGTTGCTGACCAACCAGCCCGCCATGAGCAAGAATATGAGTACAGTGACGATTTGCGCGAACACCTGACGTACGCGCTCATCGCGCCAGAAAGGAGTCGCCTGCGAAGAAAACGGAGGATTCAGCAAGAAGTGTTGTCTGGCCTTGCGTCAGATACAAGGCTGACCGGGGGGCGCACAGCGCCTGTCCCCGGCCAGCCCATATTTACCCACTTCGGAAGCCAGGAAAGTTAAGCTCCCCTGACGAACCGTGCCATCAAACTCTTAGCGGATAGGCGGCGAGTACATCAATCCGCCATTCGCGTAGAGCTCGTTCATGCCACGCGGGATGAAGACGGGTGTGTCCGGGCCCAGATGACGGTCGTAGATTTCGCCATAGTTGCCAACCAACTTAATGGCATTGTAAGCCCAGTCGTTGGACAGGCCCAGTTTGGCGCCCATCTCACCTTCTTCGCCCAGCATCTTGGCGATGTTGGGGTTCCCGGAACCCTTGAACGTGTCGATGTTTCCGGAAGTGATGCCCTGCTCTTCTGCGAAGATCAGCGCGTACACCACCCAGTCCACGACGTCGAACCACTGGTCATCACCGTGGCGCACCACCGGACCAAGCGGCTCTTTGGACATCGTCACCGCCATGACATAATGGTCGTCCGGAACCGCTAGCAGTGTGCGGCGGGCGGCCAGACCGGATTTGTCGGTGGTCACCGCGTCGCAACGACCTTCCTCGTAGGCGCCCCAAGTGTCGTCGGCCTCCTCGAACAGGATCGGTTCGTATTCCAGGCCACGCGAGGCGAACTGGTCGGCAAGGTTGAGCTCAGTCGTGGTTCCAGTTGTCACACAAATGGAACCACCGTCCAGATCTTCAAGCTCGGCGAATCCGGACGCCTTGCGCACCATCATGCCCTGCCCATCATAGAACGTAGTATGGGTGAAGTTTGCGGCCAGCTCGGTGTCGCGAGTAAGAGTCCACGTGGTTGTGCGGCTGAGCAAGTCCAACTCTCCATTCGCCAGCGCGGTAAAGCGCGTTTTCGAAGTCTGGTCGCTGTATTCGATTGCGTCAGGGTCACCAAAGATGGCCGCCGTGATAGCGCGGCAGACATCAATGTCAAAGCCCACGTGTGAGCCGTCTTCCTGAATATAACCGAAACCCGGCACAGCATAAGCGCCACCGCAGATCAGGTATCCGCGATCTTGGATGGCAGCCAGCGTCGCGCCATATCCACTAGCGGGGCCGGCGGCCTCCACTTCCACTTCCACTTCCACGATGCGGGTCACCTCGACCGGCACTTCCTTCACCACCTCAACCGTCTCCGGCGCGCAAGCTGCCAGCAGCAACCCAAGCACCATCGTCAGAGAGAATACAACATAAATCTTGCGAGACATTTTTTTACCTCCTGTATTTTCCTGTGTTTTCGTGAAACCTTTGCTTTGAACTATCATACAGATTGCTACTTTCTGCATTTATCCACAGCAGTACGTGGTACGACAGCTGTTGTCTTTTTTTTCGTTCACCTCCTAGATGAATATCGCTTCCCTGCACGCCACCGGACATCGCAACCGTGCCACATGTGATCCATTTAACCAAGTATGAGCCTTTATTATACACGCTTCCCGCGAGCCGCAATTGCGCATCGCGCGCTCAGTGGACCCCGGCAGCGGCAACCCGCCCCGGAGCCACATCGCGCCGCAGCGTCAGGCTGAGCAGCGCCGCCAGCAGGCAGAGCACACCGTTTGTTTGCATCACCGCAGCCAATGGATAGACATCCGCCGCCAATCCATAAATGTACGAGCCGAATGCCCCGCTGGCGAACATAAACCCAAGAGTCAGCCCGGATGCCAGCGCGCGCCGGCGCGGAAGCAGCGCCTGAGCGAGCACCACTATCACCGAATGGGAAGCGCCATTGAAAGCACCTGCAAGAAAAACCAACGGATACAGGCTCAGCTCTCCCGCCACCGGGTAATAATGCATCGGCACAACAGCAGCCAGCAACGTCCATAATATGGTGCGCCGGCGGCCCCAGTGGTCAGCCAGGAATCCGCCGGACACCCCGCCCAGCGCGGACCCGGCCATGAAGACCGATGCAATCAAACCATACGCTACAGGGGAATACCCACGGTCCTGAAAGAGTTTGGGCAGGAAGGTTATCGAGGTAAGTTGTGGGGTCGTGCGAAGCAGCACCAGCAGCGCGAACGCCACCAGCACCCACTTGCCAGTGCGAAAGCCACCGGGTGCGTCAGCAATTGCGGGGGTCGGAGAATCAGATTCCGGGCGTGCGAATCTTGCGGTCCAATACAACCTGAGGAGTGAATTGATCGCCACCGGCACGGCCACGGCGCTCAACACCAAAACACCGCGTGCGCCCAATTCCTGCAGTAAAACCCCACCTAGTGCCGGTCCGAAGGAAAGTCCCGCCTGCCCAAAAAGAAAAAATAGCGACGCCGCGGTCGCAGCCCGCCCGGGCATCAGCGTTTCCCCCCGCGTAGTGGCACGCTCAGTGCCGGCAGAATGGAATGCGGCTGAGCCCAACGCCCCAATGATCAGCGCCGGAATCGGCCAACGCCCCGGAAGTGAAACCGCCACAGCAAACCAGCCGGCCATCCATAACAGCGACCCGCCGCTAAGCCATCGCATCTTAAATCGGTCCGCCAGCAAGCCAAACAAGGGCTGTGTTAGCGAGCCAAAAAAGGAATAAATAAGCGCCACCAATCCGATATCGGCGTTTCTCAGCCCCAGCGAGGGCGCCAGAAACACCAGCAATATTGCCTTCTGGCTGTTGAGTACATCAATTGCCAAATGGTTCAACGCAACGGTGGTAAAATACGCGTCTTTTAGTAACCGCACAGGTTAATATCGGCCCTCAGTTTCCGCCTCCGCGCTCGAAGGGCACGCCAGAGCACGCATTATTCTCAGTCGCGCTCTGCGGCGCACAGCCCAAAACAGCGCTGGCCGGTCACTGCGCTGAAAGCGCCGGGGTTCACTCAATCCACTCGAGTTCATGTTGGCCTATGCGCACCGTATCACCCTCACACACCCCTTGTTGCTGCAGGGCCGAACGCACCCCAAGCCCCTCGAGGATGCGCTGAAAACGGAGCACCGCATCGTCGTATTCCCAGTATGTCATCTGGGCGGCTCGCTCGATGCGCTCACCCGAAATCCGCAAACAGCCGTCCGGCTCCCGCGTGATTTCAAAATCGGCAGCGTCGTTCGGCGGTCGGTACACGGGCGTCTCCTCCAGCGATGTCACTATCGGCGTTGCTGCGAGCAGCTCGGCAGCCTGCTGCAGCAGTTGGCGCACCCCCCGGCCGGCGATCGCCGACACGGCGCTCAGCGGCTGCCCGCGCTCGGAAAACTGCGCCCGTATTGCGGGCAGCCGCGCGGCAACTTCCGGCAGATCGGTCTTGTTCAGCGCAATCACCTGTGGTTTTGTGGCAAGCTCTGAATCAAAGAGCGCCAGTTCTGACTGGATCTGACTGTAATCGGCCAATGGCTGGTCGGAGAGCCCATCGAGCAAATGGATGAGCACGCGTGTGCGCTGCACATGGCGCAGAAACGCAGCGCCCAGCCCCACCCCGGCGTGAGCGCCTTCAATCACGCCGGGTATGTCGGCCAGCACCAGCGTGCGATAGTCGCCGAGGTCGGCCACGCCCAGGTTTGGCGCCAGCGTGGTGAATGGGTAGTCGGCTATTTTTGGCCGCGCAGCGCTGACTGCTGCGAGAAAAGTGGATTTGCCCGCATTCGGCACGCCGACGATGCCGACATCAGCAATCAAGCGCAGCTCGAGGGCCAGGTCGCGGGTCTCGCCCGGCTCGCCTTTTTCGGCCACGCGCGGCGCGCGGTTGCGCGAGGTAGCGAAGCGCGCATTTCCGCGACCACCTTTGCCGCCTCTCGCCGCCTGCACGCGTTGCCCACTCTCAGTCAGGTCCCCCAGCAGCGCGCCGCTAGCGGGTTCGCGCGCAACCGTACCGGGCGGCACAGCGATTTCAAGGTCTGCGCCGCTGCGGCCGGTCTTGTTATTTCCGCCCCCGTTGCGGCCATTCTGCGCGCGGAAATTGTGCCGGCGCTGAAACGGCAGCAAGGTGTTCAGCCCACCATCCACCACCAGAAACACTGTGCCGCCTTCGCCGCCGTCGCCGCCATCAGGGCCACCCAGCGGGACATGCTTCTCACGCCGGAAGTGGATGACGCCATTGCCGCCCGCGCCGGCCCGTACGTTAATGCGGGCCTCGTCAATGAAACGCAGTTCATTCTGTGCCATGTAGAGCGCGATTATAACACCTGGGCGGGGCCCAGAACGCTTGCCGCATGTTGCTCAGTCTGCTATCATTTTGCCGTGCTCACCTGCGGCGTAACAGGGCTTGAAGGGATCTGCGGCGCGCCTGAGCCGAAGGGAGAGAACATGCCTGAGTTCATTCACCGCGTGCGCGCGCAAGACGGCGCCCTGCTCGCTTATATCATCCGCGCGGAGTTCTCCACCGACATCACCTCTTTCATCACGCCGCCAGAACACAACTTCCAGGTCGGCCTCGTGGTGCATCCGCAAGGCGGTGAGATACAGAGCCATTTCCACCGCACCATTGACCGGCACATTTCCAACACCTCCGAGGTGCTAGTGGTGCGCAAGGGACGCTGTGAAATCGATGTTTTCGACTCCGAGCAACGACTGGTCGAGACGCTGCAGATGACCCCTGGCGACGTAATGGTGATGGTCGCGGGCGGACATGGTTTCCGCATGCTGGAAGACACTGTGCTGCTGGAAATCAAGCAGGGGCCTTACATCGGCATCGAGGAAAAAGAACGCTTTTAGCGCGCGGAAATGATCCCAGTCAACGAGCCGAAAATCGGTGTGCGTGAGTGCGATTACGTGCTGGAATGCCTGCAAAGTGGCTGGGTTTCATCGGCGGGCAAATACATCCAGGCGTTCGAATCCGGTTGGGCTGATTACTGCGGCCGGAGGCACGGCGTGGCGACCAGCAGCGGCACCGCCGCGCTGCAGACCGCGGTCGCTTGCCTAAGCCTGGAGGCCGGCGACGAAGTCATCATGCCGACCTTCACCATCATCTCGTGCGCGCTCGCCGTACTCTACAACGGCGGCGTTCCGGTGCTGGTGGATGCCGACCCCGAGACCTGGTGCATGGATGCCAGTCAGGTGGCGGCGCGAATCACCGCGCGCACGCGCGCCATCATGGCCGTGCACATTTACGGACACCCGGTCGATATGGATCCGTTGCTAACGCTGGCCGACGAGCATGATCTGGCGCTCCTCGAGGACGCCGCTGAAGCGCACGGAGCGCAGTACCTGCACGGCCATGCGGGCAAGCAAGCTGAGTGGGTGCGCTGCGGCAGCATGGGCACGCTCAGCGTTTTCAGTTTTTACGCAAACAAACTGGTCACTACCGGCGAGGGCGGCATGCTGTTGTGTGCTGATGCGGAAATCGCAGCCAGAGCCCGCAGCCTGCGCAACCTGTGCTTCCAGCCCGAACGACGTTTCCACCACGAAGAACTCGGACACAATTTTCGGTTGACCAACCTGCAGGCCGCACTCGGGCTGGCGCAAACCGAACGCATGGACGAAACCGTGGCGCGCAAGCGCTGGATGGGAAACGCCTATACCGAACGGTTGGCCGGGGTCCCCGGCTTACAGCTGCCGGTCGAGCGGGCCTGGGCCCGTCAAGTGTACTGGATGTACGGCGTAGTTCTTGCCCGCGAGCATGAACTGAGTGCGCGCGAATTCGCGGCGCGATTGCGGGAGCGCGGTGTGGACACACGCCCGTTTTTCCTCGGCATGCACGCTCAGCCAGCCCTGCAGCAACTCGGCCTATTCCAGGACGAAACGTACCGGATCGCCGACCATCTTGCCCAACAGGGGCTGTATCTGCCCTCCGGCCTCGGCCTGAGCGAAGCGCAGCTGGAGCAGGTTTGTGCCGCCGTACGTGAGACGTTGTTGTAGGCGCGCCCATCCTTGTGAACGCCCCTGCACCGGCCCGGTTGCTCGATAGGCTATACGCGTCCGAAAGCCACCACTGGTGGAGCGTGGGCATGCGCGCGGTCAGTCACGCCATTTTGGAAAGCAGCGTGCTCCCCGATGGCCCGCTGCTGGAAGTGGGCTGCGGCGGTTGCGCGTTTCTGCGCGAACTCGCGGACCAGAATCCCCGGCGTATTGCCCTCGGCATTGACCGCAATCCGGCAGCGCTGTCATCCGTACGGGCATCCGGCGCGGCACAGTCTCCGCTGGCGCAGGCGGATTTGCACAACCTGCCGTTTGCCGATCGCTCCCTCGCGATCGTGATAGGTTTGGACGCGTTTGACCAGCAAGGCGTGCGCCTGCAAACTGCTCTGGTTGAAAGTCGGCGCGTGCTGATGCCCGGCGGCATTCTGGCACTGCGGGTGAGCGCCTATGCCTGGCTGCGCGGAGAACACGACCGCGCCTTCGGCACCGGCCACCGATACAGCGCGAAGGAAATACGCACGGCGCTCCGCGGGGCGGGCTTTAGGATTGAACGACTCACCCATGCGAACCTTTGCATGCTACTGCCGGCAATTGTGCTGCGCCTGGCCGTGATGGCGCGGATCGCGTCGGTCGAAGGTCAGTTCGCGCCAGCGCGGGCACTCGCCGGGTCGCTCACCGCTGTCCTCCGCGCCGAAGCAGCCGTGCTGCGCTCAATCGGGTTCCCCGCCGGGTTGAGCCTGTACGCGCTCGCCCGAAAAACGGCTGATTAGCCAATGCGTATCTGCACCGTGCTGCCCACGTACAATGAGCGCGAGAACGTCACAGCGCTTATCGAGCGGTTGCTGGCAGCCACGACCGACACCCACATGGCGCTGGTGGTGGATGACGCATCCTCGGACGGCACCGCGCAGGTGGTGCGCGCACTGGCGCAGCGGCACAATCACAGCGGTCACATGCGCGTGGCGCTGATCCAACGCCGTGACGAGAAGGGGCTCACCAGCGCCATCCAGTGCGGAATTGACGCCGCCCTGAGCACATATCAAGCTGAGTTGGTGAGCTGGATGGATTGTGATCACTCTATGCCGCCGGAGGATGTTCACGCGCTATTGACGCCACTGCTGCTGCAACGCGCCGACGTGAGCGTGGGATCGCGCTGGGTGAGCGGCGGGGCCGATACCGCCCACGGCTTGATGGCGCGCACCCTGAGCAGACTTATCAACGGCCTGGCCCAACGGCTGCTGAGCAGCCGCCTGCGTGACTACACCAGCGGCTTCGTTGCGGCCAGAGCCACAGTGCTTCAGCAGATACGGTTACAAGGCAACTACGGGGAGTACTGTATTGGCTTTCTGTGCCGGGCGCTGCGCGCCGGTTTCCGTGTGGTGGAAATACCGTATGTTTGCGTGCCACGCGCCGGCGGCGAAAGCAAAACCGGGCTGAACCTGTTCGATTACGTCGTCAAAGGACGTAACTATCTGGCAACAGTGTGGCGGCTGTATCGAAACAACCCGTGAAGCCGGTTTCAACTTCCTGCCACGAGGTTATTACGCATGCCAAAGATTAAAGCTGTGCTGCTCGGGTGTTGGCGTCCAATGCTCCTGATACTTGCCGTGGGCCTTTTGGCGCGCTGGTTGACATTTTATTACTTCTACCATGTTTACACGACCAGCGGCGGTGCCCATTTTTCGCCAATCGCCGATGAGGCGAACACTTACGAAGTGCTCGCGCGGCAGTTGCTTGTGGGTAACGGTTTCTCCCAAGAACTTTTCTCGTACCGGCCGCCGCTGCAGCCCATGTTCATTGCCTTTATCTACGTGATGCTCGGAAGAGCCAGCCCGCTGGTTGCGGCCTTCGCCCAGACCTTCGTCGGGGCTGGTGTGGGCGTCCTGACGTTTTTGGCGGCACGAGAACTGCGCACGCCCAGATTGGTGCAACTGTGGTCAGGGCTGCTCGTCGCGCTTGACCCGGCCTCGGTAATCATCGGTCTCACCCTGATGGCAGAAACCCTTTCCAACGTTTTCGTAGCTGCGGGAACACTCTTCACCATTCGATTGCTCCGCAGCGGCAGGCTCCGAGACGCGGCCGCCACTGGCGGCTGCATTGCACTGGCCACACTGGCCCGCCCGACCTCTATTTATCTCTGGGTTTTGCTGCTATTGGTAATTGTGCGCATGGTTCCGCGCTTTCTCCCCAAAGCTGCCGTTTTCATGGCTGTGTTTGCCGTGGGCGTACTGCCCTGGTACGTGCGCAACCAGGTTTACCACAATGTTTTCAGATTCTCCACAGTGGGCAATTTCAATTTGCTGTTTTACGGGGCAGTGTCAGTGAAGCATTGGGCCACGGGGGAATCCCCGCAGGAATTGGAGGCACAGTTCTCCTACGATCTGGATCGGCGCCTTGGAAGGGCAGAAGCACGAGATAATTATGACTACTCCTCTAAATGGAAGTTCATCGTGGCGGATGACCCGCAGGTTAACGCCGAAATTACGCGAATGGCGCTGGAGGTGTTCCGCGAGCACCCGCTCGCGTACATTGCTACCTCTCCACGCCGCCTGGCGAAAATGTACGCGTTCACAAACGACCTGGCTAAGTTCGGCCCAGCACGCTGGCTGGAGATTGTGTTCAATCTGGCGTTTTATGCCCTCTCGCTGTGCGGGATAATATGGGCATGGTTAAACCACGAGCGTGTTCTCCTGACGTCGACATTGATTCCGATCATTTATTTCAGCGTCATCCTGCTGTTTTCCGGATCCGGGTCCGCTATGGACACCCGCGCGCGCACGCCTTTTGCTTTCTGCCTCGCCATATTAGCGGTTCGGGGAGCATTGTGGCTGTGGGAGTGGGAGCGGCAGCCAGGTCCAATCTAGCCTTGTCACCATCGCCAATCCGTGCTAAAGTAATTTGCGCAACAAATCACAATTGGAAAACTGGCGGCGCTAACACTGCTTTGTCACCTTCAAACATCCCTGATGTCGTCATCGGAAGACTGCCAATTTACATGCGCGCGCTTTCGCGCGCCGCCGACGGTGGAAAGCAGGTGACCTCGTCACATGAGATGGGTGAGCATCTCGGCATCAGCCCGGCGCAAATCCGAAAAGATCTCTCCCATTTCGGCGAATTCGGTAAGCAAGGCACGGGCTACAACATCGAACACCTGAGCGAGCAGCTGCGGCGCATCCTCGGCGTGGAGCAGGAATGGGCTGTGGCTGTGATTGGCGCCGGTGCGATCGGCAAGGCAATTGTGCGCTATGGCGGGTTTAGCGGGCGTGGGTTCCGCGTCGCCGCGGTCTTTGATAATGACCCGGGCAAGATTGGTCGCAGCATCAATCAGCTTGAGGTGCTTTCCACCGAGCGGCTTGGCAGCACTGTCCGCCAGAGGGAAATCCGCGTGGCGATGCTGGCAGTACCGGCGGAAGCCGCACAGAGAGTGGTGGAAAAGCTGGTGGAAGCAGGCGTGGAGGCTATCTTGAACTACGCGCCGGTGAGCCTGATTGTGCCCTCGCCCGTGTACGTGCGACATATCGACCCGGTGATTGCGCTGCAGCACATGACTTATTACCTCGCGCAGAAGCCGGCGTAGCGCTGAATCCCAGAATCTTAGAATCAGACCCGGGGGAGATGGGGTCTGATAATGTCGTACATCTCTAGCGCGCGGCCCGCGCCCACCGCCACGCAGCCCACCGGATTATCCGCAAGGTATGCTGGCACCCCGATTGATTTGGAAATGCGCTCATCGATCCCGCGCAGGTGCGCACCGCCTCCGCACAGAACCATTCCGCGGTCGATGGCGTCCGATGCAAGTTCAGGCGGCGTCTTCTCCAGCACCGCTTTCGCCACCGCGATTATCGCCTGCAGCGGCTCCTCGATTGCCTCGGTGACCTCGCTGGAGGTGATGGTGGCGTCGCGCGGCAGCCCGGTCACATGGTCACGCCCCTGGATTTCCACTGCCAACTCTTCTTCCATGGGAAGTGCCGACCCAATCCGAATCTTGATTTCCTCGGCGGTCATCTCACCGATGACGATACCGTATTTCTTGCGCACATAAGTGGCGATGGCCTGATCGAGAGCGATGCCGCCGACGCGCGCGGAATGCGCGGTGACGATTCCGTAAAGTGCGACGATTGCGGCCTCAGTGGCACCGCCGCCAATATCCAGAACCATGTTCCCGGCCGGAGTGCCCACCGGCAGCCCGGCCCCGATGGCAGCAGCCAGCGGCTCATGGATAAGGTAGGCCGCCCGACTCCCGGCCTCCTTCGCGGCTTCATGTACGGCTCGGCTCTCAACGCTGGTCGCTCCGTACGGCACGCTCAACATCACGCGCGGCTTGAAAAAGCGCAGTTGCCCGCAAACCTTGGTGAGGAAGTAGTGCAACATCCGCTCGGTCACTTCATAGTCCGCGATAACACCGTCTTGAATGGGGCGCATCACTTCGATGCTCTCTGGCGAGCGCCCATACATCTCGCGTGCTTCCTGCCCGATGGAGACAATTTTCTGCTCATCTACGCGAATGGCGACCACGCACGGTTCATGCAGCACGATATCGCCGCCCTCGTATACGAGCACGTTGACCGTCCCCAAATCTATGCCGACATCTTTGCCGAAAAGAGCCATTTATTAGTTGTCAGTGGCGGCCCGCCGCAAAGTATGGAGGGCGCTACTCAGCGTCGTCAAGGCCGGAAAGGCCGGGCTTTTCGCGCCGCTTCTGACCGACGCGCAGGCGCACGTTGGCCCGCTGCAGCGCGAGGGTGATATCGTGGCGCACCTCCGGCGCCACCGGCGTCGGAGGGCCACCCTTCTCCAGGAAGGCAACAGCTCGCTCGCTCGCGGCCTGCGCACGGGTGAGGTCGATTTCGTCAGCGTGTTCGGCAACGTCAGCCAGTACGGTGACACAGTTTGGCCGCACTTCCAAAACGCCGCCGCCCAGTGCGAAAGTTTCTTCCTGCTGACCTTTTTTCACGCGCATTTCGCTCACCTGCAAAGTCGTGAGCAGCGGCGAGTGGTTGGGCAGAATGCCCATGCGGCCTTCTTCTCCATCCAGAACCACCATATCCACCTGATCCGAATATACCAGGCGTTCCTGTGTCACGATTTCACAGAGGATGGGCATTTTCCAGATTCACTCGCTTTCGGCGCTCAATTCCTCCGCCTTCGCCACCGCTTCTTCGATTGTACCCACGAACATGAAAGCCTGCTCCGGAATCTCATCGTGCTTGCCATCGAGGATTTCGCTGAAGGAGCGCACCGTTTCTTCCAGTTTGACATACTTTCCCGGAATACCGGTGAACTGCTCCGCGACGTAAAACGGCTGCGAAAAGAAGCGCTCCAGTTTGCGCGCGCGTGAGACCAGCAGCTTGTCCTCCTCCGAGAGCTCATCCACGCCAAGAATGGCGATGATATCCTGCAGATCTTTGTAACGCTGCAACACGCGCTGTACCTCGCGCGCCACTCTGTAATGCTCCCTACCCACGATGTTAGGGTCCAGAATGCGGCTGGTGGAAGCAAGCGGGTCCACGGCCGGGTAGATGCCTTTTTCGGCGATTGGCCGCTCGAGCGCAATGGTGGCATCCAGATGCGCGAAAGTCGCCACCGGAGCCGGGTCGGAATAATCATCGGCGGGCACGTAGACGGCCTGCATTGAGGTAATTGACCCGCGATGGGTGGAAGTGATGCGCTCCTGCAATTCGCCCATCTCGGTTCCGAGCGTGGGTTGGTAACCCACCGCTGAGGGCATGCGCCCGAGCAGCGCGGAAACTTCCGACCCACTCATCACAAAGCGGAAGATGTTGTCAATGAAGAGCAGCACGTCCCGGCCCTGGTCGCGGTAATACTCCGCCATGGTCAGCCCGGTCAGGGCCACGCGCAGGCGCACGCCGGGCGGTTCGTTCATCTGCCCGAACACCATCACCGTGTCTTTCATCACGCCGGACTCAATCATCTCCCGGTAGAGTTGGGTGCCTTCGCGCGTGCGCTCGCCGACGCCCGCGAAGACGGAATTACCGGAATGCTCCTTCGCGATTGAGCGGATCAATTCCATGATGATGACGGTCTTGCCCACCCCGGCCCCGCCAAAGACGCCCGTCTTACCGCCCTTGGTGAACGGAGCAATCAGGTCAATTACCTTGATACCGGTCTCGAAGACCTCCACCTCGGTCGATTGCTCTTCGAATGGAGGGGCGGGTCGATGGATGGGGTAATACTCCGCCGCCTGCACTTCGCCGCGCTCATCGATGGCGCGACCGAGCACATTGAAGATGCGGCCCAACGCGGCCTCCCCAACCGGCACCTTAATTGGTGCGCCGGTGGCGTTGGCAGCCAGCCCACGCCGCAGCCCCTCGGTGGCGTCCATTGCCACACACCGCACCAAGTTGTCGCCGAGGTGCTTCTGCACCTCCAGAACCAGAGATTCGGCGTCATCACGCGGGATCTCAACCGCCTCATAAATCTCGGGTAGGTTATCCGGGGGGAACTCACAATCAACCACCGCTCCCTGAATTTGCGCCACCCTGCCTGTCATCGTATTCATCGACCCTCCAAATCGTAATTAGTCTGCGCTGCTCAGGCCGCCTGGCGCAGCGCCTCCGCGCCGCCGGCGATGTCGAGCAGGTCGCTTGTGATGGCCAGTTGCCGTGCCTTATTGTATGCCAGGCGTAGCGCACTGGACAGTTCATTTGCGTTATCGGTAGCGTTGCGCATCGCCACCATGCGGGCGCTATGCTCACTCGCCAGCGATTCCAACACTGCCTGAAACACCTGCACCTGCGTGAAGCGTGGCAGAACCGCCCCGAGCAATTCCTCCGGCTCAGGCTCAAATGTGTACCCCACCGGCGCACCGCCGCTGGCGGCTTTTTCCGCCCCGTCGTCCTCTTCCGCGGGCAGTTTGGGCACCAGCGGCAACAGACGTTCCACCCGCGTTATCTGCCGCAGCGTGTTGACGTAGTCAGTATACGCCACGTACACCTCGTCCACCACCCCGCCAAGAAAATCATCCAGCAGCACGCGCGCGATCGGCGTCACTTCTGCAAAGGTCGGCGAGCCCCGAAAACTACGGAAGTCGCTAGCAATGTTCGCGCCACGCGCGTAAACCAAATCACGGCCCTTTTGCCCCACTGTCACCCAGCGCACCGGCTGCGTTTTCTGCTGCGCGAATGCGAGCGCCGCGCGCGTTATGTTAATGTTGTACGCGCCCGCGAGCCCGCGGTCGCTGGAAACCAACGCGAGGCCAACTTTTTCAACAGAATCCCTTGGAACCAGGAGAGGGTGCGTTGCGCCACCTGAATGCTCGCCGAGACGTTGCATGACAGCCACCACTCGCCGGGCATAATCGCGCGAGGCTTGCACAGCGGCCTGCGCCCGGCGTACCTTAGAAGCGCTCACCGCCTCCAGAGCGCGCGTCACCTGCGCGATATTCCCCACGCTGCGGATGCGCAGCCGCATTTCTCGGGCGCTGGCCACAGATCAGTTCCAGGCTAGGTTGAATGTGTCCAGCGCGGTCTTCAGTTCCGTTTCGGTTTCAGCGGTAATGTGGCCCTTATTCACGATGTCCTGCCCAACGTGGGGGTGGGAAGACGACATCGAACGGAGCATGCCGGTTTCCCATTCCTGCATGCGTTCCAACAGCACCTCATCCGCGTAACCATTCACGCCCGCGTAGATCAGCATCACCTGATCGGAAAGGGACATGGGTGCATACTGTGCCTGCTTCAGGATTTCCTGCAGCCGCTTGCCGCGTTCCAATTGCGACTGCGTGGCCTTGTCCAGATCAGAGCCAAACTGGGCAAACGCGGCCAGTTCTCGGAACGCGGCCATGTCCAAGCGCAGCCGACCCGCCACCTGGCGCATCGACTTGGTCTGCGCTGCTCCACCGACGCGCGATACCGAAATGCCCACATTTACCGCCGGGCGAATGCCGGCATAAAACAGGTCGTTTTCCAGATAAATCTGTCCGTCGGTGATTGAAATTACATTTGTGGGAATGTAAGCGGAGACGTCACCAAGTAGAGTTTCGATAATGGGCAGTGCTGTCAGTGAGCCGCCCGAGCGCGGCAGCCGCCGCAGCGTCAATCCGTCGGCATCATCTGTGGCCGCAAGCGCCTCACGGGCGTCGTGCTCTGCGAGCGGTCCGCCATACACCTTGCCGTCCACGCCCGTCTCGACTTCCTTACCTGCGTCAGCGGCCACAATAACGAATTCGTCGGCAAGCTGCACGGCGCGCTCAAGCAATCGAGAGTGAAGATAAAACACGTCTCCGGGATAAGCCTCCCGTCCGGGCGGCCGCCGCAACAACAATGACACCTGCCGATATGCCCAGGCATGTTTGGATAGGTCATCATAGACAGCCAGCGCGTCCTGACCGCCCTCCATGAAATACTCTCCCATCGCGCAGCCCGCATAAGGGGCGATAAATTGCAGCGCGGCGGGGTCATCGGCGGAGGCCACCATGACGACGGTGTGCTCCATCGCGCCGTGCTCCTCGAGCGTAGCCACTGCGCGCGCCATGGCGGCTTTTTTCTGACCAATGGCAACGTAGATGCAGGTGCAATCCTTGCCTTTCTGATTGATAATGGTGTCAATGGCAATCGCAGTTTTGCCGGTCTGCCGGTCGCCAATAATTAGCTCACGTTGACCCCGGCCTATCGGTATCATCGAGTCGATGGGTTTCAGCCCGGTCTCCAACGGCCGGTCAACGTCTCTGCGCCGCACTACCCCGGGCGCAATGCGCTCGATCGGCCGGGTCTCGGCCGCGGCGATGGGCCCCTTCCCGTCCAGCGGCTGGCCGAGCGCGTTGACCACCCGCCCGACAAGCGCTGGCCCCACCGGCACAGCGGCGATACGGCCGGTCGCGCGCACCACTGAGCCTTCGTTAATTTCTTCGTAATCGCCCATGATAATCACACCGACGGCGTCCTGCTCAAGATTGAAAACCGTGCCCAGCGACCCGTTGGCGAACTGAACCAACTCCGCGTTGCGGGCGTCAGAAAGGCCGGACACACGCGCGATACCGTCACCGGCTTCGAGCACGGAACCCACATCTTGCTGTGATAGCGTCGGCGTGAAAGCGGCAATCTGCTGCTGCAGTTCAGCGAAAATAGCGGAAGTCTGAGTTTCCGTCATTGCTTCTCCCTCGGGGGTAAAGATAAATGATAGCCTAAAGCACTAATAACGCACAAAAAAGGATGATACCTGATGATGTTTATATTGTCCAGTACTTCACAAACAGAGCCGCCCGAGGCGCACGCAGCGGCGAGAAAACGGCGCGCCGGGCCGGCGCGCCGCACGATTGTCTCAACGATATTGTGGGAGTTTAATCGAGGTAAGCGCGCAGAGAATCGCCATAATCCGAACGGCGCATTTTCTCCAACGCGCGATTAGCGGCCTGGCGCATGCCCTCGCGCGACAGTCCATACCGGCGGGCAAGGTCGCTGAGCGGGTGCGGGCAGCCATCGCTGAAACCGTAGCGCATGCGCAGCACCGAGGCCTCCCACGGGGTGAGTTCATCGAGAAGGGCATGAGCCACCTCTGTGGCCAGCATGCGTTGCTCGGCCTCGTCCTCCGGCCGCTGCTCGGATTCATCCGGTATAAGGTCCTGCACTTCGGTATCAGGCTCATCGCCGGGCCCGACCAGTTTCTCTAGCCGCACGATGGGAACGGTGGATTTGCTCACCGTCTCCACCTGGTCCGTCGTCCATTTCAGCTTTTCGGCGAGCTCATCGCTTGTCGCTTCGCGCCCGTATTTCTGCGTGAGCGCATTTTCAGCCCGACGCAGCTGCATCACTCTGTGCCCGAGGTTGACCGGCAACCGAATGGTGCGACCAGTGTTGGCCACAGCTCGGCCAATTGCCTGCCGAATCCACCAGACGGCGTAGGTGGAAAAACGCGTTCCCCGCGAGGGATCGTACCGCTCCCCCGCTTTTATCAGGCCTATCTGGCCCTCTTGCATCAGGTCTTCAAATGGCAGGCCGGTGTCGAAATAGCGCCGCGCCACCTTCCCTACCAACCCTTGGTTGCGCAGTACCAGTTGGTCGCGCGCAGCTTTAGCCCGCGCGATCCGCCGCTCCCAAGTGCGACGTCGGCGCGCATTGGCGCGACCGGCCTCCAATCGCTCTTTGGCCTTCCGCCCAACGCTGATGTGACCTGCCAATTCAATCTCCTCTTCGTGGGTGAGCAGGTCAGCCTGACACGCGGTGACCTGCAATTGATACGGGCTGTCCGTCCTGCGGTCGATCATATGCCAGCGCCTCCGTTCACAACCATGCGCAAGGACTCTCGACTATGTGCCTGCTCCGCAACAATAAAGAAGATATTCGTCTTCCTTATTATAGTGTAATCATTTTCACATGCTGTGTCAAGTATCATCTGCAGAAAGAGTCCTACGCTGCAGACGCGCCGGCACGGGCGTGCGCACTGTCCAGGCTGCCAGATGATGGAGTTGAGCCTGCGGAGATTAGCCCGACTTGGCGCTGTTACCCAGCCGATGGCGCTTGCCACCGCGCCCAAGTTCAATCGAGCGCTGGTAGGCGGCCCACACCGCGCGCGACAGCGCCGTGCGGAACCCGGCCTTTTCGAGGTAGTAGAGAGCCTCCGCGGATGTGCCTCCCGGCGAAGTCACCTGATCGCGCAGCCGGGCGAGGTGTTTGGGAGATTGAAGCACGAAGTCGGCCGAACCTTTTACGGTATGGTGCACCAGTTCCTCGGCCACCTTGCGGGAAAACCCCAGATGGACGCCGGCGTCCACCAGCGCTTCCATGAAGAGAAACACATAGGATGGCCCTGTGCCGGAGAGCGCCGTGGCCATGTCGAGGTAATCTTCGTCATCCAGAAAGACCTCCCGTCCCAGCGCCTGCAGCGCGGTCTCCGCCTGCTGGTGTTGCCGCGTCTCCACGGCGCCAGATTCGGTCCACACAGTGATGCCCTCCCCAATCTGCGCCGGGGTGTTCGGCATTGAACGCACCACACTTTGGTGCTGAAGCCCCTCACTAATCGCGGTGATGCTCGCTCCAGCAACTATAGAAATCACGATCGCATCAACCGGGATGCGGCCCGCCAGCCCAGAAAACACCTGCGGCAGCACCTGCGGCTTGACACTCAGCACTACAATGTCGGCGCCCTCGCAGGCAGCCACATTGTCAGTAGTGACGCCGACACCATGTATTTCGTGCAACCGCGTGGTAATCTCCTCGTGAGGGTCGGCTGCCACGATCTGGTCAGGCGCAACCAGCTTGCGGGAGAGCAGCCCGGAAATCATCGCGCCGCCCATGGCGCCCGCCCCTATGAAGGCAATTCGCGTGTCTTTTAGCATGAGTTTCCTCTCATGTGATTATTTGGAGAGATATTGTAACGCAATCCGAATGCGTGCTTCCAGTTCATCCGGCGCGTCGGCCCCCATGGCCTGCAACGCTGTCTGCGCCTCTACCACACTGTATCCCAGCGCGGTGAGCGCTGCGGTCAGTTCGATGTCCAACTCATTGGCAGCGATGGCCTCGGGCAACAGGCCTCCCGGTTCCAATTTGTCCTTGAGATAGAAGATGATTTTGCGGGCGGTCTTGATGCCCACGCCCGGAACATGGCTCAATAGCTCTGCCCGGTCTTTGGTGACGGCCGCCTGCAAGCCATCCACCGGCATGCCGGAGATAATCGCGAGAGCCAGTTTCGGCCCTACCCCCGGGGCTTTGAGCAACATATCAAACAGGGTGATTTGTTCCTGCTCCAAAAAGCCATATAGGGTGATTGCATCCTGACGCACCAACAGGTGCGTCCACAATCGCACCTCTGCCCCCACCGACACATTTCCTTGCAGAACTGAATCTGGAACTGACACGCGCAGCCCGACGCCACCCACTTCCACCACAAGTGCCCCCTGTTCCAGCGACTGCACCGCGCCACTCACCGATGCAATCATGTTCGCGCCGTTGCGGTTAGCTCAACGGTTCTTGCCGCGTGAGCATGGCAGATTGCCACGGCCAGCGCGTCGGCCGCGTCGTCCGGGCGGGGAATCTCTTCCAAATTGAGCAGAGTACCAACCATCTGCTGCACCTGTGACTTCGAGGCTTTTCCGTAGCCGGTTACCGCCTGTTTTACTTCGAGCGGCGTGTACTCCCCTGCGTCCAATCCACAGTGAGCCACGGCCAACAGAGCCACGCCACGCCCCTGCCCTACCGCCATGGCCGAGGAGACATTACGGTGAAAAAAAAGTTTCTCCACCGCCGCGGTGGTGGGCCGATGTTGCTGAAAAACAGCGTTCAAATCCCGGTAAATAGATTCCAAGCGCAGCGCGAGCGGCTCGCCGGCCGAGGTCGTGACCACTCCAAACCCCACGCATTCCAGTTTACCATCATCCTCCCGCACCAAACCATAGCCGGTCGTGGCTGTGCCGGGGTCAATTCCTATCACCAGCTGCGCCATGGCTTTTTTTGGTCAGCCGGCCGCAAAGGCCGAGAGCGCCTCTGCGGTCACGTCCAAGTTGGTGTACACGTTCTGGACGTCGTCCAATTCTTCCAGCGCCTCGATGGTTTTCATCACCTGTCCGGTTTTCTGCGAGACCAGCTCGACTGAATTGACAGGCTCCATGCGCAGCATGGCCTCCTCCGGAGAGATGTCGGCCGCTTCCAACGCATCGCTGACTTCCTTGAAAGATTCGACGGAAGCGAATATCTCCACAAGCTCGTCAGAGTACGTCAGGTCATCCGCGCCGGCCTCGAGCGCGAGCTCAAAGAGCACGTCCTCGCCGCGACCCTCCGGCAGAAAAGCGAAATAAGCCTTTGCCTCGAACTGCCACGCGACCGAGCCGTTCTCGCCCAGATTCCCGCCCGCGCGGGTGAGCACGTGGCGTAGCGCCGCCACTGCCCGGTTACGATTATCAGTGACCACTTCAATCATCAGCGCAACACCGTGCTGGGCATAACCCTCATAAGTCACCTGCTCTAACGCAGCGATGCCTTTTTCCTCGCCAGTGCCACGTTTAATCGCGCGCCGGATGTTGTCTTTGGGCATGTTGGCTGCGCGCGCCTTTGCCACAGCCAGCCGCAAGCGAAAGTTGGTTTCCGGGTCGCCGCCAGCGCGAGAGGCGACGCTAATTTCTTTGGCGAGGCGCGTGAACGCTTTGCCCCGCCGCGCGTCGGTGGCGCCTTTTTTTCGCTTGATAGTACTCCACTTAGAATGCCCAGACATGGTTTCTCCCGCTTCCCGGCTTCAGTCCCGACCCAGCACCGCTGCCATCTCCCGACGGCTGGTGAACTTTACGCGCGGGCGGCCCGCCTTCGCGCCACGTTCGAGTTCAAGCGCATCGACACGCTTCCAGTCCTCGAATGTAAAAACAGCGGGCTGCCGCGCCCGCACCAACTCCTCCGCGGCAGCAGCGCCCGGGTTGGCAGGCGTGATCATCCGGCCGGCTGCCACGTCCTGCAGCAGGCAATTCACTGTCTCAACCGAATCCGCTTTGTTGGTGCCAATCACACCACTTGGCCCGCGCTTTATCCATCCGGATGTGTACAGGCCGGGTAGCGCATCTCCACTTTCTGGGTCGACGATGCGACCCTTTTCATTCAAAATAACTCCCCAATCATCATTAAACGGGACGCCCGGAAGCGGCAATCCGCGATAACCGACCGAGCGGAAAAGCAGCCCGATAGGCATCTCCTCGAACCTGTCCGTCGGACGCGGCCGGAGTGTCCCATTCTCAGTCCTGCAAAGCTCATTTTTCACCATGCGCATTCTTGCAACACCACCGGTCTCGTCGGCGAGAAGTTCCACCGGCGACGCCAGAAAACGGATAGTCAACCTCTTCGGTTTTCCGTTCGGTATGCGGCGGGATGTTTCCTGCAGCAGCTCCACCTTGCGGGCCACGCTCTTATCGCCGCCGCTCTCGAGGTCCGCCTGGCTGAGTGCATCCAGAGCGGCTTCCTCCGGAAGCACACAGAAATCGGCATCGGCTAGCTCGGCCAGCTCTTTCACCTCCGGGTTCGTGAAAGCCGCCTGCGCCGGACCACGGCGACCGAGCATGATTACCTCCTTTATGTTGCTTTTCGAAAGCGCCGCCAAAGCATAATCAGCGATGTCACTCTCGAGCAGCTCCTGCTCGGCGCGGCAGAGGATGCGCGCGACATCGACCGCCACGTTTCCGATGCCGATGACGGCAACGCGCTCGACAGAAAGATCAAATGTGCGCTCGCTGAAATCTGGGTGGCCGTTGTACCACGCCACGAATTCGGTAGCTGCATGGCTGCGGGCGAGGTCCTCTCCGGGAATGCCCATTTTGCGGTCACTCTGCGATCCTGACGAAAACAGCACGCAATGGTAATGCGCCCGCAGGTCATCCAGAGTGACGTGTTTGCCAAACTCAACGTTGCCCCAGAAGCGCAACTCCGGACGCGCAGCGGTGCGTTCGTAAACCTTGGTCACAGATTTTATCTTCAGGTGATCGGGCGCCACACCGAAACGCACCAGCCCGAACGGAGTGGGCAGCCGGTCGAACATATCCACTTCAACTGCGCCGTCACTCGCCTTGAAAAGGTGAGCGGCAGCGTAAAAACCGGCCGGGCCTGAACCGATTATGGCCACGCGTAAAGGATTGGAACTGCCGCCGGGTTTCGTCATACGTTCAATTCATCTCTCGCCGCTCATTTCGCAAAAAGCCAGCGCGCCAAATGTGCGCGGAGGTGGCTCTTCAGGCAGGCCATTGTAACAGAAGTGGCCGTGGTTGACACGCGTTGCTGGAGGCGCCGGACGTGAATGGGCACACCGACGCGCGTCAATTTTCGCGCACGATGAGCACAGCGCTGCCTGTTGTGCGGCCGTGTTTCAATTGCTGCAGCACTTCGTTCGCTGCCCGCATTGGAAAAGGCTGCACCTGCGTTGCGACCCCAGCCTCGGCAGCCAGTTCCATGAACTCGCGTGCATCGCGGCGAGTGGCGTTTGCCACGGTGGTGATGGTACGTTCCTTCCACAGCAATCTGTATGGCATCTCCGGAATCGGGCTAGCGTGAATGGCATTGATGCACAGGCTGCCGCCCGGGCGGAGGTAGCCAAGGGAAAGGGGCACCAGCCAGCCGGCGGGCGCGAAGATGATTGCGCGGTCAAGCTGCGCTGGCGGCGTTTCGGAAGCCACGCCGACCCACGCGGCGTTCAGTTCTCGGGCGTGCTGCTGGTGTTCGACGCTGCGCGTAAACACATACACCTCGCAGCCCCAATACCGCGCAACCTGAATGCACAGGTGCCCGCTTCCGCCGAAGCCGTAGATTCCCAATCGCTCGCCGGGCTGCAGCCCGGAAAGGCGCAGCGAGCGGTACCCCACTGTCCCCGCGCACAGCAGCGGCGCGGCGGCCGCATCCGAGAACGCGGGCGGAATGCGCACGGCATAATCAGCGTGTACCAGCACATACTCCGCATAACCTCCATCCGCCTGATAACCGGTGAAGCGTGCACTCTCGCACAGGTTTTCCCGCCCACTGTGGCAGAACGAGCACACACCGCATGTGTAGCCAAGCCAGGGCACGCCAGCGCGCTCGCCCATTTCCCAACCCGTCACCCCGTCTCCAAGCGCATCCACCACACCCACCACCTGGTGACCGGGCACGACAGGCAGCGCCGGCTGCGGAAGTTCCCCCTCCACCAGATGCAAATCAGTGTGACAGACGCCACAGGCGTGCACCCGCAGCCGCAGCTGCTCGCTGCCGGGTTGCGGCAGCGGCCGCTGCTCCAACTGCAGAGGCGCATCTTCAACTGGAGCGGGTTCTGAAAGCACCCACGCCTTCATAGTTTCAATTCACTGTCTCAGATTGGAATTCCAGACAACGCATTCCAACGCACACATCCACTTCAATAACGCTGCCCTATACGCATGTTTTGGCAATGAGCCTAGGCGCCGGTGTCATCCATAGAGCCGTCTGCCGTGTCACCGGATTGCAGCAACACCTCCCGCGTCTTGCCGCCCTGACGCGGTTCGCCGACAACACCCATTTCGAAGAGCTCATCCATCAGGCGAGCCGCGCGCGGATACCCAATCTTCAATTTGCGCTGTAACAAGCTCGCAGAGGCGGTACGGTGTCTCTTCACCACTGCAACGGCCTGCAGAATCTGGTCATCTTTGTCCGCCACCTGCGCCCGCTGACGGAGCAAGTCATCCCACGGGGCCACTTGGGCCTGCATCTGCAACCGGGTCTCATCCTCCGCAGCCGGATCATCGTCAGCGGCGTCCGCAGCTTCATGCTCGCGCCAGTGCGCCACGATTTCATCAACCTCGGCATCACTGGTGAACACTCCCTGAATACGCATCGGCGCAGGAGCGTCAGGGCTGAGAAAGAGCATATCTCCCTGCCCCAGCAGAGATTCAGCGCCGGTGGTGTCGAGGATGACGCGAGAATCAGTCGAAGATGCCACCGCAAATGAAATGCGGGCGGGAAAGTTCGCTTTTATCAGGCCGGTGAGAATGTCAGTGCTGGGACGCTGGGTGGCCACCAGCAGATGGATGCCGGTGGCGCGTGCCATCTGTGCCAGCCGAACCAGAGTTTGCTCAGTCTCGTTTTGCGCCATCATCATCAGGTCTGCCAGTTCATCCACAACCACGACAATGCGCGGCATCTTTTCCTCGCCACGGCGGCGCTGAATCTTGTTGTTATAATCATCCAAATCACGCGCGCCTATCTTCTCCAACTTGCGGTAGCGGCTGTCCATTTCGCGTACCATCCAGCGCAACGTGCCAATGATGCGGTCGAGCTCCACTTCCACCCGCCCCAGCAGGTGCGGCAAACCATTGAAACGCAGCAGCTCAACCTTTTTCGGGTCCACCATCACCAGCCGCAAATCGGCGGGGCCGTTGTTGCAAATCAGGCAGGTCACTATAGAGGTGATGCACACGCTCTTGCCGGAGCCGGTGGTGCCCGCAATAAGCAAATGGGGCATCGCGCCGAGGTCAGCTGCCACCGGCGCGCCGGAGACATCCCGACCCAGCGCAATCGCCAGTGGCGAATTGATGCTGTGAAACGCCTGCGATTCAATCACACCGCGGAGACCGACGTTTGTTTTCTGCCGATTGGGTACCTCGATGCCCACAAAAGATTGCCCGGGCACGGGCGCTTCCACGCGGATGCTCCGCGCGGATAGCGCCAGCGTCAGGTCGCTCGCGCGGTTTGATATCTGCGCCACACGCACCTTGTGACGACGCACATTGCCGTCCTTGCCAGCCTTCTCCACAAATCCGGGTTGAACCGCAAATTGCGTCACTGCCGGTCCCACCCGGAAATCAATCACTTCGGCAGGCACGCCAAACTCCTGCAGCGTGTGTTCGATTGTCTCCGCGTTTCGGTTGATTTCTGCCTCCGAGGGGCGCAACGGCTCGCCCTCGCCCAACAGTTTCAATGGCGGCAGTAACTTTGAACGCCGCCGCGGCTCGGTCAGACGCCGGTCGTGATGCGCGGCAACGGTGAAACGTTGCTGCCCACCGCCGGGCTGGGTCGCGCGCAGCGGAGAGCTCCGCGCTGCTGCCTGCCCGCGCCCGCGGCCGCGCCCGGGATTGGAAGCGCCCTGCCCGCGCTCCAATTTGCCCTGCAGAGAGATTAGACCGAACAGCAGCTGCTGCCAGCGCACTCCAAGGGCAACCGCCAGCGCAGCTCCGCCAATCAGCGCGAGCAGCCATCCGGCGGAATCCCTCGCCAGTTCCCCCGCAAAAACAGCCATGGCCCAGCCAATCTTGCCGCCACCCCTTCCCGCCAAAGCCTGCGCAACCATGCCCCCACTCCGCAACGCCTCGGTTAATTCCATGCCCCGATTGCCGGCATCCGTGGCCGCAATTCCTAGATGAGCTCCGCCGAGAACGCACAGCGCCGCCAACTCGGCAGAGATGACCCGCACCCAGGGCACAGTCTGCCGCCAGCCCAGACCCCGCGCAAGCAACACAATCCCCACGGCCAGCAGCGACAGCGGCGCAAGGGCGGCGCCCCACCCAAGCCACACCAGCAGCGCATCCGAGATCACATCCGTCCATGTTCCCGTCGAGAGACCCAACAACGCCAGCATACTGATGACCCCACCGGCCAGCAATGCCACGCCACCAAGGTCCTCGCCATAATGGCGCAGGCCGCGCGCCGTCGCCAGCAACGTACCCAACAGCCGATGTTGAAACTCGGCTGCTCGGGGCGTGGTGGCAGCTAGCACCCTGCGCGTGGCGCGTTTGCGACTGCGGCGCCTGGTGCTGCGCTTCGTTGCCTTACTCCGCGGTTTCTCGCGTGTGCTCATTCTGGCTCAGCGGAAAAAGGTGCAATCCACGTGCCTTCCTTTCACCCACTCACAAGCTGTTCGTTTTCACCAGAGGCGTCCATTTGCACCTCCATCTGGGCAATGCGCTTCAGCACTTCCTCAACCGCCACGCGCTGTTTCCGATAAAGGTCTGCTTCCGAAACAGCCAACCGCATGGCCACGTCACGCACTTTCTGCCCCTGCAGGAATTTCAACTCAAGAATGTTGTACAGCAACCACTCCCCGGTGAATTTGCGTTGACCCTCCGGTTTTATCTGCTCGATGGCGTTTTTCAACACCGCCCGCAGTGCGTTCACCGGGTTTCCGTTGTGTTCGCTCAGCGCCTTTTCCACCACCTTCAGGCGCAGTAGCGGACTCTCGCTCAACCGCGGCCCGCCCCAAAAATGCCTGAGCGCGTCCTTGACCCATTGGGCGGCGTCCGGATTCCGTGCAATGTCACCGGCCTCGAGCGCACGTGTGCCCGCATAGCGGGCTGCCGCGCGCATGCGCTGCAATTCATCCACCTGCGGGAGCAGGTTGTCCATTGCCCGGAAAACCTTACTCTGTAAGCGCCGATCCTCGAGTGCGGTCGCGGCGCGTGTCACCAGTGTCTGCAGGGTTTCCATTTCGTCGTCGCCCTGCGCGGGAATGGCCTGCCCGGGCACATATAATCCCATCAGACCGAGTACATCGCCGGCCTGCCCCCCTGCTCCAGCAAGCTTCTCGCTGCGCAGCGGTATTATCCAGTAGCCCTCCCATTCCAGTCGGCCTGCCCCGGCCGAGAGAGAAAACTCCGCAGCGGATGCATCCCGCGTATCCGGCCGGGCAATGGATGCAAGCGTGGTCGATTCGGTTGGCGGCTGCCGCGAGCCGATCTGCACCTCGATGCGCGCGCCCGCGCGGCCAATCACGGCCACAAACCCGCTGGAGATATGCAGCACATCGCAGGCCGCTGCCAACACCGATTCCAGGAACTGCTGCACGTCGCCCTTTGTCAACAGGCGCTCGCCCAGAAGCTGCAGCCGCTGCACGTCATCCTGGTCGCTAATGCTGCCGTAGAAAAACCGTCGTTCCACCGGCAGCCGCACCACCGTGATTGCATATTGAGCCAGCAGCACCACGCCCACCACCGCCACAGGAACCCACAGGGTCAAATCCAACCCGGCGATGCGGTCGAGCCAGCGTACAAACACGTACGCCCCCACCGCCAGCGAAGCCACCATCGGGCCGCGCAGTATCCACTGGAAAAGCCTTCCCTTCACCACCCGGTCCGGCTGCGGCGCGCCGAAAAATGCCACGCTATATGTCATCCAAACAAGCGCCACACTCACTGCAACGTTAGCCACCAGCGCAGCCGGCCAGAAGAGCAGCGGGTGACTCTGGGCAGCGCCTCCGCCCGCGGGCATCAGATACGGAAAGACGCCCAGCGGCACCGCTAGAGATGAAATTAACAGATATCCCATCCGGCGACGCGTGGCGCGCGTGAGACAGCGCAGAAACGCACGGTAAATATTGACAATCGCCACCAGCGTCACGAACGCGAAGGCGAGCGCAAACGGGGCGAACAACTCTCCCGGCTGCAGCCATTGCAGCCGTTCCCCGACAACCGGTTGCCCCACCACCCGTCCGGAGAACAGCGCCAACCCGACTGAACTCAGACCGCCTGCATAGGCCAAGCGCACAAGAAAACGACGCCGGCCTCGCGAGGGTTTTCCGGTTTTCGCCAGCAGCGCGTCGGAGAGATGCAGGTAGGCCGCCGGAACCAGGCTTATACCCAACCATTGAAAACGCAACCAGGCCCCCGCAGCGGCTGCCCCTCGCGCGACAGATGCACCCACATCTCCCAGATAGGCCACCGCGACGCACGCAAGCAACACGTTCAGAGCCTGCGCCACGCGGTCTTTCAGATTGAAGGTAAACGTGTAAAGCAGCAGCGAGACGGCGTTGATGACCACCGCCACAACCACAAACTGATTGAAGACGGCCACAGCGCCGGAGAGATTATCCATAAGAGCGAAACGAAAAGCGCACCCACATAAGCGCCACGTTCATCAATGTTGAGGGTGCTGTAGAAGCATTGCCGGCCAGTCAGCGCAATTTCATGCCGAAGAAGAGCGCAATGTCCTGACTGGCATAGTACCGATCGTTGTAGCCACAATAGGCAAACCCATTGCGCTGGCAAAAACAGATGGCGGGGAAATTCTTCGATTGCGTTTCGATTATTAGCCGCTGCAGCCCGGCGCGAGTGGCCCAGTCTCTGGCCGCCCCGAGCAGCACGGTACCCACGCCTCTACGGCGCGCCAACTGGTCCACCGCAAAATCGGCAATCATGCCGACCTGAGGAGTGGTGACATGAGTGAGTGTCAGGTAGCCCTGGAGCCTGCCCGCGATCTCGCCCACAATCACCAGCGCGCGCTGTTTCCAGTCCACCGCCAGCAGTTTAATATCGTACGGAGGCGAAATCTTAATTGACCGCGGCAGGCGCGTGCGCTGAAAGGTGACTCGCGTTTGCGAATCTTCCTCGCGCAAGTCCATCTGCCAGATGTAGTCCGTGGTGGTAGTGCGGTCAAGCTCCAGAATGCGCTTTATGTCAGCCGCAACCACCGGGCGCACCACGATGCCTGATCCGGCTGCAGCGCTCATGCGACGATTTTACCATGCCAGCCCGCGTTCATTTTGCCAATGCTACGGCGCGCCGCCGACAGAGACAGGGATAACACATGGCTCCATAAAAGCCCCGTCCGCGTTGTACACAACCAGCCGAAAAGCGTGTTCTCCGGGGGTGTGTCGGGTGGAATCCCATTCGCCCAAAATGCCTGCAGACACCGGCTCACTCTGAGTGAGTACGTTCAACCAGTTGTCGCCCAGCGTGGAAATCTCCAGAACATAAAAGGCGAAATCAGGAATGTCGGCAGTGCCCCGCACCTCCACCTTTCCCGAGAGCACCGCGCCCGGAAGCGGGCTGACAATGACGGCAAGCGGGTTATCGCAGCCGACGCCCGCGGCCGGCACCGGCGTATTCTGCGGCATCAGGGTGGCTGTTCCCGCCGGGATGAGTGTGGGTTGCCCGGGAAGCAGCAGCACCACGTCCGGGGTCTCCGTTGGCGCCGCCGTTATCAGCACCACGCCATCATCCTCTACCGGCGGCGACAAAAACACACCCAGGTTGGGACTGATGTGTTGCGCCGTCATATAGACAAATCCACCCGCCGCCGCCAGAAACACCAGCATGGACAACGCAAAGGCACGCTCGCGGCTGGCGGTCTCGCGCTCGATCACAAAAGCACCCATGTGCAATCGGTGTTGCGCCAGCCAGAAGCGGCGCACGTACCAGAGCGCGATAAACCCCAACCCCAGATAGAGCCAGCGCTCGTTCCCCTCTACGAACGCGGTGATCTGCTCCATGCGTCACTTAGCGCATGCCACGCAGCACTCCCCGAATCAGCGTCAGCAGTTTGGGCACAATCACGCGACCGGCCTGCAACACCTCCTCATGGGTGGTGGGTGTTTTTCCATCCAGATTGGCCTTGTTGCTGATGCCGGAAACCCCCAGCACTCGCGTGCCGCCTTGCCGAGCCACAATGACTTCCGGCACGGTGGACATCCCCACCGCATCCGCACCGATGGCCTGCAAAAAGCGCAAATCAGCCGGGGTCTCGAAATTCGGCCCCGCCATGGAGACGTAGACGCCCTGTTGTAGCCCGATGCCCGCTCCCTCGGCGGCCTGAACGGCTAGCGCCCGTAACTCCGGGTCATAAGAATCCATCATGTCAGGGAAGCGCGGTCCGAAAGAATCAATGTTTTTGCCCCGCAGCGGGTTCAGGCCGCCCATGCCGATCAGGTTCACGTGGTCAGTTATCAGCATCAAATCGCCGGGGTTGAATCCCGGGTTTACCCCACCGGCGGCATTGGTAATCAGAAGCGTCTGCACGCCCAGCAACTGCATCACCCGCACCGGCAAGCCGACCTGCGCCATGGTGTAGCCCTCATAATAATGCGCCCGACCCTGCATCACCAGCACGGTGTGGCCATCCAGCTCACCGATGACCAGCCGCCCGGCATGCCCCTCCACAGTGGATTCCGGCCAATGCGGCAGCTCCGAATAAGGCAGCCGGTCAGCCGCCTGAACCTCGTCAGCAAGCGACCCCAAACCAGTGCCCAGGATCATGCCCACCGTCGAGCGATGCTGTGTACGCCCACGGATCGCTTCCACTGTTTCTTGAAATTGCTCCAGCGAGAAATACGCGCTCATCTGACCCTCTCTGATGTTGGGGATGCGCCGGTATCAGTACCAGTTGGGATTGTATCCGATTTGGAGAAACGCGCCAGCGGGAAGCGTGCCGAACAAGGTCACACGCCACCGCGTCCCACAGCATCCATGCGACTGGAAGCCCATGTTACAATTCCGGCTCCCGATGACACAGCCAATCGTCGAGTGCATCCCCAACTTCTCTGAAGGTCGCCGCCCGGAAGTGGTGGACGCCATCGCGCAAGCAATCAGCGCCGTGCCCGGCGCAGCCCTACTCGACCGCAGCAGCGATGCCGACCACAATCGCTCGGTATTGACCTTTGCCGGAGCGCCGCAGGCCGTTGCGCAGGCAGCCTTCGCCGCCATCGTCGAAGCCACCGAACTTATAGATATGACCCGCCAGCAGGGCGAACACCCGCGCATGGGCGCGACCGATGTCGTGCCCTTTGTGCCGTTGGTCGGGGCCAGCATGGAAGAGTGCGTCGAGATGGCGCGCGCGCTCGGACAGCGCGTAGGCACGGAATTGGGCATCCCGGTTTACCTATATGAGCAGGCCGCTAGGCGCCCCGAGCGCAAGAACCTGGCTAACGTGCGCCGCGGCGAATATGAAGGCATCCGCGACAGCATCTCCAGCGAGCCCGACCGCGCTCCCGATTTTGGGCCACGCGAAGTGGGCACAGCCGGCGCGGCCGCCATCGGCGCGCGTGCGCCCCTGATCGCCTTCAATGTTTATCTGACCACCGCCGATGTCGAAATCGCGGACAAAATCGCCAGAGCAGTGCGTCATTCGTCCGGCGGGCTGCGCTACGTCAAAGCGCTGGGGATGCTGGTCAAGGGCCGGGCACAGGTCTCGATGAATCTGACCGATTACACGCGCACGCCGGTCGCGCGCGTGGTGGAAGCAATCCGGCGCGAAACCGCCCGCCACAAGGTTGCAATCCATCATTCGGAGCTAATCGGCCTGATTCCGCAAGCCGCGCTGGTTGACACCGCTCAATGGCATTTGCAACTGGATCAATTCGAAGCTAATCAGATTCTGGAAACGCGCCTGTTCGCGGCTGCGCAGCCGCCGGACTTCATCGAAGCAGTGGCAGCCGGGAAGCCCACCCCGGGCGGCGGATCAGCAGCTGCCCACACCGCCGCCCTGGCAGCCGCGCTGGTCGCAATGGTCGCCCGTCTGACAGTGAACAAGAAAAAATACGCCGTCACCTCCGACCGTATGGCACAAATCATCACCGAAGCAGAAGCATTGCGCGCAGACCTACAGACAGCGGTAGCGCAGGACGCAGCCGCATTTGACGCGGTGATGGCCGCCTACCGTCAGCCAAAAGAATCTAAAGCGGAGAAAACCACGCGCGCAACCGCCATCCAGTGCGCACTACATCACGCCACCAAGATACCGCTGCAAGTCGCGCAGCAGGCAGTGCAGCTGCAAGCATTAGCGGCGGAGGTCGTCGAGAAGGGAAACTCAAATGCCGGCAGTGACGCGGTCGCAGGTGCGCAGCTTGCGCGCAGCGCACTGCGCATCGCCGCGCTAAACGTGCGCGTCAACGCCCGAGACGTGAACGACCGGGAAGCGGCAGCGCAATGGCTGCATCAATTAGAGGATCTGGAGTCGCGCACGAGCGCGCTAGAAGAGCAGACCAAGTCCACCGTGCAGGCCATCGCGGGGCCAGACTGAAATCGGTTCGGCATCCACGTCGGTTGACGCAATCGCACATTGCTTCACGGCACGAATCCGCCGGAGATCAGGTAATCGTGGACCTCTTTCGCGATGATTGCGTAACCGGTGGGTGTAGCATGGCCGTCCTTTTCATAATACAGAACATCATTCGCTGAAGACTGAATCAAAGCCGGCAGCACGTCGATGAACCCGGCGCCATGTTCAGTAGCCCAGTTCGCCAGCCTTTCAGGGGGATAAAAGTGTTTTTCGCTCCAGGGGGCCTGCTGCGGGATGTGGATAATGACCACATCTGCCTCGAACTGGTCAGCGACTGACACCATCTGCTCATAATCTTGTTCCAAACGCTGCCAATCACGCTCGTGAAATCCGTTCTCAACATAGACATCCTCCCGGCGGGGTTCATAGAGTTGTGCCATGCGGTAGGCCGTGAACCGCCGGAGCAGGATGCGAAGCGCGTGCGAATACTGATTTAGCCAGGTTCCGAATTGACCCAGTTCAGCAGCCACTTGGGTCTTCAGATAGCCAGATTTATCCAACACTACCGCATCAAGCCCGTAATACGTATCGATGACGTCATTGGGAAGGAAGCCGATTAGAATCAGGTCCGGAGAATACTCTCGCCCGTATTCGTTCAGCAGAATAAGCTCCGGTTCCGAATAGTAACGTGGAATGCCTGCTTTAATGATTTCAACGGACGGGTGTTTGCCCGCACGCTCATTGAACATCTTCTCAAGTAGATATAGATAAGTCTGTTCAAAGTCAGCACCGACGCCGTACGTGAAGCTATCCCCCAGACCCAATATGCGAAATACGCTTTCATCCTTTGCGTACGCATGCTCCACATCCCTGAATCCGAAGCTATTGTGCCGATAAACATAGTCGAATTCATTGCTAAATGAACGCCCGGAAGTCGCGCTAAGGGGCTTTGGTTTGAACGGCAATAACGGGTCTGAAACGTTGTTGCGATATTGCTCAACTGGCGGGGCCGGGTGAGCCAATCTCACTGCGCCCTCAATGGCAAGCATCCCCGCCACTATGCCCAACACAGCTAAAGCCACGCTAACGCTTATTCGTTTCATCTGCCCGTGACGCGCGATGTCAGGTTAAAGCGGTGTTGCGGAGAACCACGTCCCCCGCCTTAATCACCACCTCCACCAGGTTGCCCCCAAATCGATAGCCCAGGTGCCGATAGTCCGAGGCGCCCAGAAGCACCAAGTCGGCCTGCTTGCCAGCCTCCAGGCTGCCCACTTGCCCGGCGCGCCCAATTGCGGCAGCCGCGTTGATAGTGGCAGCCGCAATGGCCTGCGCCGGCGTCAGGCGCAAATAGCGACAACCGAGCGCCAGCACAAATTGCATACTCTCGCACCAGGCCGGGCCAGGGTTCATGTCAGTCGCCAGCGCCAGAATCCCATCCGCCTCCAGAATGGCACGCGCAGGCGTGTATTCCGCTTCCGCCAGACCAAAGGGGGAGCAGGGCAAAGCCACCGCCACCGTCTCCGAGCGCCCCAGCGCGGCGATGTCCTCCGGTGGAGTGTGCACCAGATGGTCGGCGGAAGTAGCTCCCAGTTCCACCGCGATCCCGGTGCCCCCCAGTCCGTCAAATTCATCAGCGTGAATTTTCAGCGGAAAGCCCAGCGCCTGCGCCCGCTCCAGAATGCGGCGGCTCTGCGCCGGCGTGAAAACGCCAGTCTCGCAGAATACATCCACAAAGGGCAATCGGCGCTCGTCAGCGTTGGCGGCCCACCAGTCCCGCACGGCGGGCAGCATCTCGGCGCACACCAGTTCGGTGTAGCCATCATGGTCATCGCTGTACTCCGGCGGGAAAGCATGTGCGCCAAGAAAAGTGGGTGTCAAATCGATCGGTTGCGCCGCATCTAATTGCAGGATGCCCGCCAGCGAGCGCAATTCGGCCGCCGTCTCGAGGCCGTAACCGGTTTTCACCTCCATGCTGGTCGTACCGTGTGCCAGCGCACTGCGCAAACGCGGTAGCGCCTGCGCCACCAATTCATCCACGCTGGCCACGCGCGTCTCACGCACCGTGGCCAGAATGCCACCTCCGGCCTCCATTATTTCCATATAGTTTGCGCCGGCCACTCGCATCTCAAATTCCGCCACGCGTGCCCCGGCCCAAATAAGATGCGTGTGCGCGTCGACAAAACCGGGCAACACTATACGCCCACGAGCGTCAATCTCATCTTTCGTGCGGAAGCGCTTCCGCAGTTTCTCGCTCGGGCCGACCTCGACTACTTTCCCGTTGCGAATGGCCACAGCACCCGACCGGATGATTCCCAGTGTCCCCAGCGCGGAGCCACGCTGCGGGCCACCAGCAAGGGTAAGAAGCTGGGCAGCAGAGTGTACAAGCAGATCTGTTTCAATCATCCCGCTCATGCTTCAAGCATTGGAATGCGGATGCCATGCCGCCGGGCGGCTGCGATGGCCTCGTCATAACCTGCGTCGGCATGGCGCACCACGCCCATGCCCGGGTCAGCGGTGAGCACACGGTCCAGACGGCGCGCGGCAGCTGGCGTCCCATCGGCCACAATCACCTGTCCGGCGTGCTGGCTGTAGCCAATTCCCACTCCGCCGCCATGATGGAAGGAAACCCAGGTCGCGCCGCTAACTGCGTTCACCAACGCATTCAGAATGGGCCAATCGCTCACCGCATCCGTTCCATCCAGCATATCCTCGGTTTCGCGATTTGGCGAGGCCACGGAGCCAGCATCGAGATGGTCGCGCCCGATAACGATCGGCGCCTGCAACTCGCCGCTGGCGACCATCTCGTTAAACTTCAACCCGGCGCGGGCACGCTCGCCATAACCCAACCAGCAGATGCGCGCCGGAAGCCCCTGAAAATGCACTTTTTCTCGCGCCAAAGTCAACCAGCGCCGCAGATGATCATTATCCGGAAAAAGCTCCATCACGGCTGCATCGGTGCGATAGATGTCCTCCACTTCGCCGGAAAGCACCACCCAGCGGAAGGGTCCTTTTCCCTCGCAAAACAGCGGGCGAATGTATGCCGGAACGAAGCCGGGGAACTCGAAAGCGTCTATGACGCCCGCATCATACGCGCGCTGGCGCAAATTGTTGCCATAGTCGAAGACCTCCGCCCCCGCGCGCTGAAACGTAAGCATGGCGCGCACATGTTGCGCCATGGAAAGCGTGGCGCGGCGAGCGTATTCATCCGCGTCGGTTACACGCAGCGCATCGGCAGCCGGCAGACTTATACCATGGGGCACATACATCTGCACATCATGCGCCGGAGTCTGGTCAGTGACAACATCGGGGAGGACGCCGCGCTGCGCCAGTTCATAATACACATCCGCAGCGTTGCCGATCAACCCAACCGAAAGCGGCCGCTCGTCGCCGCAAGCTTCCTCCACCAGCGTCATGCCCTCTTCCAGCTCATCCACCACGGTGTCCACATAGCCGCTTTCCAGCCGGCGCTGCGCGCGGGCCGGATCCACCTCTACAATCAGGCCGACCCCCTCGTTCATGGTGATTGCGAGCGGTTGCGCGCCGCCCATCCCGCCCAACCCGGCGGTGAGCACTAACTTCCCGCGCAAAGAAGGCCAACCGCGCTGCCTGGCTAGCGAACCGAGCGTCTCATACGTTCCCTGCAGAATCCCCTGCGTGCCGATGTATATCCACGAGCCTGCCGTCATCTGCCCATACATTGTCAGGCCCAGCGCTGCCAACTCATCGAAGTGCTCTTGCGTGGCCCAGTGGGGCACCAGATTTGAGTTGGCAATAAGCACGCGCGGGGCGTCCGCGTGAGTCCTGAACACTGCAACCGGCTTCCCTGATTGCACCAGCAACGTTTCATTGTCATCAAGCTCGCGCAGCGCCGTCAGCAGCGCATCATAGCTCTCCCAGTCCCGGGCGGCCTGTCCGCGACCCCCGTAAACCACCAGATCGTGCGGCCGCTCGGCTACTTCGGGGTCGAGGTTGTTCTGCAGCATGCGGAAGGCAGCCTCGGTCAGCCACGATTTGCAGCTCAGCGTTGCGCCGCGCGGCGCGCGAATTGGGCTGCGCCGGCCTTCATTGCTCACCATTGTTTCGCCTCCAGAAAGCAAGTTATAATCTCGCAATCGCAACGTTATACTGAGCCGACCACAAAGTCAAGGGAGCACAGTGAAAATGACCGCGGCCCGCCCGCTGCTCATCGACGGCAACACGCTCACTGTGGAAGATGTCGTCGCCGTCGCGCGCGAGAACCGCGAAGTACGACTGGCCGCCGCAGCGCGCGAGCGCATGGCCGCCAGCCACGCCCATGTGCAGACCTTGCTGCGCCCGCAGGCCCCGCCGGTCTACGGCATCAACACCGGTTTCGGTATTTTCGCCAACCGGCCGGTCGCTTCGCAGGATGCTGCGCGGCTCTCGCGCAACCTCATCATCACCCACGCCGTAGCGGTGGGCGCGCCCTTCAAGGACGAGGTGGTGCGGGCGGCGATGCTGGTTCGCGCCAACGCGCTCGCGCTGGGTCATTCCGGCGTGCGGCCCGAACTAGCGCAAACACTGCTGGATATGTTGAACGCGCGTGTGCATCCAGTCGTGCCACAACAGGGCTCGCTCGGATCCTCCGGGGATCTCGCGCAGCTCTCGCACATGGCGCTGGTCTTGACCACTGATGACGCCGACCGCGAAGATGAGAGCGGACAGGTAAGCTACCGCGGAAAGGTTGTGTCCGGAAAGGCCGCCATGCACGCGGCTACAATCCCGCGCCTGGTTCTGGGGGCAAAGGAGGGACTGGCGCTCAATAACGGTGCAACTTTCTCCGCCGCGCTGGCAACGCTCACGCTGTTTGACGCCGAAAACCTGGTGCGCAACGCTGAACTCTCGCTGGCGCTGGTGCTGGAAGCGTTGCTGGGCGTATCTGACGCATTTGACCCGCGTTTGCACAGCGCCCGCCGCCACTCCGGACAGGCCGCCGTGGCAGCCAACATGCGCAGCCTGCTGGCGGGCAGCACCTTCATGGACGCCGGGGGGCGTGTGCAAGACCCCTATTCGCTGCGCTGCGCCCCGCAGGTGCTCGGGCCAGTGCGCGATACCCTGCGGCTGCTGCGCACATGGGTGAGCGCCGAAATAAACGCCGCCACCGACAACCCGCTCATCTTCCCTGAAGAGCCATCCGTGAACGACCGCCGCGCTTTCGACACGCTTTCCGGCGGAAACTTCCACGGCGAAGTCGTCTCCATGGCCATGGATTACCTCGGCATCGCGCTGGCGGAGGTTGGCGCGTTGGCCGAGCGCCAGATTCATCGCATGGTTCACGACCGCTATTCCTACGGCCTCTCGCCCATGCTGGTAAGCAGCGCCGAGGCCGCCGGCCTGAACTCCGGCTTGATGATGCCCCACTACACTACCGCCTCGCTGGTGCTGGAAAACCAGACTCTCGCACACCCGGACAGCGTGCACTCCTTGCCCACATCCGCCGGGCAAGAAGACCACAACGCCAACTCACTGACAGCAGCGCGGCACGCGCGCCGCATTGTCGATAACGTTGCCCATATTCTGGCCGTGGAGTTTTACACCGCGGCTCAGGCCATCGACCTGCGCACCGCGGAAAGCCCGGCAGCCCGGCTGGCGCCGCCCACTCGGGCTGCCTACGACCGCGTGCGGCAGGAGGTGCGCTTCATCGAAAACGACCGCCTGTACCAACCGGAAATCCTCCGGGTGCGGGCACTGGTGGAGAACGGAGAACTGGTGCGCATTGTCGCCAACGCGGGTGACTTCCAGTTTATTTGAGCCGGCGCCGACGACTGGCGCTCTACGCGCCGCCCCAAATAATCCCCGGTACATCAGTTGCGTCTTACCGACCGGGGCGCATCTTCCAGGTCACGCCCGGACCGGCGTGGAAGATGCCTTCACCCTGTCGGCAGCATGCTATACTTGCTTGTTCCCGGCCCGGCTCTGATGGCCGCCGGGCAGAATAAATGTCCTTTTCAGGCAGACCAAACGGCACGCGCAATCCGCAGGAAGATTCTCCCGGCCTGCCCAATTGGGCCGTTGCGGCCCTGCTGGTGTTCTTCGTAGCAGCGGCGGCATTCGCCAGCTACATGGTCTACGCGACCGTCAAGGAGTGGACCGCCAACCGCGGGAGCGCCGACGGGTCAGATCTGATTAGCGGTCATCCAGCCGCGCTCACCTCAGTTTCGCCGACGGAAAAAGCCGCCGACGATAGCCAAACTACTACTCCATCCGGCAGCGCAGAAATTGTCGGAGCGGTGGTCCCGGTGGTCACCAGCCTCCGCACCACGGTGCTGTTGATGGGCATTGATCAACGCACCGGCATGGAAGATGAACCTGCCTTCCGCACCGACACGATGATGCTGGTCACGGTAGACCCGGCCGGCAACACCGCCGGAATGTTGTCGATACCGCGCGACCTGTGGGTGACCATTCCCGGCTTCGAGGGCCGAGACCGCATCAATACCGCCAATTTCAAGGGAGATGCCTTCCGGCTGCCCGGTGGCGGGCCGGCCCTCGCGATGGACACCGTCGCCGCTAATCTGGGCATACAGGTGGATCATTATGTACGCATTAATTTCACCACCTTTGAAACGCTCATCGACGAGATTGGCGGCATCGAAATCGACGTGCCGCAGACAATCGATGACCCCCGCTACCCGGATTGCTGCGACGGCTACGACCCTTTCTACATTTCTGCCGGACGCCGGCAAATGGACGGAAGTACCGCATTGAAATACGCGCGTACACGCGCCACCTTTGGGGCCGATTTCGACCGCGCGGCTCGGCAGCAGCAAGTGCTTCTGGCAGTGCGCGACAAAGTGCTCAGCCTGGAAATGCTGCCCACGTTGATAGCGCGCGCGCCCAAGCTCTACTCCGCCCTATCCGGGAGCTATGACACCGACCTTAACCTAGAGGAAATGGTGGACCTGATATCGCTAGCCAAGAAAATCGAGCGGGAGGACATCCAGTCAGATGTGATTGACGCAGATTACATCATGAACGAATTCACGACCGCACAGGGGGCACAGGTAGTATTACTGGACGCGCGCGCCTTTCGCCCGCTGCGGGAGCAGATGTTTTACAACCCGGCCCCGCAGCCACAGTCCACCATCGACCCGGCCGCGCTGGCCGTTGATGAAGAGGCCACTATCGAAGTGCAAAACGGGTCGGCACGCGCCGGCATCGCGCAGTCCACGGCCGATTATCTCGGCGAGAACAGCTTCAACGTGGTCAGCATCGGCAACGCCGACCAGTTCAATTACCAGGCCACCATCATCTATGATTACGCGGGGCGCTACTACACCACCCGCTGGCTGGCCGAGCATTTTGATGTGCTGCCAGCGCGCATAATCGACATGAGCGACCCCAACAGCCCGGTGGACGTACGCATCATCATCGGGCAGGACTTCGCTCTGCCCTGAGCCGAACTCGTCTAACAATAACGCCGCAGTACGCCCTGAACCTGCCCGATGTATCCGTGACCGAAGAGATTCAGGTGATTGAGCAGATGATACAGATTGTAGATATCAACGCGCTGCATGTATCCGGGCGCAAGCGCGCGGATACGCTCGTACGCGTTGTAGGCCTCGCGCTCGAATCGGCCGAACAGAGTGGTCATCGCCAACTCGGCCTCCGCCCAGCCGAAATGCGCCGCCGGATCCACCAGCACGGGCTCGCCCTGCGGGCCGACAATCACATTCCCGCCCCACAAATCGCCATGGATCAGACTGGCCGGTTGCTCCGGGATCAGATTCGGCAGGCGCTCAATCACGCGGCCCAGCAGCCTGTAATCGCCCGCGCTGAGTAATCCACGCTCCTGCGCCATACGACCCTGAAAGCGCAGCCGCGATTCAGCGAAAAACTCGTGCCCGTCTTCCGTCCACGCATTCGGCTGCGCAGTGCTGCCAATGTAATTGTCGTTCGAAAAACCGAAACGCCCTTCCACCGTGGAGTGCAACCGGGCCAGCCCCTCTCCGAGAGCGGCCCAGTAATCATCCGAGCGCGCCGCGGCTGGAAGATATTCTATCAGCAGCCAGTCATCACCATGCGCATGCACCGCCGGCACACGCACTCCCCCGGCTTGCAGCAGCGCTTGCAGACCTTCGGCCTCGCGCGCAAACATATCAGGCGGGCTGCTGCGATTGGTTTTCAGCAGCGCGGGCGGCCCATGCTCGGTCTCAAGCCAAAACACGCGGTTGATGCTGCTGCCAGAAATCGGGTGGGCGGATTGAACCGCGCCCCAGCTCTGCGCTCGCAGATATTGCTGCAGCCCCTCCCCAAGTTTCACTCGCCCTCGAGTTCCCTCAGCAAGTGCTCACACGCGCGCGCCACCATTTCATACACGCGCTCAAAACCATCCGCGCCGCCGAAATACGGGTCGGGCACGTCCAGTTCAGCGCCGGCCTGCGGGTCGAATTCGCGCAGCAGGCGGATGCGGGCACGGTCGGAATCATCGCGCGCCACGCGCCGCAGTTGCACCTGGTTCTCCCAATCCATCGCCAGCAGCATGTCGAAGCGATCAAAGTCTTGCGGGCTGACCTGCTGCGCGCGCCCGCGCAGCTCGATTCCATGCCGACGCGCGGTGACGCGCATGCGGCTGTCCGCGGGGTCGCCCACATGCCAGTTTCCGGTTCCAGCGGATGCCGTCATGTATCCAGATTGTAGGCCACGTTGTTCGAGCAGATTTTGGAACAAAGCCTCCGCCAGCGGGCTACGGCAGATATTGCCCATGCAGACGAAAAGAATCCGGGTGCATCCTCGCTCACGCCCCGGAGGGGCACTCACAGAATTCCCCGGGAAATGACGCCCGATTGGGGCCGCGCCCGATTGTCATTGCCGCGACAATCTTGCCTCCAACCCGACGCACGCCCGCGAAAACCCACGCGACGATTGTAGCGGAAATCCGGTTTTTCAGGGGCACATGCTATAATCACTTCCCCTGAGCAGACACGCAGGTAGGGAGAGCATCACTTGAGATTCCTGATAACCGGCGGCGCCGGCTTCCTCGGAAGCGCGCTGTCAAACAGGCTCGCCGCAGCCGGACATGAAGTGCGCGTAATTGACGACCTTTCCGCTGGCGACGCGGAGCGCCTTGATGACAAGGTGCTCTTCACGCGCGGCGACGTGAACGACCGCCCGAAACTGTGGACGCTCCTGCAGGATGTGGAGTGTGTCTATCATCTCGCGGCGCGCGTATCGGTGCCCCAATCGGTGCTATACCCACGCGAATATAACGCTGTAAACGTGGGCGGCACGGTCAGCGTGATGGAGGCCATGCGCGATGCCGGCGGCAAGCGCGTGGTGCTGGCCTCTTCCGGAGCCGTGTACGGTGCGCAGACCGAACAACCGTTGCGCGAGAGCATCGTGCCCAAACCGGATTCACCCTACGCGGTCAGCAAACTCTCGGCCGAATACTACGTGCGCACCATCGGCGCGCTGTGGGGATTGGAGACCGTGGCGCTGCGCGTGTTCAACGCCTATGGGCCCGGGCAGCCGCTTCCCGCCTCGCACCCTCCGGTGGTCTCCCGCTTTTTGAAAAGCGTCGCCAGCGGCGGGTCGCTGATTGTGCACGGCGAGGGATCGCAGACGCGCGATTACGTTTTTATCTCAGACGTGATAGATGCTCTCAGCGCAGCCGCAACCGCGCGCACCGTCAGCCAGCTGGTGATTAATGTGGGCAGCGGAACCGCAGTCAGTCTAAACGAACTGGTGACCGTCGTGGGCGCGGCCATGAACACCACACTGGAACCGCTCTTCAACAGCAGCGAAAGCGGTGGCGTGCACGCGATGTGCGCCGACCTGACCCTGGCGGCACAGAAGTTGGGCTACCGGCCGCGCGTCTCGCTGCCCGAGGGCTTGCGCCGCACCATCGCCACCGATGAGCGTTTCCAAGCGTGAAAGCCCGCATTTCACCGTTGCCGCGCGCGTTTTTCTCCCGCCCTACCCTCACAGTGGCGCGGGAATCGCTGGGAAAACAGCTACTCAAACTGGAGGCGGATGGCACTCGGCTGGCCGGCATCATTGTGGAGGTGGAAGCCTACATCGGCGAAACCGATCTGGGCTGCCACGCGCGCGCCGGGTTAACCGCCCGCACCGCCCCACTTTACGGCCTGCCCGGCAGCGCATACGTCTATTTTACCTACGGCATGCACTGGATGCTGAACTTTGTCACCGAGTACGAGGGTTTCCCGGCAGCGGTATTGCTGCGCGCGCTGCGGCCCACAGAGGGCTTGTCCCTCATGCAAGCGCGCCGACAGCGGCCACCTGCGGAACTGACAAACGGCCCGGCAAAAGTGACTCAGGCTTTTGGCATTGACCGCGTCTGGAACGAATACGACCTGTGCACCGCGGACGCGCGACTGTTCCTGGCCGACGGGCCGCACTGCCCGGAAACAATCCCGGCTGCCCGCCCGCGGGTGGGGCTGCGCAATACCCCCGAGCCGTGGCGGTCGCTGCCATGGAATCTCAAGCTGCGAGACCAGGTTGCTGAGGAGGCAAACGGATAATGGGAATCCTTGAAGGAAAGAAGGCGCTTGTTTTTGGCGTCGCAAACAATCGTTCAATCGCCTGGGGCATTGCCCAAGCGTTGCACCGCGAAGGAGCGCAACTTGCCTTCAGCTACGCTAGCGCGGCGCTGCTGCGGCGCGTCGCCCCGCTGGCTGAGCAAGTGGGCGCCGATTTCATCGAGCAATGCGACCTTTCCCGCGATGACGATCTCGAGAGCCTGTTCGCCAAGGCAAGCGCACAGCTGGGGAACATCGACATCCTGATTCACTCCGTGGCATTCGCCAACCGTGACGAGCTGAACGGGCCTTACTGCGCCACCAGCCGGGAGGGATTCCGGATGGCGCTGGATATCAGCTGCTATTCCTTCACCGCAATGGTGCGCCACGCGCTGCCGCTGTTCAACCCCGGCAGCAGCTGCCTTGCCATGACCTACTATGGCGCTGAAAAAGCGGTGCCGCATTACAACG
>Ga0187833_10000411_pt1 | contig 49567 bp, 52 predicted proteins | sample ETNtaG_37_FD_167968 | JGI IMG/M metagenome (GOLD analysis project Ga0187833, IMG submission 167968) | Marine microbial and viral communities from oxygen minimum zone, Eastern Pacific Ocean - ETNP2014_SV_400_PacBio MetaG (Illumina Assembly) | ecosystem: Environmental > Aquatic > Marine > Hypoxic...
CACACCCGTTGAACTCGAAAAGGCTATCGCATCATGCTGCCACCGTCCCAATCCTCAACAGTACCGTCCTCAGGGTTGAACATATGTCGTTTTTGATGCCTGAGATCTGTACCAAGGACGTGAATGGAGATTCCAGGATCATCGCCGAGGGCTTCGATGCGGTGGATATCATCTGGCGGAATCAATGGATACGTTGCTCCCCTAGTGAGTATTTCATCAGAGTAAAGCTTCAACTCTGCGATTCCTTCTGAGTCGCCGTGGTCGATTCGTAGGTAGCGCGTTGTCTTCTGCCTCCCTGAATAGACTCCTATAACTCCCCAAGTTAGGTGATCATGAACTGGAGTAGGCCGGCCGGGTAAAAAAGCTGGTGCTGTTATTGCTAAGGATTCATCCTCAGTTCTAAAAAAGGTATAGGAGTACCTCCCATCGCTCATTTCCACCTTGAGCGATTCTTGAAGAAGATCGTTTCGGTGCATCACTTGTTTTAAAAGAGGTTCTATCTGTTCCACAATCGAAGAACGATTACTTCCGGATGACATTATTCTCTGCACATCTTCAATGAAGTAATCCATAGAGTAGTTTGAATTGACGTCAGTCATATTGTTCCCCAAAAAATCTTTAATTGGGCGATTATATACAGTTTGAACCTCTCTTATCGGTGGACTAAAACAAATACTTGCCTCCCCTGCTAGAATATCTCTCCGCAACCAATTCCGGTACGGCGACTGTGAGCTTAGAAAACAATATACTGGATGCGCCTAAGTTTGCCGTATTTAGGTGTCGATGACCTTTATCGATGCTTGTTCAGTCTCCCATTTTCCAAAGAGATATGGAGGCTTTTTATTTGGAGAACTAATATATGAGCTCAGGGATAACAGATGTTCCAGGGATAACGGTTGGACATTGGACGGATAGAACAGCCGCGACAGGATGTACCGTAGTCCTTTGTGGCTCACAAACCGTAGGGGGAGTGGATGTAAGGGGGTCATCACCGGGAACAAGAGAAACAGATATTCTCGCGCCTGACAGGAGAGTAGAAACCGTCAACGCAGTGATGCTCAGTGGAGGTAGTGCTTATGGCCTCGCTGCCGCAGACGGTGCAATGAAATATTTAGAAGAGCGAGGGATTGGAGTAATAGTTGGCGCAAATGTGGTCCCAATAGTTTCGTCAGCGATTATATTCGATCTAGGCATGGGTGATGGTTCGGTACGGCCTCGACCAGAGAGCGGATATGAAGCATGCCAGAGGGCATCTCCCGGACCAATAGAGCAGGGATCTGTTGGAGCTGGCACAGGAGCCTCGGTAGGTAAGGTATTTGGTGCAAAGAGAGCAGTTAAGGGGGGAATAGGGACGTCATCGAGCCATCTTGGGAACGGCCTTATGGTTGGCGCACTGGTGGTGGTCAACGCTATAGGTAGCGTTCATGACCCCGATAGTGGTCAACTTATAGCAGGCCCGAGAACTGAAGACAACAGTATGGCCTCTTCAATGGAAGCACTTTTATCTGGAGATGCACACAATATCCCGGGGCCTGGTTCTAATACCACAATAGGTGTTGTTGCAACCAACGCGAAGTTGACCAAGGCACAAGCTAGCCGTCTTGCCTCCAGCGCCCATGATGGCCTCGCTTTGGCAGTAAGGCCTTCTCATTTGGTTGGTGATGGGGACACGATGTTCGCTCTTTCTACAGGGGACCAGTCTTCAGGAGTCAGATCTAGCAAGGAAGCACAAGAGAATTTCAACCGACTGATCGCCGCCACAGTCAGATGTACCTCACTTGCTATCATAAACGGGGTGAAAAATGCTGAAGGGATGCACGGAGTTCCTTCTCTGGGTGACTTGTCTAAATCTAGTGAAAGATGAACTTCGCTCTGGAAATGTTGTACTTTCAAACGCTGTTCGAGTGTGGAAAATCGGGTTAGTTGAAAACATGGTTTTCACCAATAGATAACTTCTATTTGCATTCTTTAGCATCCTCAGATAGGCATACATGTATGCTTTGCACATGTAAGTGCGCATTGATGAACCAACGAAAATAATATGCTGATGGCAGGGGCCCACATGTCTCGTAGATTTTTTGGGAAACCGATTGATGTTGTTGCTGAGAAATTTTCGGCAATTCCGATCTCTTTTTTATAGAAGAAGAGGGTCACAAGGTTAATGAAATACTCCTGGTTTGGCAGGATTACAAATTTCCGGATGACGATAGAAAGCATCGATGATGGCAACGCAAGCACAAAAACTTCTACAGGTTGAGTACAGGTGTGCGAAGAATTTTTAAGATTTACTTTGACCTAGACTCCAAAGGCATAAATAGTGACTCTAGAAGATGGTTTGTGACAAAAGAATTTGACTGCGAATAAACAATCTAAAGAAACTGAAGAAAGGGCAGTAATGGATAACACCTCAAACATACTCCTTACAAATGATGACGGTATTAATTCTCCTGGACTTTGGGCCATGGCGGAATCTCTAACAGAGGTTGGCCAAGTTACTGTAGTCGTGCCTGATAGAGATCAGAGTGGAACAGGAGCTTCCATGACGTTATTGAAACCTCTAGCTATTGAAGTTGCGGAGTCGCGAATCAAAAGGGTAACCGAAACATACACTGTCGGTGGAACACCGGCAGATTGCGTAATTATGGCTGCAGAGCATCTTCATAAGGGAAGGATTGACCTCATAGTTTCAGGAATTAATCAAGGCGCTAATTTGGGATTGGACGTATTTAACTCAGGCACTTTTGGAGCTGCCCTACATGGTTATTTCAGGGGAATTGATTCAATTGCGATCTCCTCTAAATACGTGGATGATGTCATTTATGGTCCGGCGGCGATAGTAGGTGCGGGATTGGCAAATCTCCTAGGAAAGAGGAATAACGAGGCTCCCTTTCTCCTAAACGTAAATTTTCCTCCCCGCGAGATTGAAGGTATCAAAGGAGTGGAATTGACCACTTTGGGTCCTAAGGCATATTTGGAGAATGTCGAAGAGGTAAAAAGTGGAAGACGTACTTATTTTTGGCTACATCACAATAAGGCCACTGGAGCTCCGCTAGAAAAAGGCACCGATGTGTGGGCCATAAATAATGAGAAAGTTTCAATAACTGTTATCGACCCATATCTGTCGACTCTCAATGGTTATAGCAGGTGCGAAGATTTCGTTAATGTAGCGGAATCCTCCTTGGGCATGAATTGATACTGTTGTCCCATCTTAGGCGATTGCTATTTATCTCCGTATCCGGCTACTGCGTGTGCCCTCAAATATTCCTCATCCAGGTTTATGCCTAGCCCCGGCCTTTCCGATAGATAAAGATCTCCATTTCTAATATCTAATGGAACATCGATTAGTGGGTTGTAGCCACTCAGGTCGTAACGCATAGTCTCTAACTTGTAGAAGTTTGGAATCGTCGCTGAGACGTGGGCTCCTGCCATTACGTTTATTGGTCCGCTTGCATCGTGAGGGGAAACTGGAATGTAATAAGCTTCTGCCATCGTAGAGATTTTCTTAAGTTCCGTTATACCTCCGGTCCAAGTAACGTCAGGCATAACGTAGTCAGCCAAGTTATTTTCAAAAATTGGTATAAACTCAAACCTTGTATGAAGTCTTTCGCCGACGCTGATTCGGACTGCAGTGCTATCTCGGACTTGCTGTAGGGCGTGATAGCTTTCTACGGGTACGGGTTCTTCAAACCAGTGGATACCATACGGTTCTAAACGATTGGCAAGATCGATGGCGGTAGGGACGTTGAACCTACCATGTGCGTCGATAAGTATTTCTATATCTGGTCCGACAGCATCTCTTACTTCAGCGGTAATTTCCTCTGCTCTATATGCACCTTCGGCACTAATTCCACCATCTAAGAAACCCACGTTGCCGCCATCAAGGGAATGCATCATTGGATCCATCTTAAAGCCTTTGTGACCTGACGCTACGATCTCCAGCGCATCCTCACGTGCTTTGTTTATATTCGATCCTGGTTCTGGCGGATGGGTATAGAGCGGGATGCTTTCCCTTACTGCTCCTCCCAAAAGCTTGTAAATTGGTAATCCTACAGACTTGCCGAAAATATCCCAAAGGGCAATATCTATGCCACTAATTGCCGCTGTCGTTGCACCTCTGGTACCTGTGTAGGTGAATAGTCGAAACGTCCTAGCCCATATTTCCTCAATTCGTGTCGGATCCTTACCAACTAGGAAATCTTTTATTTCTGCAGTGAATCTCTGCATTGCTTTGTTCCCAATGTTCCCCGGGTAATTTGTGATCTCTCCCCATCCGGTGATGCCTTCATCAGTATCTATCTGGACGAAAATGAATTCTCTTCCGACCAAATTTCGAGGTTCGACACTTCCTGGACGATCATCCCACTCCATTTCTACTAAGTAGCTTTTTAAATCTGTGATTTTCATTTATTCACACTCCTTTACTGGTTATTGATATCTTATTCGAATACGACGAAGTTCTGTCTTGCGCCATGTATGAGGCCATATCATGATTGAATAAACCAGATTTCCCTATAACTAGTACATTCAATAAGGAAGGAAAGCTTTGGGATCAATGAACGGGACAGGAGCCGACTCAAGAAAAGGGAGTTGGATAACATCCACGCCGTTCTACTATGGATGGGTGATTCTCGTAGTAGCGGGCATCACCCACTTTACTTCTGCGCCCGGGCAGACCTATGTGGTCTCTATATTCCTGGAACCTATGATTGATGATATGGGTTGGTCTCGCACGGTTTTCTCTGGTCTTTATACGGCGGGGTCTATGACGGCGGCTTTATTTATGGTGGCCGTAGGAAAGGCCCTCGATCGATTTGGTGCTAGGAAGACATTAGCTATTCTTTGTGTCTTGATGGGATTTGCAGCAATTTGGATAAGTGGAGTCGACGCTAAGTGGAAACTTTACGTAGGCTTTGCTGCCCTGAGAACTATTGGTCAAGGATCCTTTGGGTTAGTAGCGACAACGATGATATCGACTTGGTTCGTAAGGATGAGGGGTCGGGCTACAGCGCTATCCTCACTTGGGGGTGCTGCGAGTATGACAGCGTTTCCTTTCGTAGTACATCTTTTAATTGAAAGCCTGGGGTGGAGGCAGGCATGGACAACATTGGGCATTTCAGTTTGGGTATTACTTCTCGTTCCCGTGATTGTACTAATTAGAAGATCTCCTGAGGATATAGGTGTTCTTCCCGACGGAGATCAGATTCATAAATCGAATGAGAAAATTAGTGGCTCTGAAAGAATACCTGCTATAGAAAATGAGTTGATGGGCAAGTCAGCCTCTGAACCTAGCGAAATTCATTTCAAATTGAACGAAGCCTTGCGGACAAAGTCACTTTGGATGCTTGTATTCTCTTCAATAGCTTTACCACTGATTATGACTGGCTTGATGTTCCACCATGTTTCGATTCTTGGCTCTAAAGGGCTTTCTCCTGCACTGGCAGCAGGGACAATGGGTCTTTTTGGCCCTCTAATGTTGGTGGCTAATTTAGGTGGAGGGTATTTGTCAGACAGAATGCCCAATAGATTCTTGCTTGCAGCAGGTCAGGCGATTCTTGTGATTACGATGCTTTGGGCGTTGACAATTGAAACGGCCTGGCAAGCGGTTTTTTATGTAGTACTAGCCTCTCTAAGCGTGGGGCTGGTTGGAACCACCAACACTGTTATATGGGCGAATTATTTTGGCAGAAGATATCTTGGATCAATAAGAGGATTTGCAACAACTATTATGGTCGCATTCTCCGCTATGGGCGCGCTGCCATTCGGGATCATATACGACAGGTCAGAATCTTATGACACAGCGATACTGATCCTTCTCGTTCTTCCTGTGTTCGCCTGTATTTTCTCCTTATTGGCCCTCCCGCCTCAGCGATATACGAAGAGTATTGAGTCTTCCATTAACGTTCCTTGACTGGAGGGTTTACGTTCAAACTTGACCGTGACATGTAGAGGGGTTAATTCGCCGAAAATCGCGTACCGCGTTGAAAAACGAAGCACCTTGTACATTTACGAGTAACTGAGATATGAGTGAAACTAATTCAGTCAGGCGTTGGTGCCTACCCGAGTGTTCAAGATTGCATGATGAAGTTTGACAATAAAACAACAGTGCTTCGAAGTGATTCGTGAAAGGAGTTTCGGTTCCATTCCCAATCATGAACACCTGTTAGATCATGGTCATCAGAAACGACAAATAATCCAACTGCGGGTATATCACGGTATTTTGCGACTGTTAGTAGTGCTGACATTTCCATATCGACACCGATAATGCCAGCTTCCCGCCAACCAAGTTCAGTATTTATTGTTTGGCGGTAAGGGGCATCAGTACTCACTGTCTTTCCAGTATGTACAGTAAATTCTGTATTTTCTGTATATTTCTTTAACTTGAGGTATGCTGACTTGTCCGGCCGGGCAGCCAGTCCAGAGAGAGCATAATGGTACGATGTTCCTTCTTCACGGATTGCCTCATTTGGGATAACCAGGTCTCCAATTCTAAGAGCTGAACTTACAGCTCCGCATAGCCCAAGTATGAATACCTCCGTCACTCCCCTTGCTATAGCTGTATCTAAAGCGCTGCTTCCTATAGGCGCTCCTATCGTACCTTCGATGAACCCCATTTTTTCGTTTCCTCTGATCCTATAAAAGTCACAATCTCCACCAAAGAACGTAAATCGTTCGGGAGAGGTCCATAGATCAAGGTTATCTTTAAGTTCCTCAAGAACCTGAGTAGCGAATATCATCATTAGTTTTGGGGGAAGATCGAATTCTGCCCGATATTGAAGATTTGGACCTATTACGCTCGGGGAGCAATCCTCTGGGTCAAACCATGATTTACGTGACATGACTGGATTAAAACCTCGTTAGTTGTGTTCTTTTAGTGCCCATGATCTGACAAGATGATGGGCTATGGCCATTTTCATGGGGACCCTCAGTATGTCGCTTTTATTGTCCAACGCCTTTAGTACCTCTTCCCGTGAGAACCATCTGACGTCGGTCATCTCCTCGGGGTCCATGTCTATGTTTGTGGTGGATGCTTCAGCGTGGCATCCGATCATCAGTGAATATGGCATGGGCCAGGGTTGGGATGAATGGTACCGAACATTCTTGACTTCTATACCCGCTTCCTCCATTACTTCTCTTGCTACCGCCTCCTCTATGCATTCTCCCTGATCCACAAATCCCGCTAATGCTGAATACGTGTTGGTTTGTTGTAGTCGGCCCCGCGATTGCCCAAGAAGGCATCTGTCTCCGTCATGAACGACCACTATAATCACTGGGTCTGTACGTGGGAAATGCTCAACCCCGCACCTCGCGCAAGACCTAGACTGACCACCTCGTTTCATTAATGTTTCCGAGCCGCATGCTGAGCAATAACGGTATTGTTCGTGCCAATATGTCTGAATTCTGGCATGTGCGGCGACACCGGCATCTTGAGCTTCGAGCATTTGTCCGCATGTACGGATATCGACAAACCTAAGGTCAGGATTTATTAATCTTATATTGGTATCCGAGAATGAGTTTTCGGAAACGTTTATGGCGTAATGATATCTTTCATTCATAATTCCTAGAAATATTGGAGCTGATTCAACATTTTGCCTTGCCAATTCGTCCTTATTAATCCAGTACAATGACGGGTCATCGGAGGTATTTACTAGAAGGTCAAGATTTCTAAGAGGCAGGAATTGACTAGAAATGTGCTTTGTCATTTCATGCAGCTTTGCTTCGTCTCTTCGCTCCTTTTCTCCTCTGTCAAGTGGATTTCCCGAGAATACGTGCCCATATCCCTGGATATCCGAAAATGGACGTTTTGAAATCGACATTTAGGACTCCTCTAAAAGAATTCACGCTATTAAATCACAAAGTACTAGCAGATTTGTTGACACTTTGCCGTGTCGGGTCTGAGAATTGGCTGACTTTGAAAGGAGATTTACATATGATTTACGAGACTCGTATTTATGAGACTCACCCAGGAAGGCTACCTGCCCTTCACGCAAGATTTCGAGATCATACTATGAAAATTTTTGAGCGTCACGGCATTAAAAACATAGGCTACTGGACGTCTGAAGTCGGTGAATATAGTGACCGACTTACATATATCGTCGCATTCGACGATAGTGGCGCTCGTGAAAAGGCATGGGAATCGTTCAGGAATGATCCAGAATGGAACAAAGTACGTGAAGACTCGGAAAAAGACGGCCCTATCGTGAAGAGAGTCTTTAACAATCTTCTCTCACCAACAGACTACTCACCGCTTCAATAGCGGTATATAGGCTATTTCCGATAATTGGTGAGACATAATTCAGATAAAGGAATTTATCCAGTACATAGGAAGTTGCCCTATGAGAATCAGCCTGTAAAGGCCCTCTCATGACAGTTAGCTGGAAATCCGCCTTGAAGTACAAAGATTTTCGATTCCTTTGGGTGGCCACCGCTTGCCAGTCTGTAGGATTTGGAATGGACAACGTCGCCTTGGGCTGGCTCGTATTCGAATTAACATCTTCTCCATTCATGGTGGGACTTGCTGCAGCTCTCAGAATGGTTCCCCTATTTGTTTTAGGGGTCCTTTCAGGGGCGATAGCAGATAATGTCGAGAGAAGAATTCTTCTGCGGTTTGTAACTTTGGCAGGAGGGTTGATTATGGTCCTCCTCGGGGAATTGCTAATAACCGGCTTCGAAAGTGCCTGGTTAGTTATTTTTCTTGCAACTGTAGCCGGAGCATCTTTCGCGTTTCTTCTAACACTGAGGCAATCCTATACATATGATATTGTGGGTTCGGAGAACTCGCTCAGCGGGCTCTCAATGCTACAAATAGGATCTACAGCGGGAGCCATACTTGGCTCCCTACTGGCAGGTTTTTTGATAGAGATGGTCGGAGCCGGATGGCAGTTCATAGTTGTAGGGTGCACATACTTTATTTCGTTCATAGTTCTGTTTGGTGCCCGGTCTTCGGGTCAGTCAGCCTCTAGGATCAGCGGATCGGTGCGTTCCAATTTAATTGGATACCTAAGTCTTCTGAGAGAATATCCGATACTTCTAACACTCATGTGTCTCGCGTCTATTACAGAGATATTTGGGTTTAGTCATATGAGCCTTATTCCAGTTTTCGCAAAGGAAGTACTCAGTGTAGGATCTGTTGGATTGGGATTACTAACTTCGATTAGACAATTAGGGGGATTTATAGGTCTCTCGGCCCTCGCAGCAATGGGAGACTTTCGAAAAAAGGGATTCTTGATGTTCGTTATCGCAATCTGCTTTGGATTGGGTCAAATGGCCGTGTTTAAAGCCGACAGTGTGGTTTTGTATGGTGGACTACTTTTGTTTCTGAATGCATGTGCTATGTCCGTCGATACCCTGTACAAAACACTAATGCAACAAAACGTTCCTAACGAGCGCAGGGGCACGGCTATGGGGTCATGGGTGCTGAGTATAGGTACAGGACCAGTTGGCCACTTGGGAGTTGGAGCTATAGCTGGGACATATGGAGCTCCCTTTGCAATGCTTTTCAATGGTGTGTTTTTATCCGCTTGTGGTATCGGTACCGCACTTTTGCTGCCTAAAATCAGGAGACTTCCTTAGGGGAAAACTACAGTACCAGCCCCATAGGATTTTCAAGAAGTCTCTTTACTTCAATTAGGAATTGAGCACCTTCTGCTCCATCTACTATCCGATGGTCTGCTGAGAGGGTAGCCGTCATTATTTGAGCAATCGATACTTCACCATCTCTAGCTACTGGTTTCTCAGATACAGTACCAACGGCTAGAACAGCACTCTGTGGGGGATGGATGATTGCGACGAAACTAGTGACATCGAACATGCCTAAGTTACTAATAGCAAATGTACCTCCGGTATATTCCTGTGGACTCAGGGTACCGCTTGCCGATCGTTCTGCAAGGTCCTTAATCATCTGGGATAGTTGTCGAAGAGATTTGTCACCGCAGTCAATGATAGCTGGGACGATAAGTCCCTCCTGCTCGGCTATGGCAACTGCAATGTTAATAATGTCGTTATATTGGATTCCGTCATCTTCATAGTAGGCGTTGAACTTCGGATATTTTTTCAACGAGGCAACGCATGCCTTTACTACTAGGTCGTTTACAGTAATTCTTAGACCTTCTTCAGAAAGTTGTTCGTTTACCTGCCTTCTCAGCGACATAGCTCTTGTCATATCAATTTCGGCTGAAACGTAGAAATGGGGTTTTTCAGTTTTGCTTTTGACAGTCACTCTGGCAATTTGTTGCCTCATTCTTGTGAGCGGCTCTTTCTTATCAGTCTTTGGGAGAAAGGAGGTGGGTACTTCTGATACAGGGGCAGGCGCTAAAGATTCAACCGGTGCGGGGACCTCTATTTCTGGCTCTGTCAATGAATCTACAACGGATTCGTCGTTCGGGATGGATTGACCACGTACCTGATCAGGGTCAAAGTTTTCAACGTCTTTTTTTGTTATTCGACCTCCAGGTCCTGACCCGCTTACCGCTAATAGGTCTAGACCTATTTCGTCTGCTATTCTTCTTGCAACAGGCGTGGCCAGAATTCTGTCTGCCGCTGACACTGCACTGGTTACAATCTCAGGGGTTTCTGAATCTGATCCTTGGACTGAAATCGGTTCAGCATTCTGAATCGGTTGCGGGTCGCTTTCTGAAACTGGAGATGGGGAATCGAATACAATTTCTTCCCCCTCAGCACCTACGACAGCAATCGTTTCGCCCACAGGAACGATTGAACCTTCAGTAGCTACGATGCTTAACAATATGCCCTCAACCTCAGACTCGAACTCGACAACTGCCTTGTCTGTCTCAATCTCTGCTACTGCCTCATTCCTACTTACCGATGAGCCTTCTTCTTTGAGCCACCGTATGACGGTACCCTCTTCCATGTCGTAACCCATTTGGGGCATCTTAAGTTCGGTTGCCATCAGTTGTATCTCCCGACATTAACATTTCCAGACTAATTAGAGTCCAAAATTATAGGTAATAGCTTCAACTACCCAGTCTGAGCTGGGGATCATAGCTTGCTCTATGTTTCTAGCGTAAGGAGCCGGTACATCGGGTGCGTTTATGCGTAACACTGGTCCGTCAAGGTCGTCAAAGGCGGCCTCTTGTATATCGCTAGCGATGGTTCCAGAAAACCCTCCGGTCTTCCAAGTTTCTTCGATCACGGCAACCCTATTAGTTTTACGCACAGACCTAACTACCGTTTCAAGATCGAAGGGAGAAAGAGTCCTAAGGTCTATAACCTCAGCAGATATATCGTTTTCGGCCAATTTTGCGGCTGATTCTTCCGCGACTCTTACCATGCCAGAGTATGAAACTAGAGTAACGTCTTCTCCTTCCCGCGCTATTCTTGCCTGCCCCAAAGGGATCTCGTAGTAGTCATCGGGAACTTCTCCTCGTACCCTGTATAAAAGAGAGTGTTCAGCGAATATAACTGGGTTATTGTCTTTTCTAGACGACCTAAATAATCCCAGCGCGTCGTAAGGAGTAGCTGGAACCACTACTCTCAGCCCTGGCACAGAGGCATACCAGTTTTCGAAGCTTTGAGAGTGGGTTGCAGCTAGTTGAGCCCCACCGCCCGTTACTGTTCGAATTATTAAGGGAACGCTGATTTGTCCGTCTGACATATAGGACAGTTTTGCCGCATGATTTACTATTTGATCAATAGCCACCAGTGAAAAATTTATGGTCATGATTTCCACGATCGGCCTCATCCCGATCATAGCGGCTCCTGTACCTGCTCCAACGAAAGCTGCTTCAGATATTGGAGTGTCTCGGATGCGTTCTTCCCCATAATCTTCAAGAAATCCGCGTGTTACTGCGTAAGGTCCGCCGTATGCACCGATGTCTTCTCCCATTAGAAACGTGCGGTCGTCTGTGTCCAATGCTTCCCGAAGGGCTTTAGCCATGGCATCTCTGAGAATCATCTCTGCCATGCTATTGATTTGTATCCGGTTTAGAATAGACGTTCGTGAAAAGGGCTTCAGGAGCGGGGGCCGGGCTTTGCTCCGCGAATTCGACAGCATCCTGAATGGTCGAATCTATTTCTTCATTGACTCTTGAAACATCAGCGTCAGTAAGCAGCCCTTCTTCTATACACACCGTTCTAAACCTGTCTATCGGGTCTCTGGATCTGTGCTCTTCAACTTCCTCATTATCCCTGTAATTTGAGGGATCTGCCATGGAATGGCCATGGAAGCGATATGCCATAGATTCAATAAACACTGGTCCGTTTCCCTCTCTGACTTTACTAATTCCTTCGATCACCGTTTCACGGACCTGTATCAGATCCATACCATCAATCTGTACCGCTGGAATCTGGTAAGACTCGGCCGTACTGTAAATATTCTGGCCAGCGGCGTTGGACCTGTTTACTTCGGTCCCCATACCGTAGAGATTATTTTCAAGCATAAAAACAATAGGCAGGTTCCACAAAGAAGCTAAGTTCATCGTTTCGTGAAATTCGCCTTCTTGCACGGCACCGTCACCAAAGAAACACATTACGATGCTGTCGAGCTCTCCTTTCATCTTCAGACCAAGCGCCATACCCACAGCAAGCGGGAACTGGCCACCCACGATTGCATGCCCTCCCATTAGATGCCTTTTAATGTCGAATAGATGCATGGAGCCGCCCTTCCCACCACTAGATCCGGTCGCCTTTCCACATAGCTCTGCCATTGCTGTTCTGGGTGGTAGTCCTCTGGCGAGAGCATGTCCATGGTCACGATAGTGCCCAATTATGTAGTCATCTTCTCGCAAGTTCGGAATCGCTCCAACCGCTATGGCTTCTTCCCCTATGTATGTGTGAAGAAAACCGCGGACTATTCCCCTCTGATAGAGCCGCTCCGCAGCCTCTTCGAATCTGCGAATGAGCATCATCATCGAATAGAACTCTAAAGCCTGTTCTTTCCCCAGGGGTTTGGATGTCTTCATAGTCTTTTCGTCGTTTTCAATAACAGTCATTCAAAATTGGCTCCAGCGGTGAATTCCTGTACGTGACTACACGTGAATGGCCTCACCCACCGTGTCTAGTGCCGCCTCTTTGATCATCTCCGAAATCGTGGGATGGGGGTGCACCAGCCATCCTAGTTCCGTGGCAGTACCTTCTAACATTTTGGTTATTGAAAGTTCTCCGAGGAGTTCTGTAACTTCAGCACCTATCATATGAGCACCTATGATTTCCCCGATTTCTTCGTCGACAACTAGCTTGACCATCCCGTCTGTTTCCCCCAGTGCTATCGCTTTCCCGCTAGCCGTAAACGGAAATTTACCGACTTTTATATTAATTCCCTGATCTCTTGCTTGAGATTCTGTAAGTCCGAAGCTAGCAACTTGTGGCTTGCAGTAGATCGCGCGGGGCATCAATGAATAATCGATTTGAGGAGGGTTTAATCCTGCTATATATTCGATCGCGGTGACAGCTTGAGCCGATGCCACGTGAGCTAGTAGCATCCTACCTGTAACGTCCCCTATAGCGTAGACGCCTGAAACATTCGTTTCCAGATTTTCACCGACGGTAATGAAAGTCCGGTCTGTCGCCACCCCGACTTGTTCCAAGCCGATGCCATCTGTGTTGCCCTGTACACCCACAGCGACCAAGACTTTGTCGCACTCGATCACAGAATTATTGCCATTTTCGCTAATTTTAACGGTAGCGATGTCTCCGTTAATTTCTATAGCTTCTACACTAGCGCTTGTCCTCGATTCAATCCCTTGGTCTCTGAAGCTTTTATCCAGTACTTCACTGATTTCTTGGTCCTCGTTAGGTACTATTCGATCCATTAGTTCGACAATTGTTACTTCAGACCCATAGGATCGATATACATGGGAGAATTCAGCTCCTGTTGCCCCTCCCCCTATCACAACAACCCTGTTCGGTATTTCTCTCATTTCAAGTGCATCACGGCTCGTAATTACTACATTATGATCGATCGGAAGGGTTGGGATTTCACGCTGCCTGGCACCAGTGGCGATGATGATATTTTCAGCTGAAACGGTGCGATTTTCACCGGTTGCTGTACCGATTTGGATCGTGTGAGCATCCACAAAAGTTGCGGAACCCACAATGTGCTCGACATTGTTCTTCTTCAGTAGATATCCGACGCCTGTAGTAAGCCTTCTAACGACCTGACGACTTCTATCTATAGCCTTACCAAAGTCGTACGAAAGATTATCGAAGCTAATGCCGAATTTTTCGGCATCCTTTACTAGGTTGAGCACCTCTGCATTGCGAAGTAACGACTTACTGGGGATACATCCCCAGTTTAGACAGATGCCACCTACTGTTTCTCGCTCAACTATTGCTGTAGAGAAGCCTAGCTGAGCTGACCTGATCGCTGCTACATACCCACCAGGGCCAGCACCGATAACAAGAATTTCAAAGTCTGCCAATAATTCACCTCGAGAGGCACAGGAGAATCAAATATCCCGCTAAATAATTAGTCACGTATTGTACACCATAATGCTTCCTGAACTTCGTCTATGAATGCATAAATAGCATCAGTGTATTTACTGGGTAAAGGAACTGAAGTCTCGTTCTTTGGATTTACATAAATGCGATTCAGCAGACAGGTGACAGCCTAGAGGACATCTCTCCACAAGGGCTGTGGCATAGCTTTTATGACCTATTCGTCTTTTCTTGACACTGCCACGCGCCACCAATAGTATGAATGCTCGGCTTATCTTGGGGCTGAATATGAGCCGAGGTAGCTCAGTAGGTAGAGCACAGCACTGAAAATGCTGGTGTCGCCAGTTCGATTCTGGCCCTCGGCACATCCTCTGGGCAGAATTAATTGGTAAGCCCCGGCTTGGTTACTGGATGGGCGGAAGTAGCTCAGCGGTAGAGCGTCTCCTTGCCAAGGAGAAGGTCGCGGGTTCAAATCCCGTCTTCCGCTCCAATTCCTCAAGTGGCCGGTTATTGTCGATCAAGAATTAACGTAAAGCCTTCGTGCGGTCAGATACTAAAATTCTCTATTTGGGCTATATTTCCGCTAATTCACGTTTCATCTGCGCTAAACCCATACCTCCGAGGCCCAGTGCCTTCGTGTGCCATTCTCTTAAATTAAAGGAAGGGCCAATTTTTGACTTAGCTGATTCTCTGGCTTCCAACCAGACTCTTTCGCCAACCTTGTAACTTATTGCTTGGCCAGGTATGCCCAGGTAACGGTCCACCTCGCTCTTGACGAAGTCTTTAGGGAAATGGCTACGTTGTTCAATGAAATCTAACCCAAGTTCGGGAGTCCAGTCTTCTCCAGGGTGGAAGTCAACGTCGGATGGGATGCGGAGATTGAGGTGCATGCCTATATCGATGATAACCCTCACGGACCGTAGAGCTTGTGCTCGTAGCATTCCTAGGTAGTAATCGGGGTTATCCAGATATCCTAGCTCACCCATAAGCCTTTCTGCATACAACGCCCACCCCTCAATGTACCCAGAGGTACCTCCTAACTGGCGTTGGTATCTCGAGAGTTTATCTTCCAAGAAGACTGAGGTTCCTATCTGGAAATGATGACCCGGTACTCCTTCGTGATATGCAATCGAAACCTCTCCCCAAAGAGGAAACCTGGTTTTACCTCCGGTCGGATACCAAGTTCGCCCAGGGCGGCTAAAATCACCCGAAGGGCGAGTGTAATACATGGCTAAAGCGCCACCAGGGGGAGCAATCATAGCCTCAATTTTGCGAACAGGCTTCGCTATCTCGAAATGTGTTCCATCTAACTCGTCGATAGTTCTATCCTGAAGCTCTTGCATCCAATGACGGAAGGCATCTTGTCCTTCAATGGATCTTTTGGGATCACTTTCCAACAACTCCTTTGCAGAATCTATGTTTCCCCCTGGAAGGATCTTACCGGCCGTGATGGCCATTTCTGATTCGACCCATCGAAGTTGTTCCCACCCCCATTCATATGTTTCTAAAAGTTCCAGGTTTATGCCGTTATACTCTCTTGCTGCGATGGAGTATCGATCCTTTCCAACTCCATCAGTTTGGTCAGCACAGAGTAGGTATTCGCTAGTCAGGAACTCGGAGAATTTTCCGTATGCATTAATTGCGGCGCAAATTCCTTTTTGTAGATCAGATTTCACGGTAGCTGATTTCAATTCAGATGCCTCGAAATCACTCATATAATTTAGGAAAAATGATGGGTTGTCAGTAGAACCACTCCAAATCCGCGCCTGGTCTGCACAGCCCTTTGTCTGCCTAACTGTAGAAACTAGATCTCGCCGAGCTCCTTCCCGCAGGGTTTCTTCGTATCCAGATAATGCCTCAGGGATATTTGAAAGGCGTATGGCAATATTTGACCACTCCTCTATAGACACTTTCGGCATGTGGTCAAAAACCATGCGTATGCTTTGCATAGGGCTGTGAAGTATATTCAATCGTCGGAAATGTTCACCGCGGTCGTGGGATTCCAAGTCCGCGCCAATATCTTCCACCATAACTTCTTTTGCTCTACGATCACTGTCATTTTCTAGTGGCGCGACATTTAACTCATTGAGGGTATTACGAGCAAGTTGGGCGTTGGCCTCTGCCCCTGCTGGGGAGAAATCTCCCAGAGTAGTCTCGTACCCTGGAACGCCCAAAGAAGTCGCTGCGATTGGGTTTAGCGCCGCGATCCGCTCTACGAACTCGTTTGATATGTCATAGACTCGTGTCATCAGTTCTCCTTAGTAAACGTCTTCCGCTATTGCATACCTTGACGCGTAAATACTGTGCAATAGTCAATCCGGGATCATGATGGCGCGCAAAAGATGTCGTTAGATCAGGGTGCTTTGAATTTAGGCAGGTTTGAACTTTGTTAGGGTGTAATTGTCACTTACATTTTCGAATATGGCAGTAACTTCCATGTCCACGTAGACATCCTCCGGCTCGCATCCCACTATGTTTGAGGGGATCTTTGGCCCTTCATCGAGCTCAATGATCGCGTATATATGGCCATGTTCTGACTGGAAAGATGGATGAACTGCCTGCCGCACTCTCGTATATGTGTAGATTTTGCCCTTACCCGAAACTCCCTTCCAAGAAAGGTCCATGGAGGTGCAGTTAGGGCATGCCTCACGTGGATAAAAGAAAATTTGAGCGCAGTCATTACATACCGGCATGATGAGTTCATGCCTTTTCGTAGCTTCCCAGAATGGTCTCGACAACTCTTCATGGAAAGGCATTGGCAGAGGTTTATCGTAAGCGGAAGACATATAGTCACCTCGATTACCGTTTTAGGGTTAGAGTGTGTCCTCGGACCCGAGGACCAGCGAGCACATCTCGCTCGCTGTGCCACCTCAACCATTCACCAAACAAAGATCGTCTTTTTGCACTTGTCTGCTCCCCGCCTTTTCCATAACCTGGCGGGCGCCTTCAATGACGTGACGGAATCCACCAGCTAGGCCTGGTTGACCTCCGGAGAGCTGTCCGCCGTCGGTGTTGACTGGGAACTCACCTTTGTAGGTTGTGTCAGTGGCTTCATAAAAGGGACCGACTTCCCCTTTCTCCACCAGTCCGGCATCTTCGAGGCACACGGCCGCGAGGATCGTATATCAATCATAAAATTCAGCGAACTCAATATCGCTGGGTGTATAGCCTGCCATCCCAAGTGCTCGTCTCGAAGATTCCACAGTTGGTGTCTCTGTGAATTTTTCCCTCTGCCAGATGTTTGCTTCTCCTTGCTGAAGGCCTACGCCAAGAATATAAGCAGGTTTATTTTTCATCGTCTTGGCGCGTTCTGGGGAGGTAATCACGAGAGCCGCTGCACCATCGCAGGGCATCACTGATTCAAGAAGTTTCAACGGCTCGTTGATGTAACGTGAATTAAGCACATCTTCTCTTGTGGCGGGTTGCCCGTGGAAAACTGCGTTTATATTCTCCATGGCGTTAAATCTTTGATCTGCTGCCATCTTTGCAAGTTGTTCTTCAGTGGTTCCGTACTCGTGCATATGGCGTCTGTATATGAGCCCGTAACCAGTGTTAGCTCCAGGTGCCATACCGTACGGTTCCTCCCATTCTGAACGAACGCTTGGCCCAGGGGTGCCACGACCGGCTATACGACCCTGTCTGGTGGCATCATCTCGGGAATTGCCCATAACGACTAGGACGGTTGAGCAGATGCCGCTATTTATTGCAGACGCTGCAACCATAGTGGCTGTGGCACCGCTTGCGCCCTGCATTGATACACCTGTTGCGAAGCTAGGTTTAATGCCTATGTATTCCGCCGTAGCGGGCGGAGCTGCCACGCCGTCTGTCACTAGTCCGTCGATGTCATCCTTTACTAGGCCGGCATCTCTGATTGCAAGTCCTGCTGCTTCTGCGCATAATCCGTATAGAGACCGACCTTCGTAGACACGCCTCGTAGGCACCTCTCCGATACCCACAATAGCAGCTTTTCCTCTGAGGCTCATACCGTCAACTCCGTTCTAAAGGTCCTAAACGCGGTCATATGTCGGGCGGATATTACTACAGCTGGGCCAAAGGGGAAAGTCAAGAAGGTCCCGTCGAGGTTTATTGTGTCATCAGCGGTTCCAGCACAAATTCCCAGCAGTCAGTTAACGACTTTAATGAACTCTAGAATTGTTCTGGCCAAGTCGTTCTCTCTGCCGAAGTAACTATGATTTGCACCTGTAACAACTTTTAAGGTAAGTTTTTTTCCGAAGTCGAAATTACCCTTTTCGATAGTCCTCATTGCGAGGCCGCATACCGGCAGTTCCTGATCGCCGCCAAATTCAGTTTCTAGTTCGCCGAAGGTAAAAAGAACCGGAACGTCGATGGATTTAGCATGAACACTTACTTGGTATCTGTTATCAGGATTAAAGCAGTCGGTAAATGCTTTTGCTGTCCATGTTGAACTCCAAGGAACACCCGGCTTCAATAATGTGTCTGGCCTCCCAGAGGATACCTCCAACATCGCATGTTCAAAGGCAAAAGTGAAGTCGTCTCGGTGGAGTTGGCGTAACAAGTTGTGGTTATATTCCCCAGGTGATATGGCTAAAACAGCCTTTACCTCTGGGAAATCGCTGAGTGCCTGCGAATAAATGGCTCGGACTGCTCCACCGCTATGTCCTCCTATCGCAACAGAGTTATGTCCTCTGTCCTTCAGTAAAGAGATCCAGGCCTCGTAGTCAATCGGGGCCTCGGAAACAGATTCGAAAGCGTAGCCTCTTGGTGGGCCTCCACGGGCTCCATGTGAAATGATGTCGTGGCCCCTTCTGTTTGCTGAAAGAAAAGTTATCCCATTTTTTGCCAAAGTCTTGCCTATAGATAGGTAAAGAGGTGAGTAAAAATTGCCTCCATCTCCATGGAGAAATATCACTGCTGAAATCGCTTTCTTAGGTAGCTCCTCATTAGCTTCAATGTAAGCGCCGGCAAGCGGAATACTGTCGGAGGTTACTTTGTGTACGATTTCGACTTTCACGGCTTATTTAATTTGAGTTCTAACTTTCTTCTGGTACATTCGATACGTGGCCAACGGCAATCAATCTGGGACCTGCGTGCGTGCCTATTACTGGCCCGACTCTGGAGACAAGTGGATGCTTTCCTTCGGGGAGCATGTCACCCAACGTATCTGCAATTCCGTGAGCTTCATCACTTTCCGTGCTATACATGATTGCTATTTCTTCCGCTTTACCCAGAGATCTCACAGCCTTTTCGAGCTCTGCCATGCCAGCACTTCTGGAACGTGCTTTGGAGTATGGCTCAACAACTCCGTTATCGAGCATGAGCAGTGGCCGGATTTTTAATAGACTCCCTAACATAGACTGAGCTCTTCCGATGCGCCCCCCTTTCGCAAGAAACTCGAGCGTATCGAATAAAGCATAGAAACTGCTTCGAGCAGATATTGACCTGGCCGCTTCGACTGCGTCTTCGGCGGATCCTCCATTGCTTGCTACTTTCGCTGCGGCAATGGCCGCAAATCCCACTGTTATAGTGACTTGCTCCGTGTCTACTAGATGTATCTTTATTTTGTCCTCGAGATGCTTTGATGCTTGTTCGGCCGAGTTGTAAGTTCCACTTAGTTTGGAGGATAAGTGAACGGATACTACTTCGTCACCTTCTTCAGATATCCGTTCGTATGCCTCAACAAATTCCCCCATTGAAGGTTGAGAAGTAGACGGGAACTCGTCCCCGTTGATTAATCTGTCAAAAAATTGATCAGTGGTTATATCTACGCCATCCTTAAATACGGAATCTCCGAAGTGGACGTTAAGAGGAACAACCTCAATCCCGTACTCTGATGCCATAGCTGCGGGTAGATCAGACGTGCTATCTGTAACGATTCTAACTGCCATGGAAATACCTCCTTTGGTATCGCTACTGCTTACGCCCAACTTAGCGAACGTAGAGAGAAAACGAATAAGATGAATCAGGCTACGCAGTTGGGTCATTTTAACCCAACGGATTCGTAGCAAGTTGAAATTAGTTAGTAAATGAGCTGAGTGCCACAAACATTATCCTGTCTGATGGGCCAGTTTCTGATCAGAAAGGAGTTAATCTTTTCGCCGGGGAACTTAAATTGGTTATAGGTATTTCAATAACTTGGCGTCTGGATGTTTCGTAATCATGGAACGTCTTTCAGATCGGAATTTTATGGTAATACGGATTATAGTTAAATCGGAAGTATGAATGGGGAGTGAAGTCTTTGTCATCGCCAATCCAATGGCCGGAGATGGTAAGGCTGGAGAGTTGTCCCACAGACTTGTTGAAGCACTTTCCCGGTTGCAAGTCTCCACCACTCTTAAAACAGCCTCATCGGCTGGAGAATCAGAGGAATTAGCTCGACTCGCAATAGCTGAAGGATCTGACGTTATTGTCGCCAGTGGTGGCGACGGAACGGTCCATGAAATTATTAATGGTATAAAGCCCTGCCCAGGTTCGACGGTAACTCCTGTTTTAGCCGTCTTGCCCGCGGGGCGATGTAACGATTTATCTACATCCATTTCCCTGCCTGATTCGCCTATTAAGCTTGCGGTGGCAATCAAAACCGGCAATATCAAGAAGATAGATCTAGGTAAAGTAGGTGAAAGGTTTTTTGCCACAGTGGCTACTCTAGGGTTCGATAGCGAAGTGGCAGAGTACGTTGACTCCGGTGCCCCTCCATTTTTTCTTAGTGGAGTTTTGTCTTACATTTATGGCTTGTTAATCAAGCTGCCAAGATATCAGTTCCCAGAGATCAGAATTAGAACAAATTCATCTATTTTCCAGGGCAGGATATTTTGGCAGCAGTAGGAAACACGGATCGGTATGGGGGAGGTTTCCTTATATGTCCGTGGACAAGAATCGACGATGGTTTATTGAATCTTTGTATAGTGAGGTAGATTCCGCGGCTGCAAGTTATTAAAGTGTTACCGAAAGTTTTTTATGGACAGCATATTTCACATCCAAAAGTTTCTCAGGAGACTTTTTCCAATATGTCTGTCGCTCTCGTGTCAACGGGCAAGCCGGAGCATCTCAGGATTTGGGTATGGGCGGATGGAGAACGTGCCGCACTCCTTAGTGCAGAAGTAGAGACTACATTCGAAGTGATTGCCAATGCTATTTCTGTGGCAATAACTTAAAGATCGAAATCATTTGATCTCGATCTCGATGAAAGTAACAGGAGATTCCGATTGATTGATCACATTATGCTCAGCTCCCGAATATCTGAAATATGGAACCCCAATCGATATGCTGTTTGACGTTTCGATGCCGCTTCGGTCCACTATTGTGAGAGTACCCGTGCTAACCGGTACCACTGTGTAGTCGAGTTCGTGCCTGTGCCAGCCCGTCTCTTCACCAACTGCAAATCGCCATTCAGTAACCCGCACTCTCTCATTGTCCTCGAAAATTGTAGCTGTTGCATCCATGTTACGTTTTATAACTCCTCTGCCCATTTGCGGTAAACTTCTTGGCCTTCTCTAAAAAGAGATTCGACCTCTGACCGCTGTCCGTTTGTGTAGAATCGACCCTTTTGGCGTACCCATTCAATTGAGGCATCTATCCGGTCAACAAATAGGCGACATGCCTCCATATGCTCCGGAGATCGCTTACCCGTTTTTACATAAATAGGACTCGTATGAGCGAATTGTGGCTGTAGGTAGCTATCTCGCAGGCTGCTGAACAGGCGAGCAGCTATCCAACCATCACTTGGCGATTCTACAGTTGCTGCTAAAGTTCCTTCTCGAGATACTTCTGAATATGTCTTTCTTGCAAATACCTTACCGTTCCTAACGAGTTCAACCACTTGCACTGGATAATGAGATTTCCATTCCATTTCCGTTGTAATGACAGATCCGGGTTCTACTTGTATTTCGTCCCCTGGGGACTTTCCGTTTGCCAATAAGAAAATAGCCGGTCCATTTGTTATAAAAGAGCGGCCTGATTTCAGTGAATCTATCCAAGATTGATATTCGAAATTACTACTGCCTTTAGTATTTGTTTGGGCGTATACTCTGTTGGCGGAACAGATATACCAATCTGAACCAGTCGAAGCGGGTAGTTTTATACCTGCATTCAGCATCTGATAATAAATGTCATATTCGATGTCATTCCAGTTTGGATCAAATAGGTTGAAAGCGTCTATTTTTCCCAGTGCAGCTGCGACCGGGGCCTCCATACCCTGCCCGTTATGGCACCAGATTACCGTTCCTCCTTGCCTGCGGGTATCGTCGCAAGCGTAGGACAGTGGAGGGTAATCGGGCTCAAAAGCATCTATTAATATACCCCTGCTGAGGGGATCAACAGCATTATGAATATCTAACAGCATGATGTGTCCGTATCCGATCTCCCACGACTTTCTGTTGTGACGACTTTCTTCACCATTTTGAACGTAGTGGTGCTCCGAGGAGAATTCGTTAAGGAACCCTATAGGGTACTTGTTAGTGGCATATTGTAGATCCCACCGTTTCAATATGCTTATAGCCGTCATGCGAAGATTTTCAACTCGGGGGTCTAATGAAAGTCGGAGGTCTGGCCTAGATTCTTTCTCGTCATAGTGGATGTGTGTATTTCCCGGATACCATCCTTTTTCAGGTAGGTCGTTCCATCGCGAAATCTCAATATCAATCACATTTGTACCTGAAGCTGATGCATCGAAATCTATTGTCCGTGGTGAGTATTCTGTTCCTCTCTCTACGGTGATCCTGGTGGTTCCTCGAGTAACATCCACTTCAAAGGAACCATCCGAATAGAAAAATGGATGGCCAGGTCCAACCTTCTGAATAGCATCTTTTGGTGATACATACTCCCCGGAAGACGAGATTACTTGAGCTTTTGCCGGTACCATCTCATTAGTTTCCGAGTCGATTATTTTGACTGCGATTTTACCCATAACGATCCCCTAAGCTCTTTTCGACCCGTTTAGCCAGATTATAGTACTGACAGCATGATAAATGACCTTAAGGTTGAAATTTGTTTTTGAGAAATTTTTTTAACGTCGCCTGTATAATTGTGGATATTCGATTAGGCATTGTTAATGAAATGAAAAGTATCTTATCCAATCGAGTGTTGGTATTAAGGGGTGTATAAAATGATTCTTAGTGAGTTTTTAGAGAAATGCAGGTCGGACGATCTTGCCCACGCCCTGCGTGGACTAGGCCTTCCTTTGACGGGTAACAAGCCGGATAGGATTACAAGGATAGTTGATCATTATGAAGGTGGTACTTCGACAAAGGAAATTCTGTCTGCGTTTCGAGTTGAAGACGTTCGGCGAGCTGCCAAGGCAGTTGGCATAGAAGGTGCCTGATTCATTTCTAATTGAGCTGTCAGGTATAAGAATAAATATGGGAAACAATGAGGATAGGATTCGGACAATTTAGCAAAGCTACCCCGGAGTACTTTAGATTCGCAGCCCAATATGGCGCGACGGACATTCTGCTTAACAAAGCAGATATTCCTGGAACTGGAGGCAGGTGGGAACTTCAGGATCTGGTTAAGCTGAGGTTGAGTGCTGAGCAATATGGTCTGAAACTAACCGCCCTTGAGAACGTGCCGACTCACTTTTATGACGAGATAATGCTCGGGGGAGATGGGCGCGACCGGCAGATCGAAAACATGATCTATACGATTCGTAATATCGCCAAGGCCGGTATTCCAATTTTTGGATACAACTGGATGCCATCTATGGTATGGAGAACAACTCCAAAATCCATTAGATGCGGGGCCTTTGCCACCGCTTTTGATTACGAAGAGGCGAAAGCGATGCCCTTCACTCACGGTCGTGAATATTTTGAAGATGAGATGTGGCAAAACTTAGAGTATTGGATCAATATCATAACGCCAATTGCAGCAGAAGAAGGAATCAGATTGGGAATACATCCTTGTGATCCTCCTGTTGAGAAACTGGGAGGCATTCCTCAGCTACTTCGTAGCTTCGACTCTTACAAGCGGTTAATAGAAATAGTTGACTCACCAAGCAATGCTATTGAATTCTGTCAGGGTACATTCTCAGAGATGGAAGGTGACGATATCTACGAAATGATTCGCTATTTTGGTGAGCGAGAAAAGATTTTGTATGTACACTTTCGGAACGTTTCGGGACAGGTACCGAAGTTTCACGAAGAATTTGTCAACACTGGCTACGTCGATATGTACAAAGCAATGAAAATCTATTATGAAGTCGGATTTGACGGGTTTTTCATTGACGACCATGTGCCCAATACTTACCAAGACACCGAATGGGGGCACAGGGGGCGTGCGTTTGCCAACGGTTATATTCAAGGTCTTGTAGAAGCTGTGACTAAAGGTTGCTGACTACTAACTACGACCCGAACATTTAATTTCTTCCCATTACCGATAGGGCTCTCATACTTAAAGGCAATAAAAGCCTGTAATACAGCAATAAGAGTAACGCTGCCGAATATATGGCGGTTTATGCACTAATATTGCAATTGCAAATGCAATAAATAACCTATAATATGCAATAAAATGGGAAGGCCTTTTTATAGTCATGAGCAGATGTCTCGTGCCCTAGAACTCCATGTTCGAGGGGTAGGGCTGACCCAAATCCGTGACAGGGTGTCTAAGGGACAGGCGTCTCCGAGTCTAAGAACAATCGGTTATTGGATAAGGCGGTTTCGTGCTTTGTCCCTCCAGGAACTGAGGCTCGACCAAACTATCGAATGGCACTTGCTTGATACTTACGGGTTACCTTGGGAAGCTTCAAGATTGATACTACGTCTGTGCCGCAATGGTTTACCTTCCAAGAGGAGGGCCAGGTGGTGGTGGCGATTAAGTGTGGCTAAGCCTGAGCTGCCAGACGATGTATTACTCGATATGGCTGATACATGCGTTGTCTATCAACATATGAGCATACTTGGGACAGGAGTGCCGGATTGGTCGAAGGTGTGGGATCAGATAAGAAAGGATGAGAACGGGAAAGATGGAACCTCCGTGCAGTACCACTGCCTCCCCGAAAAGTACGCCCTCTGTGAATTTCCGTCTGAAGTCGTGTTGCCAGACTGGATAGGCGGAAGCGGATTTATTTCCATAACACAAACCTCGGATCGAATTTCAGTTATATGCGAGCAAGATCCAATCCCCAGCGGTGATATTGAGGACATCAAGATCGTTAGAGGATGGTATTGCATAAGATCGTATTCCGATAAGTGGCCCCGTATCGGAGGTACCAAGAATTTGGTCGTATCTACAGGAGATAGTGTTTACATACTATTACAGGCGCGTGATAGAAAACACTTAGGGGAAATCTTAGGCAATACCGGGATTACTTTCTCCAGTTAATAGTGTTGATTAGATAATCAACATGATAGCAAGCGTTATCGAAGCCATCGTTATAACCGTAGGCAGGAGTACATGTAGGAATCGCTTATTGGTGATGCAAAGGCGAAAATTCAACATAGCTAAAATGAGAGTGGGGACAGTGCCTACGAGTGCAATAAAGGATATTTCATTACGAGACACGATAGCGGGTGTGAGGTAGAGGACGGCCGTTCCTAATTCGAACCAGCCGATCATTCGTATATATGGTAGTGAAACGGTGGAAACCCATCGATAACGAAAATGCGCTTCCTTTTCTGGTGTTAATGCCTTTTTCGTTCCCATCCCGACCAAGGTGACCCCAAGCAAAACGCATATAGGCCAGGCGTACCAATCCATCTCGAACATATGGCTTGCCTATATGGTCCTTCGAAATCGGGTTGATAAAAACAGCTATAAATAAAGCCTTGTACTTACTCAGTCTCCGATTTCTGGTTTTTCCCTTCTGGCTCCTCTGGAGAATCAATACTTTCGGACTTGACCTCATATTTTTCGCCAATAATCAGATCAGAATTTTGATCTTCAGATGAACCTGGCAGCGAAGTTCTGTCGGTTATGTGGCTTATGAAGTCTCCATAGTTGGCCATATATCCTAAACGAGCCATTCGTTTGTCGTCGAAGATAATACCTATTTCCGCATAACCTAAAGTTCTGCCGAAATATCCGAATTTAGGGTCAAGTTGAACCATAGTGTCGAACGCAAGTTTGAATGTACGTTTTTTTTGTATGATCGGTAAGCCGACCATAGTTAGATAAAGTGCTTCTTCTGAAAGAAAATAAGTTGTTTGTCGCCATCTTAGATATCGTGGTGCTGCTATTCCTATTGCCAGTAAAAGAGGTATGAATCCCATTGTTAGAAAATCGAAGAAAACTACAATAGATAGCCCACCAATCCATAACAAAGAAGGCATAAGCCATGCCCAATGAGATTGCCGATACAAAATAACGTCTTCGGGAACTGATTCAACTTCAATTGAATTTACAGGCGTGGTTTCATCTCGTTCTGAATTTCCGTTCTTGCGAGTATCTTGGTTTTGGTTCAACTCTTCTTCCGATTCACCATTTGATGAGTTATTCCTCAAGGGATCCGATTGTTGATTCTTATTTTCGTCATTCACGTTAACCCCGCGACTTTATTAAGTTTGAACACCCATAAATGAATTGGCTCCGCAGGCTGGATTCGAACCAGCGACCGATCGGTTAACAGCCGATTGCTCTACCACTGAGCTACTGCGGAACGTTACTCTGGGCCTGACAGCAATAAGGGTTCTTTTTACCTGGTAACCGATTGCTGTATCTGGCCAGTTGCGCTAAATCCACTCCCATCTAACGGTTGGTTTATGTTGTTAATTGTCTGGCACAGCTGGCGCCTAGTCAAGGAAAATGTGCTGCTGGAGTTCCTTTGGAAGGCATTCAACGTTTCTTATATGGAATACCTACAAAGAGGCATTAACTTCGAGGCAGCGAGAGGGTGGCAAAAGGAATCCATCTCTCGTTTACGCCACTGTGATGCTGTGGAAGGTTACACTGGACTTTACAGTAGAATGAGCCACCCTTACCTTCACTTGACCTCGTGGGTCCACTTTCGGGGCAGGCCATAGAATTGTCATGAATATCACAGCCAATGGAGAAAGATTATGTATCACCTTTGCAGAGCATATAAATCTAAACTAGGTCAAGCGCGAAAAGTAGTGATGCTTGATCATCTAGAAGCTCAGATTCTTAGAGATACGGGTCAAAGAGGAGAGTTTAATGGTTATTTCAATCCTGGAAATACCACAGGAGAGAAAAATAGAGTCGTCCTCCAATGGAATGATGACATGATTAGATCATTTTTCAGGTCTGAAAACGATATACCGTATAAGGCCTTGGAAATACAAAGAGAATTGGTTGACCTGACTGAGGATAATTGGCTAGAAATCAATGAACTTTTGACACCCGAAAAAATGGTTCAATAGACTATTCTGGATTCTACAAGTATGAGATCAGATTTAATGGAATTTGTTATTGGACAAAGAGTAGCAAGAATGGCATCAGTCGATACCAATGGTCGTCCCCATGTTGTTCCAATTTGCTTTGTTTTGGATGGGACTTCCGTCATCTATAGCGCAATAGACTTAAAACCAAAGAGTGTAGAGACTAAAAATCTAAGACGTGTTAGGAACATAGCGAACAATCCTTCCGTATCGGTATTATTCGACAGATATACGGAAGATTGGTCACAGTTGGGGTTTGTTATCCTTCATGGGGCGGCGAAAGTTTTAGCTCAAGGAGCTGAACGGAATAGAGCCGAGGATTTGCTCAGGAAGAAATACTCCCAGTATGAGAAACTTCTTCAGCCTGGTGCCCCAATGATCAAGATCAATGTGGGTAGGATCACATCTTGGGGTAACTTAACGGGAGTTTCTGACTAAATAAAACCGGTGTTTCATGGTTCGAGGACGTCATTCGTAGGGATTCTTGTTAAGAATAACTCTACGAATGAGTTAGGTAGATTACACTCGTTCCCGCCTGAACAGTCCTCTCTTTGACTCTAAGAGTCCCTTCTACATCTGATTCACAATTGACTAAGAAAACCATACGCCGGAGAATACGCCTCTCTCAGGCGGCGCCGCCATCAGGGATGCCATTTCGCTGAAAACTCCTTGGACAACTGGAGATGCTGCTTCTGCAGCTGCGGTGCTTTCGTACACCCCGATGACCGTTAATTCGTTATCGCCGGTTGCAGCTACTGCGAACCCTGTCATCCCGTCGATAGTCGATGCAAGATTTGATTGTGTGTCGATGAATTTGTATGCCTCCTCCATTTTGCCAGGTTGAATACTTGCCACAGTCATAGATATTCCAGCCATCAATAACCTCCATAAAACCGAGTATTATTTGAAATTAGATAAATAACGGGTCATATAGCGGCAGAATACCATGCTAATGGATTCCCGTGTCTGACAGGGTGAACCTTGAGGTAATCAGGTGAGACTGATAGTGCAACTACCTTGATGCCCTATGTTCAATGGAGTCAATTTTCGAACCTCCTGACAATTTTGTTAAGTTATGTGTATTGTGCGGCCACTTGCAACACACGTTAGACTGCATATATGTTTATTGCCCGAATAAGGGCTTTGAGGTACTAGATAAGGGAGAAAATTTATATGACAACAGCTACGAAGTGGAATATGAGCGGGACGTATTTTGAATCATGTGATTGTGAGATAGCCTGTCCGTGTATTTTTCTTAGCGCTCCGTCAACGGAAGAAGGAGATTGCAACGTCTTAATTGTCTGGGATATAGAGAGCGGAAATTTCGGTGATACCGATCTCTCTGGGCTGAATGTAGCCATGGCTGCCCATGCTCCAGGCCTTATGATAGATGGAAATTGGAAAGTTGCTTTGTACTTAGATGAGGGTGCGAACGAGTCCCAACAAGCTGCGTTGACTCAGGTGTTTGGTGGGCAAGTAGGTGGGGTATTTGAGATTTTCGCAGGATTCATCAGTGAAATACTTGGAGTCAGTTCCGCGTCAATTGAATACAAGTCCCAGGGCAAAAGTCGGAGCGTCACCGTAGGAAACATAGCTGAAGCGTCGATTGAGGCAATCGAAGGATTAGAAGGTTCAGATGTGACGGTGTCCGGGAATCCACTGGGAGTGGTTCCGGGAGTTCCAGTGGTCGTCTCCAGATCAAGTATTAACACATTTGAAGACCATGATATGAAGTGGAATGTCTCAGGAAAGAACGGTTACTACTCGGCATTTAGCTATGAAGGTTAAGCCTATTATTTTCTGATACTAAAAAGATATTGAGATTCAAACGGACGTGAAAAATGGCACATTACCTGATTATCGGATCCTATACGAGTGAGGCCTGGGCGGCGCAAATAAAGAATCCTCGAAACCGGGTGGAAGCTATTAGGCCCATGATAGAGGAACATGGAGGGAAAATTGAGACTGCGTATTATGCATTTGGCGATTACGATATTTTCGTAATATTGGAATTTCCTGACAATGTTAGCGCTGCCGCAATCTCTATTGCAGTTGGCTCAAGTGGAGCGTTTAGTTCCTTTAAGACCGTTCCTCTACTGACAATGGAAGAGGGTTTGGAAGCCATAACAAGAGCGGGAGGAGCTAGCTACACGACTCCGGGGAACTAACCGAGGAATAGGGATGCCGTAGATGCGTCTATTCGGAGTCCTATAGGATCGTGGCAAGAAGCCTGTTTGTAGGGGATAAAGATCCAACGGAATGGATGGGTCTAACTATCTCCGTGTTCAAACAGATATGTCTTAGCGAACATTAGCACGCTCCTCTGATGTTGCGATCTTGAATATAGTCCAGTGACTTAATTGAGCAATGTCTCTAGCTAAACCGTCCTGCAGTAACACATCGAAGTGAACGAAGTGGTGTGCCTTACGCTCGTAGGCCTCTACTATATGAGCTCCTCCGATCACGTTAGTTCCTGATGGGATGACAGCGTGGTGTTGAATCCGGCTTCTTGTGTGCATTGAGCTGGGTACATCGAAATTATGACGCATTAATTGTTCTGCCCAACCTGCCGTCCATGACGGATGAGCGATAGGATTGTCATTAGTAGGCCCGCCAACGAAAAGCGGATTATTGGTGAGTTGCTTTGTGGTCGTAAACTCGGTTAAAACTTCCTCAGTAAATTCCCCCTGTATAGCACACCAGTCCAATCCTGTTTCCACAGTCTCTAAGGACAAATTACCTTTATGATTCACCACAGAGGGTTCCATATTCACCGGTCTCACAAATTCGCTAGACCACGGGGCTGCTCCCAGACCGATCTTCCCTGTGACGCTTACTACATCAGCTTGGTTTACCATATCCACAATCCAAGATTCCCACGGAGAATCAGGGTCTCTAGTGGCTCGGACTTTCAGGATGTCTCCCGGAAACGTTGGTTGCCTAAAAGAGTATTCTGCCCATCCGTTACTTAGCCAGCTATTTCCAAGAGCTTCCAAGATGGTTTCTGTTGCCCAACCCCATACTGTGACACCGCCAACCAGTGGCCCATCAAACCCATAAGCTTTTGCTACCTCAGTTGAATGGATAGGGTTTGATATGTCAGGGCTATCGTCGTTACCTAGGTAAGCTTTCACAACGTTTTCGATAATTTCAGGTGCCATTTCTGTACTCTCCTCAACTTCTTAAGAGCCCATAAACTTTCTCGGGCTCCACTAGAACTATGACCGCATGCTGTTTCACCATCGCCTCATCGTATTCCTCCCAGTTGGGATGAGGTGAGCCGCTACATGCCATGTAAAGCTCACGTAGTAGAGGTCTCATCTTAGATTCATTTGTGTTGTTGTAGTCTAGTAACTCTGCCTTTCCTTCAATCACCACATATTCTCGCCAGTTATCGGTGACCGCAAGGATGGTACAGAGGGGATTACGTCTGAGATTGATGATTTTTTGAGATTTAGGATATACAGATACAAATGCTGCCTTGTTCTGGAACACTCCGCATACGACTATACTAGAGTGAGTTGCGCCATTCGGACGCTGAGTGCCTATCACTCCTCTGTGATTGTTTTCTAGGAACGGGATCGCTGCGCTAAAATCCATAACCTGCTTATCCTTGATGTATTTGTACTTTTATAGATCCTGAGGTCTTGTCATATGCCTTATTAAATCCCACTTGTATTTCGTCTAAGCCGTAAATGTGCGTAACTATCTCTTTAAGGACAAAATCCTCGTTCTCAAACATTCCTATCGCTTGTTCAAAGTCGTGTGTTCCATCTAGTATTCCGTAACAGATTGATCCTTGCACGGTTTGTTCTTTAAGGACAGGTTTTGTCCAGTCAACTGCTTGATCACCGTAAAACACTCCTAGAATTACGATACGCCCTTGTCTCCGAGTGACTTCGAACGACTGAACCAAAGTGTCATTCTTGGTTCCACCGACGGTTTCTATAGTTAGGTCTGCGCCCCTACCATCCGTGGCATCTAGAACCATTTGTTCGAATTCGCCGCCCTCTGGACTGGCGGCACCGTCTGCCCCCAACTTTTTCGCCATTTCCGACTGTTGAACGTGTCTCGATGTAACAAATATTTTTCCGGCCCCGAGTTGACGTGCAGCCGCAACCGCTGTGAGACCAATGGTTCCGGAACCAAGCACAGCTACGGTTTCGCTGCCTTTTAGGCCACCTATTCGAACTCCGTGAACCGAAACAGCTAGAGGTTCTACTAGTGCTCCTTCTGCCCAGCTCATATCATCACCCAATTGGTAGCAACCTTCTATCTTTCTTGTTAGATATTCAGCAAAACCGCCGCTTGTGGAACCACTTCTGTTGGGGCAATGTATGTATTGGCCCTGCCGGCAGTACCAGCAGGCTCCGCATGCGCGCCCACTTCCAAGAACCTCTATTGCCACCCGTTGTCCGACCACACCCTTATCCACTCCCGGGCCTACCCCGACTATCTCGCCGGTGACTTCGTGCCCAGCAGGATCCTGATCAGCAGATGTCTTCGCTTTGTTCATGTTCAGGTCAGAACCACATATTCCTGTAGCTTTAATTTGCACCACTACTTCACCGGACCCAGCTATAGGAGTCGGGTAATCATTTATCTCCATTTTTCCGTTGCCATCATAGAATGCTGCTTTCATCTGATCTTCCTTTTAATAGTATTTGAAGGTTTTAAGATCTATTAGTTTCTAATTGCTGAATGCATTTATGCCCATTCGAAATAGAAAGAAAAATATTAGAAAAATGATAGTAAAGGGGATCATGCATCCAAGACAGCCTGTTTGCCATCGTATCTGGAATGATCCTTTGTGTCCGTCCAAATTGTGTCGCCTGAATCGGGTATTTGCGTCTGAAATAGACTGGCGTGACTCACCATCTATAATCTCTCCTCGTAAGGGGATCGGTTTCGCCTCTTCTTCATCTTCAACCGGATTATTGCATGGGGTATCGTTAACTTCTTTTCCCATTTGGCATCTTCAACTATTACAAGTGAAGCCTTTACTGACTGAGATAGTGCCCCGATCCAAGAGAGTGTCAATCTTAGCTTTCGAATATCCGAGGTCGTTCGAGAGTATAGAAAATGTATGTTCACCCAGCAATGGAGCTCGTGTTGCGCTCCAAGGAGTGCTGCTGAACTTATAGGGGGTACCGGCATATCTAAATGTGACTCCGTCTCCGAACTCCGAATGTTCGATATTCGGGAACATGTCCCGGTCAATGGCAAAGTGTGGATCCTCAAGATTCTCTTCCGGAGATCTAACGGTTCCCCAGGGAAATTTTAGTGCTTGAGCTCCGCGATATATTTCTTCTGCGGTATGGGCAGCTACAAACTTTCTGACTATCTCAAAAGCGTAGTCTGCTTCTTCTGAAGTTCTTGTCCTATGACGAGCCATCTCTTTGAAACGTTCATCTCCCAAATCCTCCGCCATACCCTCAGCAGTCATCCATTTCACAAGTGATAGCCATGAGTTCAAGTTGTTAAATAATTGGAATACGATAATGTACTTATTATCTGATGTCTTGCATAAGGTTTTGGGGGTTGGTACGGCTCCATGATGTCTTCCCGTTTGTCTGAAGACGACCTTCTCTTGGTATAGGTAAGTTGGGAGAGCGGCCTCTGTCGTAGAAGAACAAGCTTCATGTGCTGAGGCGTCTATGTACTGGCCTTTACCAGTAAAATCTCTGTGTATCAAGGCTGAAAGAGTTCCAATCAACCCGTAATGTGAGGCAATCTTGTTGCCGTGATCCCCACTAGGTCGGATAGGAGGAGTATTTGGAACGTCGTCATATCCACATGAGTGCATTATTCCACCCATTGCTAAGGAAACGATGTCGGATGATTTGTAGTCACGATAAGGTCCATCTTGCCCAAAACCAGTAAGGGAAGTCATAACCAATCCGGGGTTTAGCGAAGATAGCATCTCAAACCCTAATCCAAGGGAAGGAAGATAGCCTGGAGAGAAGTCTTCAATCAAAACATCAGCTGAGGATGCGATATCCTTTAGAATGTTTTTGCCTTCCTTGGATTCTATATCGACGCTCAAGCTTTGTTTCGATGTGTTGTGTGCCCAGAAGTACAGGCTCATGTCGTGATGAGGATCATCATCCTTGTAGGGCCCTACGAGGCGTTCTGCGACCCCTGATGTTGGCTCAACTTTAATAATTCTTGCCCCCATGTCTCCCATCAACTTACCCATTAGGTGACCTCTTTCTCCACACAGTTCTAAAACCGTGATTCCGCTGAGGGCACTCTTAACTGCAGTCATGCAATTCCTTCCTCGTAGAATTTTCCTAGCTCTTCTTCTTCTACACCAAGGAGTTCCGTGTAAATCTCGGGAGAATGTTCCCCGAATAGAGGGGAAGGCCTTTTGAGTTTCCACGGAGTCTCTGACATCTTCATGGGGATCGACTCGACTCGTGTAGTGCCTAGTTCTGCATGTTCAATTTCAGGTAGAAAGCGTCGATGTTTTAACTGGGGATCTATATCAGCTCTATCGGGCGGCGTTTGAACAGCACCGGCGGGAACTCCCGCATTCTGAAATATCTCTAATACTTCGTGAGGTGTTCGTAATGTTGTCCAGGATTCGATGTTTTTGTCTAGTTCGTTCTGGTTCTTGTACCTAGATAACATATCTGAGAACTTTGAGTCTGTAGACCACTCTGGATTGTTCATCGCTCGTATCAAGGCTTGCCATTCTTCTTCACACGTTACGCTTATCACACACCAGCGATCATCTCCTTTGCACCTATAACTGTTATGTGGAGCAATCGCTCTGTCAGGGGATCTGTTACCAGGTGGCATTCCGTCTCTTCTAAAAGCACGGCCATTTACTGTGTAATCAAGTACAGCTGTTCCTGTCATGCCTATGCCTGCCTCCACCTGCGAAAGGTCTAGATGTTGGCCCTCACCAGTACGATTCCTGTGTAACAGTGCCATTTGTATGGCTATAGCACCATAAAAGCCTCCTGAGTGGTCCATATATGAAAATCCCCACCCCGCTGACTCTTGGCCAGGAAGCCCGGACATGAAAGTCAAACCTGAAAGTGCCTGTGCCGTAGGTCCCCAGGTCACGTGGTCCCTATCCCTGCCACTATGTCCAAAACCTGACATGCTGCAATAGACAATGTCTGGCCTGATCTTTTTCTGTTCCTCGTAGCCAAGGCCCCATTTCTCCAAAACTCTTGAACTGAAATTTTCTACAATGACATCCGAGACTGAGATCAGATCTTTCAGCATCTCCATACCGCGGGGGTGCATTACGTTCAAGGTTAGACTTCTTTTGTTCCTGTTCAACGTGTTGAACAAGCCGCTTTTGTTGGGAGAGTCTGCTCCCATTACCGGGGGGATACCCCTGGTGTAGTCCATATTAGATTCGCTTTCTATCTTGATTACCTCTGCCCCGAAGTCCCCGAGAATACGAGTACATTGAGGCCCTGCAACAATCCATGTGAAATCTATGACTCTTACACCTTCAAGGGCGTTCTGCCTGTTCAAAGGAGGTAAATCCGTTGGCTTCACTTTGCACCATCCTTTCTTGAGTTCTCACCATGAGGTGGACTATCGCGGCATTATACAGAGGGAAGATTCCAATGTGCGGGAGCAAGCTTGAGAGTTTGGGCATGATTCCCGAATATAATCTAGTTGGGTTAAACCCTGTTGTATAATTCCGGCTCTAGCTGAATCGGGCGTCGGTAATTTATGATATGGCACAGGAGGACAGCTTTCGCTTTATGAGAATTGGCGAATTTGAACTTTCCGAACCGGTTCCGGAAATGAAGAACACCATTGCTATTGGTATGTTAAGGCCGTGGGTAGATGTAGGTAGGGTAGGCACTTTATCCCTAAGAAAATTACAGCAGCATCTGGGTGCTCGCGAGATGGGAAGATTGGTTCGTCCGGGTAAATTCTTCGATTTTACTCGTTATAGGCCTCGGATGCGGGTTATAAATGGGAAGCGAGTGTTCACAAAGCCCAATACTATTGTGCACCACGCTCATGACGAATATACCGATAGAGACTTTCTGTTTATTCATGTCCGTGAACCCCATAATTTTGGGGAAGATTACACGGAAGCGATTGTGGAGTTGCTTAAACACTGCAACGTCACAGAATATTGCAGGGTTGGTGGGATGTACGATTCGGTTCCACATACGCGTCCTATACTTGTAACTGGTTCAATGAAAAGCGAGCAAGAGGAGAAGGCTTCCGGTAGTCTTAATCCTAGGAGGGGTACGTATCAGGGACCGACGTCGATTGTCAACCAGGTTAACGAAGATTTGAATGCTTTAGATATAACTAACACTACCCTTATGGCCCATCTTCCTCAATACGTACAACTGGACGAGGATCATCTTGGCGCGGCGCGTTTACTGGAGGTTCTTTGTTCGGTTTATGGTTTTCCGATGGAGTTGGCGGACAAAGCTCAAGGAGATCAACAGTACAAGGATATAGATAATGCCATCGATTATGACAGTGAGGTTGGTACTCTAATAAAACAGTTGGAAACCTATTACGACCGTGTGTTATCACGTCCGACTGAAAATCCAAAAGGAGATAGTGTCCCTGAGTCTGAACAAGGGTCCGCACTCAGGGATGCCAGTGAGAACGGGGATATAAGCCTTCCTCGCGATGTAGAAGACTTTCTCAATCAAATGGGAGAGCGATTTGAGAACAGTAGTGAGGGTGGCGGTGAACCTCCGGAAGACGTTGCGGATGTCGACGAAGATTCAGAGCATGAACCGGGGTCTACAGAAGATAAGTAGGAGTTAAGACGAACATCTCCTATTAGACTTCTGTTTCCTTTAACAGCACATGTCGTCTGTTGTAAGTATGTTGTCTGACGTCGGCAGACCAACGACCCTTATCCACAGCTTTCGACCACTCTGCTGATAGAAGTACGCTTGGAGATGATATCTCGTAGACAGCAGTATGTTTCGGTTGATCTTCTATCACTATTTCTCTTTCCTCCCCACCTAATACCATCCGCAAAGGTTGCGTAGTAAAACGAGCTATTGAGAGAACCCCAGAAACCTCCGTAAGGTAAGGGATGTGCTCCGTATTATAGACATCGTCGAACAGATCCTCTTTCTCAGCAGGTATATCCATGGCGGCTGTGAAGAAATATCTTGAACCCATTTTGTCTCTCCTATATTACTATTTGACTTTAAATCGTCAGGCTAAATTTTGACTCATATCATCGATCAAACTCCGAAACGTTTTCCTATTTGGATTGCCCCAGTTCCAACGAATTCCCCAGCCATCAGTTTGGGATCTCTATCAAGCTGTACTCTGCCAATCGAAATGATCCCGCCTTTTGCAGCTAATGAAAATGAATCATCATCAATACCTATGACTGTACCTGGTATTGCCTCACTCTTAGTTTGTGAGAAGGAAGCTTTGAAGAAAGAAATCTTGTTGCTACCTAGAATGGTATTTGCTCCGGGACTGGGGTCGCATCCTCGAATCATGTTATAAATATTGGCCGCTGTATCCGCCCAATCAATCACTGCATCGCCTGCGCGACACCAACCCTGGTATGTAGCTTTTGAGTGATCTTGTTGGATCTTAGCGGCATTGCCACTTTTCACCATGTTGACAGCCTCTATCATAGCCTCAATACCCATTGGGTATAATCTGCCGAAGTAAACAGAGCCGAGTGTGTCATCGGGGTCTATCTCCGTTTCTTTTTGGAGTAGGATTGGGCCGGTGTCTAACCCTTCGTCTGGCCAGAATATAGTGAGCCCTGTCTTGCTTTTCCCTTCTATTATTGGCCAGTTGATGGAGCTAGGCCCCCGATGTTCCGGTAGGAGCGAGGGGTGATACTGGATTGTTCCGTATGTCGGGGCTTCGAGCATCTCCATAGGGACAATATCCGTTACAAAGGCCATGACGCAGAGGTCGATGTTCAGTGATAGGAATTCTTTAATAGCCTTGCTGTCTCGCATTCTTGAGTATTGGTATAGGGAGATACCATGAGTTTCAGCTGCCTCTTTCACAAGATCAGCTGGGCGACCGTCTCGATCTGGAGGACATAGAGCGGCAACAACATCTTCATTATTTTCAACTAAGGCGTTTAAGACATCTTTGCCGAAGGCGGCCTGGCCTATCAAAGCGATTCGCATGTGACCTCTCCTGGTTTACGGGGTGGGTGTTTTAGGCGCCATTTATATCACAGGCCGCAACGATATGGCTCGGGCACGAGCATTTTTAGAGCGAAACGATTGATGAATGTAAGGACTATTCATGTGCCACAGATGTTCTTGTAAAACGTAATTGCTGTATGGTGATTTCTACGCTAATCTGGCCGATGCGAGGGGAGTCGAAGAGAAAGGCAAACTTCACGGGTACAAAATAGTCTTGAATCTATCACTATCAAAATTGACCGAATCTGTCCCCTTACATAATATGATTCCACCGCTCGAGGATGGCTGATGGTGACCTCAAAAAATTACGCGGTGGGAGTATTTTCTCTTGGCTGACGATAATAATGTGATGGCCCCTCTTTCCGGGATCCGTGTTTTAGGTGTAACTGTCTATCTTGCCGGACCTTTTACATTAGTTAATTTGGCTCGTCTTGGAGCGGAATCTATAAAAGTAGAGTTGCCACGTTTTGGAGACCCTACTAGGGGGAACGGACCTTTTGCTTCCCCAGATGGATATTCGGCTACACCGGAAACGGATAAACATCTTTCGACTCGGTTTATGAAACGTTCACAGGGTGTTAAAAGTGTAACTCTCAATCTAAAACATCCAGAGGGTAGGCAGATGTTCCTCGATATGGCGGAAGAATCGGATGTCGTCGTCGAGAACCTTTCTCCTGGTGCAATGCGTAGGCTTAGGTTGGGTTACGAAGATGTGTCAGCTGTGAACCCCGGCATTGTCTATGCTTCCATCTCCGGCTATGGTCAAACTGGTCCGCATTCGCATAGAAAAGCTCATGATCCTGAGATTCAGGGTATGAGTGGAATAATGGACATCAACGGTGATCCAGAAGGCCCTCCGATGAGGATTGGCTTTTATATAGCTGATTTGGTCACCCCGTTATTTACTTGTTACTCCATAGTCGCAGCACTGCGAGAACGTGATCGCACAGGTAAGGGTCAACACCTAGACGTTTCCATGATGGACACTCTTACGTCATTAATGTTTGTGGAGAATATAGAAGAAGCGCTTAACGCAGGAGAACCTTTGCGGATGGGTAATGGGATTCGGGGCGGGCCCATGGGTCTTTACCATACAAAAGATGGAGATATTATCGTGACGGTAGCGAGTGACGATCAGTGGCAAAGACTTGTTATGGCGTTGAACGCTCCGCACCTTACAAAAGATCCTAGATTTGCTAAATTTCTAGACAGGGGCAAAAACATATCAGCTGCTAGATCGGTGATACAAGATTTGCTCATGGAATTTACCAAGGATGAGGCTATTGAATTGCTTGAAAATAAAGATGTCCCGTGCAGCCACGTGAGGACGGTACCGGATATCATGAGCGACGCGCATTTCAAGGATCGTGGAACCCTACGCCCAATGCGTAGCCAGGCTTTTGAAGAAGATCTGCCAGGAATTGTTTCAGGGTTTCCCGTAGTCTTTTCAGGAGGAGAGATTCCTCAATCCAAAGGAGCACCATTACTGGGGCAACAGAATGAGGAAATATACGGAAACCTTTTGGGCAAAGACCACTCCGATCTAGATCGATTGAAAAATGAAGGCGTAATTTAGATGTATTGCCTTTTGAGGAAATTACAATGAGAGACAAAGCAAAACCCCTAAGAACGATGATGTACGTTCCTGGAAATAAGGAAGACTGGGTTAGAAAGGCTCCCAAATACGGGGCTGATGCTTTGATAATTGACCTGGAGGATTCTGTCCCCCCTGATGAAAAGCCTATTGCTCGCGAAATAGTCTCTCGTCTTGTGCCTGAACTTGCATCGGAAGGAGTGACGCTTTTCGTACGTGTGAATGATATGGAGACTGGCCTTACGGAAGAAGATGTTTCCTTCGCGGTACAGAAAGGAACATATGGAATAACACTTCCGATGACGCGTGGCCCAGAAGACGTTAAAGCAATTGATGAACTGATCACATCTGAGGAGAGAAAAAAAGGTATTGAGCACGGATCCGTTCTTATTGATCCCGGTTTAGAGACAGCCACAGGCATGAGATTTGCATATGACGTAGGAATATCGTCGGAGAGAGTTGCTCACATGGGAGCAGGGGGAGGAAGGGGCGGCGACATTGCCAGAGCAATCGGCTATAGGTGGACCGCAATGGGGACAGAGACCCTGTTCATTCGATCTAAGGTTCTACTCGATTCCCGGGCTGCCGGAGTTCCCTACCCGACGACAGGACTTTGGCAGGATATTCACGATCATGAAGGACTCAGAGCATTTGCAAACCATTCGAGAGACCTAGGTTACAACGGTATGACTGTAATACATCCCTCTCACGTTCCGATTGTAAATGAGATATTTTCGCCCAGCCGAGAGGAGATAGAAGAATGGCAAGGTCTGGTCGAAGCTATGAGAGAGACGAGAGAATCAGGCGGAGCTGCTGTCTCGTATCAGGGAGGAATGGTGGATATTGCCCACGAGAAAACAGCAGTTGAGATGTTGGAACTCGCCGGTAAATTGGGGTTGCTAAAAAGTGATATTTGCTAAGGCAGCAAATATTAATTTGTAAGTGTTTCCACCTCTTCGACTGCTGTCGTCACCAAAGAAGAGAGCAAATCATTGGGAGAACCGTCTTCTTCCCAGTGAGCCCCCCAAGCATATATCGTATTTGAGAGGACTAATGCCCCAAGGCTTCGAACCATCGGAGACATCCCATATTCGATTGTAAGCGAATGGTCGGCCGAGCCTCCTGTTTGTACCGGAAGAGCGAGCTTACCTCGCAGTGCATCTTGGGGGAATTGATCAAAGAACACTTTCATTAAACCAGTATAAGTTGCCCTGTATGTCGGTGATGCGAGTATCACTAGATCAGCAGCTTCGACACTATTTAAAGCAGCATCGACTATGTCGGATTTTGACCTAAGTAAAAGCGCGTCTGAGGGCAGTTCGAATAGTTCAACGATGTCAGTCTTCCAACCCTTGGATTTAAGTGAATCTAATACTAATTGAGTAATCTTCTCTGATGAAGAGTTTGGAAATGGACTTCCAAGCACTGCTATGGCTACTCTTTCAACCGCTTGTCTGCTAGGCACGGACTGTGACCTTATTTGCCTTTACATACTTCGCTACTTCGTCCTTAAGCATCGGTATAAGTTCTTTTCCCCAGTATGCAGCGTCGTTGTATGGATCGAATCCTCGTATAAGAATCGTGCTGCACCCCAGCTTGTAATACCCCATTAGCGAACTGACGACCTGCTCTGCTGTACCCACCAATGCTGTTGTGTTACCTGCGCCTCCCGTTGCTGCCGCAATAGGCATATACAAGCGTTCGTCTAGGACATCTCCTTTCTTTGAGAAATCTACAAGCCGTTGAGAGCCTACCGACTCCAGGCGCTCTTTGCCGACGCCGTGCATAGATTTCTCACCTGAATCTAAAACAGCCTCAAGGGTTGAATGAGCCAAATCCCAGGCCTCGGATTCAGTATCTGCGACAATAGGGCGGGTAGATACAGAGAACCTGATTGTTCTAGGGTCGCGACCTGTGGATTTCACCCTTTTTCGGAAATCAGATATTTTGGTTTTCACTTCAGCAAGTGGCTCTCCCCATAATGCGTACACATCGCATTCCTTGGCCCCTATCTCTAACGCGGCTTCAGAGGCACCGCCAAAATAGAGTGGCACATGGGGCTCTTGTAAACAACTGAAATCGCTTTTCGCTTGTTCAAACCGATAAAATTCACCTTTGTGATCTATCGGCTGATCTGAGGTCCATAGTCTGCGCAACAGGGACATAAATTCTCCCGATCTTGCATATCTTCTGTCGTGGTTCTCGTAGTCACCGTCACGGCGTTGTTCTACTTCTCCACCTCCGCTGATGATATGGAGGGCTATACGCCCCCCAGTTAGATGATCGAGTGTTGCGGCCTTTCTTGCGAGTACCGTGGGACTAACAAAGCCGGGACGGTGCGCTATAAGGTATCCAAGCTGACTTGTGTGTGCTGCCGCATGCATTGCAACTATGAATCCGTCTGCTGAAGACGAGGTGTAGCCTACTAGAACCTTGTCAAATCCGCTATTTTCGTGGACTCTTGCAAAGTCAGATATGTAGTCACCGTCGATTCCTCCACCGATGACATGAACTTCGGCCCCTTTCTTGCCTGTACCCTCTCGCTTTGCGCCGATCATTCCTATAACTTCAACCTGCAACGCTGCCCTCCTTCGGGTTCTTTGCGTGTCGCGGCATTATCTCATTCGAAAATAACTCAATGGAACGCATCGCGGTCTCGTGATCGAGATCTCCCCATTGAAAAGAACACATAAAATAGTTTGCCCCTGTTTCTAAGTATTCTTCCATGTATCTTTGCACTGACTCCGGCGACCCAGCTAGTGCAACACCTCCGAGCCGAGTAGGATCAACTCTGTTTGATTGTAGGTCAAAACGCTCTATTTCTGCTTCAATATCTTTTCGAGTTTCTCTTTGGGGAAGGCTTTTAGGCCTGTCTCCTACGAATCCAAATGAGCCGTCACGGCTTGATTGGAATTGCGTCAATCCTCTCTTCTCGGCTTCGATTCTTCTTGGTGCTGCAAGATTCCATCGATATTTTTCCCACGCCGGTGTTGCGACCTTGATAGCCTCTTCATCTGTATCCGCCACTACTATATGAACAACTAGTCCTACTTTCGGCTCCTGACCTTGAATCGTAAGTGATCCTTCCCCATGAGTTTGTCTCCACACTTTTTTAAAACGCGCAGTTTCCTTCCTAAGGCTATCTAGGGTACCTACAACGACGGTGTTCATTCCCTCCAATGCTGCAGTCTCGGCATTTCGCATGTACCACATTGGCGGATATGGTCGCTGTACAGGTCCAAGTCGCATAGGAAGGCTTTCGAAACTGTGAAATCGACCGTCATATGTAAGAAGCTCTGTGTTGAGGCCTTTGCGAATAACGTCTAAGGTCTCGAGATAACGGTGGAAATTTGTGTCAGAGTCGGCCTCCTGTCCCCAAAAAAATGCCTCCATGACTCCTCCCCTTCCTACGCCGATCTCTAATCTCCCATTGCTCAGGTGGTCGAGCATACTGATCTCTTCTATAAGTCTGATGGGGTGGTGAAGGGGCAAGACATATACGCAGGGAGCGAGTTTCAATCTTGAGGTTCTTTGAGATGCGGCAGCTAGAAATACGTTCTGAGATGGGGCTAGGCTGTGAACGGCTGGCGTGTGATGTTCGGCCAGGTGATATGCGTAAAAACCGTTGTTATCAAAAGCCTCCAACTGCGTCATTCGCAAGCGGTAAACCTCGTTCAAAGGCATTCCGTCAACCGGCTCGATGTGATCAAATACCCCGAATTCTATCGACATGACATGTAAATCCTTACCCGTCTGGGCTAAGTCTTGAACCTTGATGAATGTGAGCGGAATTCTACACCTAGCTCTCGCGGATATTAAGCTAAGTATGAGGGGATCTCCCCATAATCAGTGAATTGAGCTTAGTTATGAAAGGTCTTTTGCAAAAGACCAGCATCTACGTGAGCGATGTATTTATTGTGATCCACAGCACGATATAATATTTGAAGGATTCAAGAATCGGTTTATGGAGACGGACCATGGCAGAGCAGAATGACAGTGGAATTGACCCGAGAGATGACGAGCAATACAAAGACAAGCTGACGCCTCTTCAATTCGAAGTTACCCGTAATAAGGCGACCGAACAGGCGTTCACAGGGGAATACTGGAACACAACTGATAACGGTGTTTACAAATGTATCTGTTGTGGTGAGGATCTCTTCTCTTCAGATACGAAATTTGATTCCATGTGTGGATGGCCGAGTTTCTATGCTCCCATGGTGGAAGAACAAATTGAAGAGGATACTGATCATTCCTTTGGGATGACACGCACGGAGGTTACATGCCAGTCGTGTGGAGCTCATCTCGGACATGTATTCCCCGATGGGCCACATCCGACAGGGTTACGTTACTGTATTAACTCAGCTTCTATTGACCTTAAACCTGATGACGAAAGCGTAAAGTAAAGGTCGGTTCTTTCTAGGTAAGTTAGATCATCTGATTGAACACGGGTTTTAGTTTGTCTCGGGCTGCGGATTGTTCAGCAGTGTCCTCAACTTCATATATCGGCACATCTTCATCTAGGTCGGCTCTCAGATCATACAATTGCCCTGTTTCGTACAGTTTCCATTCATGATTGCGAACAAATCGGATGTGCCCTGGCTCATGCCGGGCACTCATTGGATCGAAATGAAAGAAGATCCAGTCCCTAGGGTATCCTTCTTCCCCGGTGAGCTGCGGGTAAAAAGATTTACCGTCTATGATGTAACCTTCTGGAAAATCTAAACCTGCTGCCTCGAAAATAGTCGGTAGGAAGTCCGTGCACTCTACCAAATCTGTCTCAACTTTGCCTGAAGGTATAGTGCCCGGCATGTTGCAAATTAGAGGAACATGGGTGCCTCGATCGTTCGTCTTGCCTTTTCCTCCACAAATTTCGTTGTGTTGGTGCATCACGGAGCAGACATCAGCCGGACTGCCATTATCACCAAGATATATAACTAATGTATTTTCACGTAGCCCCTGGTCCTTTAGGTAGTCCATAAGTCTGCCAATAACCTTATCGTGATATTCCACCATGTCCCTGTAGAATCTTGGGTCGTCCTTCCACGAACCATCCTCCAGTTCCGCCCATGTCTTCCCGCCAAGGGAATTATTAGACGGTGGATCGAAGTCTTCCCATTCCGGGCTGTCCGGTGTGGGTTCGTGAGGTTTATGGGTGGCCGCCATCGGCCAATATACAAAGAACGGATTGTCATCGTCCTTTTTTCTTTCTATGTAATCGATAATGTAATCGCAGAAGACGTCTTCTCCATATTTGCCGTCGGTGTCATCTCTGAAATTTCCGTTCTCATAGATAACAGGATTCTTGTACCGGGATCCTTTCTGCTCTGTATGGTGTGAGTGCCAAACACAGAATTCTTCAAATCCGGCATCTTCTATACGTTGCCCTTTCGAACGCATCTCGGGCCTTTCATCAGGGGGATTATAAGAGAAAAGCTGCCATTTACCGGAAATACAAGTGTTGTATCCGGCGTCTGAAAGAAGATGCCCGAAAGTGACCTCTTCGGGATTGATTAGACCGAATCCGATGTAGTTCCGAAAGTTGTATTTCCCCGTCATAAGTGAGACTCTCGTTGGAGTACACAGGGGCATCACGTGTGCGTTTTCAAAGCGCATTCCCCCTTGAGCCATCTCGTCCAAGTAGGGAGTCTCGTAGGATGTCCCACCGTTTGCACCTATAACCTCGTACCCTAGATCGTCGGACATGATTAATATTATGTTGGGCTGGTTAACCGTCATAACTTTTATCTCCAAAGTAAAGGACTGTTTTCGCGCCGCCTTCTAGCATTTTAAGTGCAAATAATTCTACTATCGCCCGTCGATTTAACCTTTGACCTTGTTAAATTTATGAAGGGGCAGGTTCTTTAGGCGTTTGTTCAATCACCCTCATTGACCTCCACCGACCCGTGCGGTACCGCAAAAGAAAAGTTATGCCAAGTCCTATAATATAGGCAACCCCGGCACTCCAGGCGGCTTTCAAACCCAGGCCAAATACCTCCACTGCGAAGTATGTGGGCAGAATAAGTATAGTCAAAGATAATCCCACGATAGCGTACATGATGAACTTGGTATCTCCTGCTCCTTTTAACGCAGAGGAGACCATGATTCCGACAGAGTCAAAAATAGACCATATTGCTACGAATTTTATTGCTGTCATTGCATGGCCTCGAATTTCTGAAAATTCGGCAGGATCTGCGTTTGCTGCAAACGGGTATATGAACAAAGCGGGCACGACTAGATACAATGTGGCGATTGTTACCATATATACAGACGCCATCTGAACAGCAGCGAATGTTGCTCTGTCAGCCATATCTGGTTTGTTTCTACCGAGTGACTGCCCTACTAATATAGACACGGTAATTCCCATACCGATCATTGGCATGAACGAGAGCATGCTTACATTCATGGCAATATTTGTAGCAGCGAGCTCTGCCGCTCCAAGACGTCCCACTATAAGTATGAAAGCGGAAAACGCCGCGATGTCCAGAAAAAACTGAACTCCGTTTGGCAATCCATATTTAATCAGCCTGCCAAACAGGTCTTTGTCAAATTGCCAACCAGAAATAGTCTTGAACTTGGCATTATTACTTCTAGAGAGGGCCATGAATAGTAGCAGTAAGAAATTAAATAACTGCGAGATCACTGTAGACAACCCTGCTCCTGCAATGCCCATTTCTGGGAATCCGAAATTCCCAAAGATCAGCAGATAATTAAACACAATATTCACGAAAGTTGCGGCGAAGCTTGCCCACATCACAGGATAGGTACGTCCCCTGCCGGTGAAAAAGGAAGATACGGCGGCAAGGCCAATAGGGAAAAAGCCTCCGATAGCCAAATATTTCCAGTATTCAGCTTCGAGTTGTCTGACAGAAGGATCGTGACCAATTATGTCGAAAATGGGTTCCGCGAGGAAAAAAGTGAGCGAGACTACAATACCGCCTAGCAGTGAGTAATAGATTCCCTGCCACATCGCTGGCCCGACCCTTTCCGGTCTTCCGGCGCCGAAGTATTGAGCAACGAAAGTACTTGCATAGCCGGAAGTCCCCAGAAAAAAAGAAACTAATGTGAAACTTAGAATGCCCGCAGGCATAGCTGCGGCTAGGGCATCGGATGAATACCAGGATAGGAACATTCGATCCACGAATTGTTGAATTGACCATGAACCTGTGCTTAGGACAAGCGGGAATGCTATGAATAGGACCTGCTTGTATCCATTCTCTCTGCTCCATCGGACCCTTAGCGAGCTGATTATTCCGACTATAGGCAAGGTGCCACTTTATTTACCGACTCCGTTATTTACGAATAATAGATCTCATCCGAACAATTCTAGTTCCACAAAGGTAGTTATGGAACAGGATAAATGGCAATGTGTATACGAACACTATCGATTACTTATATAGAGACCTTTTGCGTAATAGGGACTCACTTTGTTATGAGGCCAGTAGGTTTTTGAAGGAACAGGTTTTCACATAAGGGTGAAACTGGTTCATACACTACAATTGGTGGCAAGCGAGCTCTGATACTTTAACCAGGGGCAAATATCTCTTGATTGGCACGGAGAAGCATTGAGCAGGTAACCTGCAGTGCAGTGATGATTTATAGGAAACGCGATCAGGGCAGAGAACATTTCACCTGACTGCCTGTTAAGATATTTTACTACCAGTCATTAATTGACATGAACGAATGGGAGAACTAGATGAGACAGATCGTTTTCATGACGCTAGCGGCAGACGATCTCGTTTCGTGCTGGGAAATTGATGACGCCACCGGTACGCTCTCTCTATTGTCGGAAACATCTGTAGAAGGTCGCCCGGCACCGCTGGCAGTCGACAGGGAAAATAACCTTCTATATGTTGGGAGACGTGATATACCCCGAGTTTCATCTTACCGTTTTGATCCGTCCAGCGGCACCTTGGAGCACCAATTCGATGGCCCCGTACTACAAGGAGATCCTTGTTACCTATCTCTGGATAGGACCTCCCGGTTTCTGCTCGGAGCGTATTACAACGGTGGTGCCGTTACTGTTCAGGAAGTAGAAGCGGGGAATTTTGAGGGCAGGTCTGATTGGATTCCAACAGGCAATGGAGCTCATTGCGTTAAGACTGACCTGTCTAATAAATACGTGATGTTGCCCCATATCGCGGGGGAACATGGGATGAACGCTATCCGGTTATTTAGATTCGATGATGATAATGGGAGTCTCGTACCCAATAGACCTGCAGAAATTTCCCAGCCTGACAATCGTGGACCTCGCCATTATGTCTTCCACCCCAATGGAAGGTATGTATATTTTTCGAACGAACAAGATTGCAGTGTTACCGCTTACTCGTTTGATAGTACAAGTGGTTTGATAAAAGAGTTGCAAACGGAGTCAACGTTGCCCATGCATTACGGAGGAGTGAACAGCTGTGCACAACTTCGGATAACTCCTGATGGAAGGTATCTCTTTGCCCCAAATCGAGGGCACAATTCTCTTGCCGGGTTTTCTGTAGATTCGGATAGTGGGGGTCTCACTCAAATTGGTAGAACTCCCACCGAGGCCATTCCTAGGGTTTTAGACATCGACTCAACGGGAAAATATCTTTATTCAGCTGGATTGGAATCTGGTCATGTTTCCGCATTTAATATAAGTGGGGACGGTTCTCTTGATCTCATCGATCGATATGAGGTGGGAAACGAACCCATGTGGATACTTACACTTCCGGTTGGCTGATTTCAGAAGGATAGCCCAGTGTCGAATTTATCAAGTTTTATCTCATTGACGATAAATGGTGAGACTTATTCTCTTAATGTAGATAACCGTTGGACCTTACTTAACGTTCTGAGGGAGGCAATAGGTCTCAAAGGAACAAAGAAGGGTTGTGATCGAGGTGAATGTGGGGCGTGCACCGTGATCTTAAAGGGAAGATCAGTTAACGCCTGCCAAACCCTGGCTATCTCCCTTGACGGCTTCGACGTAAGAACGATAGAAGGGCTCTCCGATGGTCCCACCATCCATCGCGTGCAGAAGGCATTTCTGGAGAACGACGGTGGGCAGTGTGGATTCTGTACTCCGGGTTTCGTGATGAGCGCAGTTGCTTTGCTGGAATCAAATCCATATCCAACAAAGGAAGAAATCGTGGCAGCGCTTGGGGGAAATCTGTGCAGATGCAATGCCTACGGGGCGATTGTTGATTCTGTTAAAGGCGCGGCAGGCAAGAGCCCCAATGGCTGAGAACTTAGTATCAGTAGGTAGCTCCATTCAAAGGCGGGATCTTTTCGACAAGGTGACTGGCAGGGCAGACTATGCAGCCGACTTGGACCTTCCGGACACCTTGCATGCACGAATCTTAAGAAGTCCTCATGCTCATGCCAGGATTAAAAGCATAGACGTAACCAGGGCAGTGTCATTTCCAGGCGTCAGCTCTATCGTAACTCCCTTTAACGTTCCCTTCGGTCGAATATCTCCCGATTTACCGATACTAGATAGTAGGGTTCGGTTTGTAGGAGATGAGGTCGCTGCTGTTGCTGCGGAGGACATTTTTGCAGCTGAAGATGCAATTCGATTAATCAAGGTTGATTACGAGATTCTACCCTTCTCGGTGGATACAGACCAGGCTTTGGCTGAAGGGGCTGAGCCAATACACGAGGGAGGTAATCTTGTAAATGGGGGACCAATAGTCGAGCAACGCGGCAACGTGGAGGAAGGATTTGCTCAGGCCGACTTCATAGTTGAGGAATCGTTTAGTACGCCAGCCCACAGCCCAGCCCCCTTGGAGCCGCGGGCGGCTCAAGCCTCATGGGACGGAAACCATTTAACAATATGGAAGTCTAGCAGGGGTATCCATGCTGACCGGAAGAATATTTCCAATGCCCTAGGCTTGGACTCGTCAAAAGTGAGGATTATAGGGCCCCATATGGGGGCGGGGTATGGTGGCAAAGACGAAACACGAACAGCTGTTATAGCAGCGATTCTTTCTATTAAGAGTGGTAGGCCTGTAAGTATCGAACTTTCGCGGGAAGAAGAATTTCTTGCCGGCAGAAGGAGACATTCCACAAAAACCAGAGTGAAGATGGGACTTAAAAATGATGGGACCATAACTGCAATTCATTCCACTACTGTTATGGATACTGGAGCATATCTTTCTTCAGGTCCA
>Ga0187833_10000414_pt1 | contig 49204 bp, 52 predicted proteins | sample ETNtaG_37_FD_167968 | JGI IMG/M metagenome (GOLD analysis project Ga0187833, IMG submission 167968) | Marine microbial and viral communities from oxygen minimum zone, Eastern Pacific Ocean - ETNP2014_SV_400_PacBio MetaG (Illumina Assembly) | ecosystem: Environmental > Aquatic > Marine > Hypoxic...
AAAGAGGCGTAACAAGTCATGCTAAACATAAAAAAGTTTTAAAAGCTGTAAAAGGACAGTGGGGCAGAAGAAAAAATACTATTAGAGTTGCTAGACAAGCAATGGAAAAAGCAATGCAATATGCTTATAGGGATCGTAGAACAAAAAAAAGGGAATTTAAATCTTTGTGGATACAAAGAATTAATGCAGGTGTTAGAGCAGAAGGACTAACATATTCGAAATTTATTAATGGTTTAAGTAAATCTGGAATTAAACTGGACAGAAAAATTCTAGCAGAGATAGCGTATAGTAACCCTGAGGCATTTAGGACCATAGTCAAAAAAGCTCAAGCTGCACTTAACTAATCTTCACTATTGTTTTTCTTCAGTTAAGAAATAATCTGCAATTATGTCAGAGATTATAAAAATAAAAGAAAAATATCTTTCTAAATTAAATGAGTTTTTAGATCAAAATAAACTAAATGAAATCAAGACAGAATTGTTTGGGAAGAATGGAATAATATCAAAAAAATTTAGGCAGCTAGGATCAATTACTGAAGAAGAAAGAAAAGATTTTGCTGTAGAACTAAATTTATTAAAAAATGAACTACAAGAATTAATTTTAAAAAAAACTGAAGAAATTCAAAATCAAGAAATAAACAAAAAACTTAAGAATGATAATATTGACGTAACTTTACCTGGAAGACCTTACTTTGCTGGAAAAATTCATCCTGTTTCACAAGTAATTGACGAAATTATTTCTATTTTTTCTGAAATAGGTTTTTCTGTTGAAGAAGGACCAGATGTAGAAAGTGAATATTACAATTTTTCTGCACTTAATACTCCAGAAAATCATCCAGCACGAGATATGCATGATACTTTTTATCTTGATCATTCTAAAGATTTACTTTTACGAACACATACATCGCCTGTTCAAATCAGAACAATGCTGAAAGGCAAACCACCTTTTAAAATAATTGCTCCTGGAAGAACTTATAGACATGATAGTGACCAAACACATTCGCCCATGTTTCATCAGTTAGAAGGATTACATATAGATAAAAATATAAACATGGGTCATCTCAAGGGTTGTTTATATTATTTTGTTAAGAAATTTTTTGAAGTTGATAAAGTGAAGGTTAGATTCAGACCTAGCCATTTTCCTTTTACTGAACCATCAGCAGAAGTAGATATTGGATATAAAATACAAGACGGGAAAATCAAAATTGGGGAAGGTACCAAATGGTTAGAAATTCTTGGATGTGGAATGGTACATCCCAACGTTTTAAAAAATGTAAAAGTAAATCCAAAACAATACCAAGGGTATGCTTTTGGCGTAGGTATTGATCGATTGGCCATGTTAAAATATGGAATAAATGACCTAAGAGCTTTTTTTGAAAGTGACATTAGATGGTTAGAATTTTATGGGTTTGATCCGTTAGATATTCCAACAAATTATAGAGGTTTAAGCAGATGATAACTTCATTATCATGGTTAAAAAATCATCTAGATACAAAAAAAAACATAAATCAAGTAATAGAGCGTTTGATAGAAATTGGACTAGAAGTAGAAAATATAAAATCACCAAATGCTAATTTAGATAACTTTATTGTATGTAAAATTGTAAAATCTCAAAAACATCCTAATGCAGATAAACTAAAGCTTTGCGAAGTAGATATAGGTTCAGGAAATTTAATTAAGGTTGTCTGTGGAGCTCAAAATGCTAGGGAAGGACTGTTTGCAGTCTATGCTCCACCAGGCGCAGTCATTCCAAAAAATAATATAAAGTTGAAAGTAGCAAAAATAAGAGGAATAGAATCTTACGGAATGCTTTGCTCAGGTTACGAACTTGAAGAATCTTCAGATAAAGAAGGAATTATTGAATTAGATGAAAAAGAAAAAAATATTGGTGAAAAATATTTTAAAAATATTGGAGAAAAAACTATGGATATTGCCATTACACCGAATAGACCTGATTGTTTGGGTGTTCGAGGTATAGCAAGGGATTTGGCATCTTCAGGTTTAGGTCAGTTAAAAAAACAGCTTACTACTAAAATAAATCAAAAATTTAAAAATCCAATTAAAGTTTCAATAAAAAAAGAAAAAGGACAGGGATGTGGTATTTTTGGAAGTGTTTACATTAAAAATGTTCAAAATAAAGAAAGCCCTGATTGGCTTAAAAAAAGAATTATATCTTTAGGTTTGAAACCAGTTTCAGCAATTGTTGACACTACCAATTATATAATGTTTGATTTGAATCGACCTTTGCATGCTTATAATGCTGATAAGATTGATCAAGAAATTATTGTTAGAAACTCAATAAAAGGTGAATCTTTTGAAGCTTTAGACAACAGAAAATATACACTTCAAAACAATATGTGCGCAATAAGTGACAAGTCGGGAGTTTTAGGTCTTGGAGGAATTATTGGTGGAACTAGATCCAGTACAGAACTTTCTACTAAAAATATTTTATTAGAATCTGCATATTTTTTTCCATCGCCAATCAGAAAAACCTCTAAAATACTAAATATTGATACTGATGCAAAATATAGGTTTGAAAGAGGTATAGATCCTGATTCTATAAAATTAGGCTTGGAACTTGGGATGAGCATGATACTGGATATTTGCGGCGGTGAAGCAAGCAAGTTTTCAATTGTAGGAAAAATAAAAGATAAAAGAAAAATAATCGATTTAGAAACAAAAAAGTTTTCAAAAGTCATTGGGTTTTCAATTACAAGCGCAGAAATTAAAAAAATTTTATCTTCTTTAGGATGTTCTTTAAAAATGAGTAAAAAAAAAATGAAGGTTTTACCACCTACTTGGAGACCAGATATAAAGGAAGATATAGATCTTATAGAGGAGTTAACAAGAATTAAAGGTTATGACAAAGTGCCTTTAATAAATCCTGAAAAAGAAAATATTAAAGACACCTTAAATAATAAACAAAAACTTTTTAATTTTGCTCAAAGATCTGTAGCATCAAAAGGTTATGCGGAAGCAGTTACGTGGTCTTTTACAGATTCAAAAATAGATAATCTTTTTTCAGAATTAAAAAATGAAATTAAATTATCTAATCCAATTTCAAGTGATTTAGATGTTCTAAGATCATCTCTTTATTCTAATTTAATGATTGGCGCAAAAAAAAATATTCATAGAAATTTTGAAGATTTAATGTTGTTTGAAATAGGACCTGTTTTTAAAGGTAGTAAACCCGGAGAACAATCAACAATGATTGGTGCAATTAAAACAGGAAAATATTCTAGAAAAAATTGGATTGAAAAAGAACGAAACTTTGATGTTTATGACATTAAAAATGATGCTCTAAGAATTCTAAATGAAGTTGGCATTAATAGTGATAAGATAATTGTGAGCAAGAAAACAAAAAAATGGTACCATCCCGGAAGGTCTGGTTTGTTGTCATTGGGTTCATCTAGCGGTCCAGAACTTGCATACTTTGGAGAAATTCATCCATTTATTATTAAAAAGTTAGATCTTAGAACTGATAATGTTTTAGGTTTTGAAGTCATTTTAGATAACATACCCGAGTCAAGAAAAAAAATTAGAGAATCAAAACCAAAATTTACTGTTTCTGATTATCAAAAAGTAGTTAGAGATTTTGCTTTTGTTATTGATGAAAAATATAATTCTGGAGAAATTATAAATTTAGTTAAAAAAATTGATAAAAAATTAATTAAGGATGTAAGAATTTTTGATGTTTATCAAGGAGATAATATTGCAGCAAGAAAGAAATCTATTGCTTTTAATGTAACTCTAGAACCTAAAGACAAAACTTTAAGCGATAATGATATAGAAGAAGTGAGCAAAAAAATTATATCAACAGTTCAAGAAACTACAGGCGCAACATTAAGATCGTAATGTCAACCATCGATCATATTAGAAATTTTGCTATTATTGCACATATTGACCATGGTAAATCTACTATTGCTGATCGAATAATCCATAAATGTGGTGGCCTTACAGATAGAGAAATGAAAGATCAGGTTCTAGACTCTATGGATATTGAAAGAGAAAGAGGAATTACAATTAAGGCGCAAACAGTTAAGCTTAATTATAAATCTAAGGATGGAAAAGATTACATTCTCAATATTATTGATACTCCAGGACATGTTGATTTTAGCTATGAAGTTAGTAGATCGCTGTATGCATGTGAAGGTTCAATTTTAATTGTTGATAGTACTCAGGGAGTTGAAGCTCAAACACTTGCAAATGTTTATCAAGCTTTAGATATTAATCATGAAATTGTACCCGTCTTAAATAAAATTGATTTACTTGCTTCAGATTTAGAAAAAACAAGCAAACAAATAGAGGATGTGATTGGTATTGATACTAGCAATGCTATTCCATGTTCTGGAAAGACAGGTGAAGGAATTGAAGAAATTTTAGAGCAGATTATAAAAACATTGCCAGGCCCCAAAGGAGAAAAAGATGAAATTTTAAAGTGTTTGTTAGTTGATAGTTGGTATGACGCTTATCTAGGGGTTGTTATTTTAGTTAGAGTGATTGATGGAAAAATTAAAAAAAATATGAAAATTAAAATGATGTCAACTAATCAAGAGCATATTATTGAAAAAGTTGGAGTGTTCACACCTAAACCAAAGGATGTTGATGAATTAAATGCAGGTGAAATTGGTTTTATTACAACTGGAATAAAAATATTATCAGAGACAAAAGTCGGTGACACAATATGTGAGTCAAAAAAGCCGTTGAAAGAAGCTTTGCCAGGATTTAAGCCAAGCAAACCAGTTGTTTTTTGCGGGTTGTTTCCAGTGGATAGTTCAGAATATCAAAAATTAAAAGACGGATTAGCAAAACTTCAACTAAATGATGCAAGTTTTTCTTTTGAAGCAGAATCTTCTTCAGCACTTGGTTTAGGTTTTAGATGCGGTTTTTTAGGATTATTGCATTTAGAAATAGTTACAGAAAGATTAGAAAGAGAATTTGATATAAATTTATTAACCACTACTCCAGGTGTAGTTTACAAAGTTCATTTGAATAAAGGAAATGTAATAGATTTACAAAACCCATCAAGCTTACCTGATCCAACACATATTAAGTTTATTGAAGAACCTTGGATTAAGGCAACAGTTATAACGCCAGATGAATATCTTGGATCAGTAATAAAGATTTGTCAGGATAAAAGAGGCATACAAACTAATTTAACTTATTCTGGAAATAGAGCAGTAATTAATTATGAATTACCTTTAAATGAAGTTGTTTTTGATTTTAATGATAGGTTAAAATCTATGACTAGTGGTTATGCTAGTTTTGATTATGAAATTATTGAACATAGAGAAGGAGATTTAGTTAAATTAGGAGTTTTAGTAAATTCAGAACCAGTAGACGCACTTGCTATGATGATACATAAAGATTTTGCTCAATCTACAGGAAGAGAAGTATGTGAAAAATTAAAAGATTTAATTCCAAGGCACAATTTTATGATTCCAGTTCAAGCAGCAATAGGAGGTAAAATTATTGCAAGAGAAACAATTAAAGGTTTTAAAAAAGATGTACTTACAAAGATACATGGTGGAGGAGCAACGGATAGAAAAAGAAAACTACTAGAAAAACAAAAAAAAGGTAAAGCTAGATCAAAACAATTTGGCAGAGTAGAAATTCCACAAGAAGCATTTATTGGAGTGTTAAAAATTAACAAAAATGATTAGTGTTATAATAATTTTATTAATAGCAACAAACATTATTACAATTTATTTGTTAAAAAGAAAAAAAATTAAAAAATATTTTGCTAAGTCATTTATAAAATCTGTAAATTTAGAAAAAGTTAACAAAATTTTTGAATCCGAAAAAATATCAGAAAATCTTTATGGTCCAAAAAAAGATGTTATTGTGAAAAGTTTTTGTATTCCTTCTGGACAAGATATAGTTGGCATAACTTCTGATTATGAAGCTTGGATTTTATCAAGTTTAAGCAAAATTAGTAAAAATATTTTTGAATTTGGAACCTGTAGTGGAAAAACTACTACTTTAATGGCTTTAAATTCACCAAATGATTCAAAAATAATCACTTTAACATTAGATTCAAACCAGGCAAAAAATCTAAGTTCAGATAGCCAGGACAATAAAGTTTCTATCAGAAATATAATTAATGAAAGCAATTATAATAAATTCATTTTTTCTGGCAAAGAGTATGAAGAAAAAATATCTGTTATGTTTATGGACTCTAAAAAGCTAAATGCTGATGAATATTTAAACAAATTTGATTTAATATTTATAGATGGTGGTCATACCTATAGCATTATAGAAAATGATTCGATTAAAGCTTTTAAAATGATTAAAGCAGGAGGTATTATCCTTTGGCATGATTATGTTCCTGGCAAAACTTCTGATAAAGACGTAGTAAAATATTTAAATAAAATTTCTAAATATAAAAAAATCTTTCATATAGAAAATACTTCTTTGTGTTATTTTAATAATATTTAATATGAGCAATAAAACCATAATTAATGTTAGTTTATTTATAATATCTTTGATTTTGTTAATTAAAATTAAAGATGTTTTTGTATCATTTGATGATTATATATATCTTAACGAGCTATTTATTAATTATGAAGGTGGATTTTTAAGGAGAGGTTTATTAGGCCAAATAGCATTATATATTTTTAAAAATTTTTCAGTAAGCCCTGTTACTTTTTTTTCTGTGGTATTTAGTTCTGCAAATATAATTTTTTTCTATTTATTTATAAAATGCATTAATAAATTTAAATCTAATATCTTCCTATATTTAGTTTTACTATTATCGCCAGCAACGTTAATGTTTAATATTTTTGATTCAGCTAATTTTTTTAATAGTCAAATTTTTATTTTAATATCAATTCTTTTACATTGCTTCATAGCTCTAAAATATTTTAATGAAACTAATAAGTATAAGAAATATTTTGTATTTTTAATAATTCCATTATTATTTTTGAATATTTTTCAATATGATCCTCAAGTCATAACTTTATCTTCTCACATGTTAATTACATATATTGTTTTGTCTAAAGAATTACAAAAATCATATAAATTTTTATATTCCTATATTTTTTTGTTAATTCCAATTTTGTCTGTCATCCTCAATAATGGATCACAAGAACAAATAACCGCATTTGAAAATATGAAAGAAATTGTGAATTACAATTATAGTTTTATTATAAATGAGCATCCAGAGTCATTTTCAGAGATAGATACTAAGGACCTAAGAGGAAATCTTAATTTAAAATTGGGTGCTATGATTAAAATATTTGGTATTAAATTTACATATAATCACAAAGTATATTTATTTTTATCTATAATTTTAGCAGTTATATTTTTTATGTTTATTTTTGGTTACTTTATTAGTCAAAAAATCTATTTTATTAATACCAGATACAAAATAGCAATAATTAGTTTTATCCCTTTGCTATCATTGTTTATTTTTATAACTGATTTTGGTAGGTCTATTCATATTTTGTTAATTCATTTGCTGAGTTTTTATTTTTTATTTAAAATTGATAAAAGGAAAGAAAAAGTTTTTTTAAAAAAAATAAATTTTTTTAGCAAATCATTTATTGTTCTATCTATTATAATTTATTGTAATTTTTGGACATTATCCCACGCAAGTGGGTGGGTATCAGTTTTTAATCCTAGTGTGCCAAGTTATTCAAAATATTCAAGTTATACAAATGAATTTAATAAAATTTTTTTTAACGTTTATTATTATACAGATAATTATATTATAAATTTACCAACAGCAGAATTTATGAAACCTTATCTTAAATTAGAATAATTAAATAACTAGTTTTTATAATTATTGGAGAGATGGCCGAGTGGTTTAAGGCGCACGCTTGGAAAGTGTGTGTACCCTCACAGGTACCGTGGGTTCGAATCCCACTCTCTCCGCCAGTCATTTAATATTTTTTGTAACTCTATCTATAATTTTATTTATAATAGTTTCGTCTTTTTCTTTTGCAGTATTGTAATAATAAGTATTGCTATTAATAATTTTACTTTCCGGTGGAGTATGTATTGGTATATAAATTGAGTGAACTTCTTTTTTTAAAGATGCACCTAAACATACTGGTCCAGACTCATTACCTATAATATAATCACAGGAATTTATGATTTGTATAATTTCATAAATAGTATTTTTGTTTGTAAAAAAAATATTTTTGGAATTAATAATTTCTTTAGGCAATAAATCTAGAAAATATAATTTTGCTGGTGAAAAATTAATAAATATTTTAATATTATATAATAATATTTCTTTAATTATTTTAATATAATTTTTAATATTCCAATTATTTTGATCGTGGTGAGAATCTAAGCTTATAAATATTTTTTTTTGAGAATCAAATTCTTCAATTTTTTTTAACTCAGAGCTATTTAAAAAAAAATTATTATTTTTTATTGGAAGTTTTAAATTCTCAGTATATTTCATAATTTTTTCCGAATAAGTTAAATGTTGGTATTTATTATCTTTAGTAAAAAGAAATTTACCTTCCCCAAAAATAATTTTTTCTTTAACTTTTGATAAATAAACAGGCATCATCAGTCTGCGAGGACTACCAGTAAGAATTAATTGATCAACGTTAAATTGATTAATTAAATTTTTAAAATCTATAATTGTTTTTATAGTTTTAAAAAATGAAAATCTAGTATTATCAAAGTATATTATTTTTTCATAAAATGTTTCGTGTTTATATACTTCTTTAGAGTGATTTACTTTATTTGAGATAATAATCAGTTTTTCTCTAAAACTTTCGTATAAAGACCTTAATAAGGGCAGATGATATATTAAGTCGCCCAAACCTCTTGCGGCAATAATAACTAAACTTTTCTTCATAAAATGATTTTTTTATAAATTTAGCATTTTGTCAGCTAAAAAATGATGTTTTTTATTAAAAAGAAAAAAATAGAAAAATAAATTTAAAAATCTCATATTATTATTCATTATCAACCTTTTTTTAACATTCAAATTATAGCAGATTTTATTTAATTGCCTAAAAATGATATAATTTTTTTTTCCATAAAATTAAAAAATGACAAAAAAAATAAACAATTCTTCATATCGAGCAGATTCAATTAAAGTGCTCAAGGGCTTGGAGGCCGTCAGGAAAAGACCAGGAATGTATATTGGCGACACAGATGATGGCACAGGCTTGCATCATATGGTTTATGAGGTGGTAGATAATTCAATAGATGAAGCTTTAGCAGGATACTGCAAAAATATAGATATTGATATTAATTCTGATGATACCATAACTGTTAGGGATGATGGAAGAGGTATACCTGTTGATATACACAAAGGAGAAAAAAAATCGGCAGCAGAAGTTATAATGACACAACTACATTCGGGAGGTAAATTTGATCATCGTTCTTATAAAGTTTCTGGTGGTTTACATGGCGTTGGAGTGTCAGTTGTTAATGCCCTGTCCGAAAATCTAAAACTTGAAATACATAGAGATGGAAAAAAATATTTTATAGAATTTAAAAATGGAAAAGCGAAATCACCGCTTACAGCAATAGGAAAATCAAAAAACAATGGAACAATAATAAATTTTTTGCCTTCTAAAGAAATTTTTTCAGTAACAAAATTTAGTTCTAATATTATACAAAAAAGAATGAGAGAACTTGCCTTTCTAAACAAAGGTATCAGAATTTCTGTAAATGATTTTATTCAAAAAAAGTTAAAAAAAATTGATTTTAAATTTGAAGGTGGAATTATTGAATTTGTTAATTATTTAGATGAAAAAAGAACAAAACTACAAAATAAGAATGGAAATGATTTATTTAAGAAACCAATATTTATTGAAGGTAAGAAAAATGATGTTTTAGTTGAATGTTCCTTAAAATGGAATGCAGGATATGGAGAAGATGTAAATTCTTATACAAATAATATTTTTCAAAAAGATGGAGGTACTCACCTACTAGGATTTAGAAGTGCTTTAACTAGAGCTATAAATAAGCATGCAACAGAAAATAATTTACTAAAAAAAAATAAATTTTCAATTTCTGGTGATGATATAAAGGAGGGATTAACAAGCGTTCTATCAATTAAAATCCCTGATCCAAAATTTTCATCTCAAACAAAAGACAAATTAGTATCTTCCGAGATAAGACCAATAGTTGAAACTATGATCAATGAAAAACTATCAATTTGGCTTGATCAGAATCCTTCAGTAACTAAAATAATTTTATCAAAAATTATTCAAGCTGCACTAGCCCGTGATGTTGCAAGAAAAGCAAGAGAAAATGTTAGAAGAAAAGGAGCATTGGAACTAACTGGTTTGCCAGGAAAACTAGCAGATTGTCAAATTTCAAAACAAGAAGGGACAGAACTATTTATAGTTGAAGGAGATTCAGCGGGAGGTTCAGCAAAACAAGGAAGAAATAGAGAGAACCAAGCAGTTCTGCCTCTCAGAGGAAAAATATTAAACACATATGTTGATGTTAATGTTTCAAAGAGAAATGGTAATAGTTCTGATATAAAAACAAAAACTTTATCAAAAATGATTTCTTCAAGTGAAATTCTTACACTAATTAATGCTCTAGGCCTTGATCCCAAAGTAGAAGAAATAGATTTAAAAGACCTTAGGTATGGAAAAATTATAATTATGACAGATGCTGATGTTGACGGTTCTCACATAAGAGCACTTTTATTAACTTTTTTTAATAACAAACCATTTAATAAACTTATAGAAAAAGGACATATTTATCTTGCTCAACCGCCACTATTCAAAATTAACAAAGGTTCAAAAATTTATTATATAAAAGATGAAAAAGAGTTGGAAAAATATATTTTAAAAAATTCAAAAAATATTGAAAAATATAAAAAAGGCTCGAAAGAATTAGAGAAAGCGTATGAAGAAGAAAAATCAAAATTAAGCATTCAGAGATTCAAGGGACTTGGCGAAATGAATCCTGAAGAATTGTGGAATACAACTTTAAATCCAGAAACTAGAAATCTTCTTCAAGTTGAGTATTCGAAAAATAAAAACGATCAAAAACTTATTCATATTTTAATGGGAAATGATGTTAGTTTGAGAAAGGATTTTATAGTTTCTAATGCGATTAATGTTTCAAATTTAGATATTTAAAAAATGAAGTTTTTAAAAACTTCAAACCTTTATTCATTAAATAAATCTACTTATGTTTATCTTAGATGGATTGCTTATATTGGGCAAATAATTGCTATTATAATAGTTCAGTTTTTATTTGAATATAAATTTAATTACCTTGTCTGCATTTCAATAATATTTTTTAGTGTTTTAACCAATCTTTATTTACAATTTAAAATAAAAGAAAATCAACTAAATAATTTTACTTCTACAATGTATTTAAGCTATGACATATTCCAATTAGGAATTTTACTTTTTTTCACTGGAGGAGTTACTAATCCATTTATATTTTTAATATTAGTGCCTGCTGTATTTTCTTCTCAGTATTTACATTTTTTGAGTTCAGTTATATTAGTTACATTTATAACTATAATTTTAATTTTTTTAACTTTTTATTACTACGATTTACCTCATCCTGGCGAATTGCATTTTCATGCTCCCGATTACTATTTCTACACAATACCTATATCTGTGATTATTGGTCTAATCTTTTTGGTATATTTTGGTGTTAAATTTGGAGAGGAAAGTAGAATTAGAAAAAAAGCATATGATAAAATTCAAGAATTAATGGCAAAAGAAAATGAACTTCTTTCTTTAGGAGGGCAAGCGGCAGCCGCTGCTCACTCACTAGGCACGCCTCTTTCTACAATTTTATTGATAGCAAAAGAACTACAAAAAGAATTTGGAAATAATCATAAGATGAAGAATGACCTAAATTTATTGGTCAGTCAAAGTAACAGATGCAGAGAAATACTTAAAAAACTATCGTTAAATCCAAATATTGAAGATGAGTTTATAGATTCTAATTTTTCTTTAAATGATTATGTGAATAAAATTGTTAGGTCATATCAAGAAATAAGCAATAAAGAATTTGTCATTAACTTAGAACATCACAAAAATCCAATCAATATAAACAAATCTACAGAAATTATATATGGTCTAAGAAATTTTATAGGTAATGCAAATAAATTTAGTAAAAAAAAAATAGAAATATTTTTAAATAGTAACAAAAAAGCAACAAAAATAACTATTAGAGATGATGGCCCAGGTTTTCCTAAGGATTTAATTGATAAACACATATTAGGAGAACCTTATATTAGAACAATTGATCAAGGAAATATTTCAAAATATGGTTTAGGACTTGGAACCTTTATTGGGAAAACTCTCTTAGAAAAGAATTTTGCCAATATAAATTTTAAAAATTCACCAGAAACTGGTGGAGCGGAAATAGTAATAAAATGGGAAAATGGTGATTTAAGAAAAGTTTAATTAAGTTTTCTTCTACTTGCAAATAATCCATTTAATTCACTAATCATTACATCGCCTAATTCTTGAACATCAGTTATTTTTATTGCTTTACTGTAGTATCTAGAGACATCATGGCCTATCCCAATGGCAAGAATCTCAATATCACTTTTTTCTTCTATGAACTTGACAGTCTTTTTTAAATGTTTTTCTAAAAAGTCCCCAGAATTTACTGATAACGTTGAATCATCAACAGGAGCTCCATCAGAAATTACCATTAGTATTTTTCTTTCTTCTTCTCTTTTTTTTAGTCTATTATAAGCCCATAATATAGCCTCACCATCAATGTTCTCTTTTAGAAGACCCTCTTTAAGCATTAGACCTATATTTTTTTTTGATCGTCTCCATTGTGTATCAGCATTTTTGTAAATTATTTCTCTTAAGTCGTTTAGCCTACCTGGATTTTTTGGTTTGTTATTATTATTCCAAAGCTCTCTACTTTTTCCACCTTTCCAATTCTTTGTAGTAAAACCCAATATTTCAACTTTTACAGAACATCTTTCCAAAGTTCTTGAAAGAATATCTGCACATAAGGCTGCTATTGTTATAGGTCTTCCTCTCATAGATCCAGAATTGTCAATTAATAGTGTAACTATAGTGTCTTTAAATTCTAAATCTTTTTCTTTTTTAAAAGATAAAGAGCGATGAGGGTCCGTTATAACCCTCGTTAGTTTTGAACTATCAAGTAAACCCTCTTCTAAATCAAATTCCCAAGATCTATTTTGTTTAGCGAGGAGCTGTCTTTGAAGTTTATTTGCAAGTTTAGTTATAAGGTCTTGAAAGGAAACGAGTTGCTGATCTAAGTTATTTCTTAATTTAGTTATTTCTTCTTCTGTTTCAAGTTTTTCAGCTTTTATAATTTCATCAAACTGATTTGTATAAATATTATAACTTTTGTTTATCGAATCTAAGTTCATCCTTTGAATTAAATTTTCAGAACTTTGTTCTTCTGAATTTGTGTCCACAAGCTCTTCATTCATAGAATAATCATCAAAGTCATAATCTCCTTCGGATCCTGCGTTATCTTCATCCTGTTTACTTTTTTCCCGTTCGTTTTCTGATTGGTTCTGTTTGCTATTATTTTCATTATTTTCTTCATTTTCTTGGTTTTTTTCTTCATTTTCAGAGTCAAAAATACCCATTTCATCTAATAATTTGGAAAATTTTGAATTATATGCTTCCTGATTTTCAATATTTCTATGTAAGAATTTTATGTGATTATTTATTGAAGAATTAAATTCCTTTTCCCAGAAACTTAATATTTTTGATGAAATTGTATTTAACTTAATATTAAAAAAATTTTTTAACATATATAATTCAAAAGCTTCAACAGCACTAACATCTTCTTTACTTTTTAACTGATCCTTACGTTTAAGATTTAATTTTTGGTTATAATTTTCATTTAAGTTTTTAGATATTCCTTTTAGCATTTTTGAGCCAAGTAGTTCATATCTAATCTTTTCAGATACATCGTATAAAAACCTATAAGAAGAATTTTTTGGTAAATTATTTTGGTAAATTTCGTTATCAGAGAATTTTTTTTTTAAAGCTTCAGAATCTGCTTTCGCTCTAAAATGTGTAAAATCATGCTTGGAACTTAAATTATCTAATTCAAAAAAATTTATATTTTTTGAGCTGGCATTATTATTTTCCTTATTAGATCTATAATCTTCTGATATTACTTTAGCAGTAGAAATTAAAGCTTTTCTAAACTTTTCTTTGAAATTATCTTTTTTATGCATTTACATCTGAACATTTATTAATGATTCTGGCAAATCTTCCCCAAAGCATCTTTGATAATATTCAGCAATTATATTTTTTTCTATTTCGTCACATTTATTCAAGAAAGTTACTCTAAAAGCGTAACCAGTATCTTTAAAAATAGAGCTATTTTCAGCCCAGTGAATTATAGTACGGGGCGACATGACGGTCGATATGTCTCCAGCCATAAATCCTTTTCGAGTCAAAGATGCTACTTTAATCATATTTGCAACTTTTTCTTTTCCTTTTGTATTATTTAAATTCTTATTTTTTGCCAAAACAATTTCCATTTCTTTTTCTAAACTTAAATAGTTTAATGTTGATGTGATATTCCATCGATCAAGTTGTGCTTGATTGATCTGTTGAGTTCCAGTGTAAAGTCCTGTTGTGTCACCTAATCCGACTGTATTAGCAGTAGCAAATAATCTAAAATAATTATTTGGTTTTATAACTTTATTTTTTTCTAATAAAGTCAACCCACCGTCTGCCTCAAGAACCTTAGTCATAAGGAATGCAACATCTGGCCTCATTGCATCATATTCATCGAAAATAAGAGCAACAGGATTTTGAAGAGACCAAGGAAGAATACCTTCTTGAAATTCAGTAACTTGTTTTCCATTTTTTATCACAATTGCATCTTTGCCAATTAAATCTATTCTGCTTATATGAGAATCCAAGTTTACTCTAACGCACGGCCAATTTAATCTAGCTGCCACGTTAGTTATGTGAGTTGACTTTCCCGTTCCGTGTGCTCCCGACAAAAGTACACGTTTATTGTATTTAAACCCAACAAGAATAGCTAAAGTTGTATCTCTATCAAATTTATAATCTTTATCAATTTCGGGTACGAATTCATTTTTTCTTGAAAAAGCGTCAAGTTCCATATCACTATCAATTCCGAAAGTTTGTTTAACAGATAGCTTCAGATCTGGTTTTAAATTTAAATTAGGTGTCATTTTTTTTTCTATAAGTATTTTTTAATTGAGTATAAGCCAATGTAATTATCTTGAGTTTATCTTCATATTTTTTGTTTCCTGCATTCATATCAGGGTGAAGTTTTTTGACAAGCTTTTTGAATTTTTCTTGTATCTTGCTCCATTTTAAACCCACAGAAACACCAAGAATACTAAAAGCTTTGACATCATTACTATTAAACTTAAATTTATTCATATTACTAAATTGACTTTTAAAACTCGACTTATCAAATTCATCTTTTAAAGCATTATTCCATAAAACTTTAAAAAAATTATCTGAAGAACTAAAACTTTGTGTGGGTTTATGCCAGACCATGTCACTTTTTAACCAATCATAAATTTGTCTATCTGACATTCCAGAAAAATAATTCCAATTTTTATTGAATTCTTTGACGTGATTTAGACAAAGTAGACGATGATTTTTACTATTATCTTTCTCTATGGGTGCTTTGTATTTGCCAATTTCGAAACAATTATTCCAATCACAAATATTTTTCATAGTATATAATATCAAATAATATTTATGGAAGTAAACCAATTAATTTTTTTAGTAAAAAAAAAAATTGAAAAAAATATATTGGCACAAAATGTAATTATTAAAGACAAAACTTATTTGCATAAAAAACATCTAACTCACCAAGAAGATAAATTTCATTTAGAATTAATAATAAAATCAAAGGAACTTAGTAAATATAACAAGTTACAAGCGACTAAAAAAATTTATAAAATTTTGCGTGAAGAATTAAAAAAATATATACATTCAATAAAAATATTAATTAACTAATTCTGTTTTTAAAAATCTATTTATCTTTGAATATTTAAATTGACAGTTGTAATTAACATTTCCTATTTTATTTAATAATACTAGATTAATATTAGTATTATTGTTTTTTTTATCTTTTTTCATGAAGGATAAAATTTTTTTTGGATTTTGCTTAGAAAAAATTTTTTTTATGCTAATAGGTAAATTTAGTTTTTTATAATGATGTACAATTTTTTTATAATCATTTTTTTTTATACTGTTATTTTTGTGTGCAAAATTTACTGCACAAATTATACCAAGCAGTACGGCTTCACCATGATTAAGTTTTTTTGAGTAATTATTTGTTGCTTCAAATGCATGTGCAAAAGTATGTCCGAAATTTAAAATTTGTCTAATATTTTTTTCACTTTCATCTTTTTCTATAATTTTTTTTTTTATCAAACAACTTTGAAAAATTGCTTTTTCCAAAAAAGGTTTTTTTAGTTTTAAAATATTTTCTGCATTTTTATCTAAATATGAAAAAAATTTTTTATTCATAATTAACGAATGCTTTAATATTTCTGCATATCCACATATAATTTCTCTTTTAGGTAAAGATTTTAGAAAACTTGTATCTGAAATTACCAGGTTTGGTTGATAAAATGTTCCTATTAAGTTTTTACCATATTTTGAGTTAATTCCAGTTTTGCCACCAATTGAAGAATCGACTTGTGCCAGTAAAGTTGTAGGTATATTTATGAATTTTATTCCTCTTTTAAAAATACTTGCAGCAAAGCTTGAAACATCACCAGAAATTCCCCCTCCAATGTTTATCAAACAGTCATTTCTATGAAAATTATTTTTTAAAAGCATATCTAATAATTTATTTATAGTTTTCTGACTTTTACTAATTTCACTTGAATTAAAAAAATAGGTAAATTTATTTTTATTTTTTAATAAAAAATAAATCTTTTTTAAATTTTTTTTTGGAACTTTTTTATCTATTACTAGTAAGCACTTGTTGAAGTTCACTGAATTGTCCTTTAAAATTTTTGATAAGTCTTTTATTAAATTATTACCAATGATAATGTTATAAGATCGAGTTTTAGTTCTAACTTTTATTTTTGATTGACTCATAATTTTAACAACTGAATAGTTTTGTCAACTATTTCTGTTTTTTTCATATTTTCACAGTCTATCTTATAATTTGCTTTTGAGTAAATTTTTGATCTATTAATTAATAAATTTTTTAATTGATTATTACTTAAATTTAAAGCAACTGGTCTTTTTTTATTTTTTTTGATTCTATCAATTAAAGTTTTTAAACTCCAATTCAACCATATAGTTACATTATCTTTTTTTGCTACTTTTCTAACGGTTTCATTAAACGCTCCTCCTCCAAGAGATATCACAGAGTTATTTTTATTTAGCAGGCTTAATACAATTTTTTTTTCTAAGTTTCTAAAATAAGGCTCGCCTTTCTTTTTAAATATTTCAAAGATTTTCATTTTTGCTTTTTTTTCTACAATAAAATCTGTATCAAAAAATTTTAGATCTAATTTTTTTGCTAAAAGTCGACCAATGCTACTTTTGCCCGCTGCCATATAGCCTATTAATATTAGGTTTTTATTTAATTTCATAAGTATTATTATTGAAAAAACACAAATATGTCTTAATTTAAAATTATTAAAAGATATAAATGGAGTTTCGAAAAAAATCAACCATTGGTCTGTTTGGTAGCTCAGTCAAGATGCTGATCAAGATTGTATTCATTTTTATCACATTATTGCTTTTAGTAGTATTGGTTGATAAGATAAATTTTCCCTATCCTAACAAAAAAATAGAAAAAATTGTTCCTAATGAAAATCTTAAAGTTGTTAAATAAAGTAAGTTTATCAATTTTAATAAGTTTTTTTTTTTTACAAAATTCTTATTCAACCGAGCCCATTGATATTTGGAAAATAGAAAATCAGCCAAATAAAGAAGATAATATTGATAATAATGAAATAATAGAAAATGAAAATGTATTAACAGAATCAATTTTTCAAATTACGCAGCAAAAAAATAACAAAATTCAAGTTGATGAAGAAAAAAATTTATTTTCTAAAAATATAAATATTGTTGGCATATATGATCCGTCAGACCATGATCTTTCAATGGATATGTGGACTAATTCAAATGGAGCTAAAATTTTAGAACTTATTGATAAAATTAACAATATTAATCTATCACAAGATGCGAAAGAAATTTTAAATATAGCTCTTTTAACAAATTCTTATTTTCCAAAAAAAAATATAAGTAAAGAACAATTTTTAATAATAAAATCTGACTGGCTTATTCAACAACAAGATTTAAATTTAATTGAAACTTATTTGTCCAAAAATGATAGTTTAGAAGATGAATCTAGTCTGGCCAGATTTTATCTCGACCATTATTTATCAAGGTCAGATCTTGGCAAAGCATGTGACATATTTAATAAAATTAATTTTGAGATAAATGATGATTATGTTTCAAAGTTCAAGATATATTGTTTTATTAATTCAAATAAAAATGAAGAAGCGCAATTGCATTTTGATTTATTAAAAGAAGAAGGTTTTAGTGATTTTTTTTTTGAAGAAAAATTTGCTTATCTAGCAGGTTATGATGAAACTGTTAGCAAAGAGATTTCAGAAAAATCTTTATTAGATTTTCATTTATCACATAGAACAGATCCGGATTTTAAGTTTGAGCCAAAAATTAATACACCAAAATTGATTTGGAAGTATTTATCATATTCTAATCTCTTAGAGAATATTGATTTAATAGACTTGGAAGATGAAGAAAAACTATTAACTATAGAAATGGCCACACATGAAAAGAATTATAAAGAAGGTGAATTGTTTGCCCTGTATGAACGTTTTAAGTTTAATATTAATCAATTGTTGACAGTTGAGGAGTCTTATAAGTTTTTACCAAATTTTGAATCTAGAGCGCTAGTTTACCAGGGTATTTTAATTACAAAAGAAACTTCAGAAAAAATTAAATTAATCAAACTATTAAAAGATTTATTTATTAAGGACAAAATATCCAAAGCATTTGATTCAAAATTAGTTGAATTTTTAGAAGGCATAGACGAGATAAAAATTCCTTCAAATTATACAGATTTTTATAATAGTCATAAAAAAACAATTACGTCAAAAAATAAGAGGATAAAATTTAATAACAAAATAATTCATCAGTCAAAAATTTTAGATTATTTTATAGAAGAATCTGATTTAAAACGTGTTGAAAAAGATTTAGAAAATTTATTGAAAAAGATAAAAAAAAATAAAAAATATTTTTTTTCTACAAAAGATGTAATTATCTTAGAATCTTTAAAATCAGATGGAATTAAGCTTCCAAAGAAATATGAAAATATTTACGAAGTTAAAGATCCCAATATTCCTTACGATATTCAAATACTAATCAATAGAGAAGAGCCAGGGCTTACGCTATTAAGATTAGTTCAGATTATTGGAGAAGATAAAGTTACAGATATAGGTTCTGATACGTTGTATTTTATTGTAAGTGTGTTAAATCAACTTGATCTTGATAAAATAAGAAACAAAATAATATTAAAAGTTCTTCCTTTAAAAATTAAAATTTTATAATAAAATATGTAATACTATTAACCATGACTGTAAGAACAATTTTAATTGAACCAAATAAAATTTTAAGACAAATATCACAACCAGTAGAAAAAGTTGAGGACGAAGAAAGAGAACTAATGAGAGATATGTTGGAAACGATGTATTCTTTAAACGGAATTGGCCTTGCAGCAATTCAAGTAGGAGTTCCTAAAAGGATAATAGTTTTAGACATTTCAAAAGAAGAAAATAAAAAAAATCCCATGTATTTTATTAATCCAGTTATTAAAAATAAGAATAAAGAATTAGCTACTTACGAAGAGGGCTGTTTGTCGGTTCCAGGACAATTTGCAGAAATTGATAGGCCAAGTGAATGCGATGTAGAATATTTAGATTATAACGGAGAAAAACAATTATTATATGTTACTGGCTTGCTTGCTACCTGTATTCAACATGAGTTGGATCATTGTGATGGGAAGCTTTTCATAGATTATTTATCTAAACTAAAAAAATCTATTATAATTAAAAAACTTTCTAAACAAAAAAATAATCCAGCCCGAATTGTTATTTAATAAATGTTAAAAAAAATTATCTTTATGGGCACGTCTTTATTTGCAGTTCCTATACTCAAATCATTATATCAAAATGGATATTCAGTTTCTGTAGTTTATACACAACATCCAAAAAAATCACGCAGAGGAATGGACGTCAACCCAACTCCTATACAAAGTTTATCTGAAACATTAAATTTAGAACTCAGAACTCCATTATCACTAAAAAATAATAAAGAGGAATATGATTATTTAAAAAAATTAGAAGCAGATATTGCAGTTGTAGTTGCTTATGGACAGATATTACCAAAAGAAATATTAGGCTTAGCTAAGAAAGGATTTATTAACATTCATGCTTCTGTGCTTCCTAAATTTCGTGGACCAGCTCCAATTCAAAAATCTATAATGAATTTAGATAAGCAGACAGGAATAAGTATTATGAAGATTACTGAAAAACTTGATGCTGGACCTATATGTAATTCTTATCCTTTAAATATTTTAGAAAATGAAAATGTGGAAAGTTTATCAGAAAGGCTTTCCCTATTAGCTGCTGAAAAAATATTAGATGATATTGATGATATTTTAGAAGATAAAGCAGTTTTTAAACCTCAGGATGATAGGAAAGCAATCTATGCAAGTAAAATATTAAAATCCGAGGGAAAAATAAATTGGTCTGATTCAGCAAAAAATATAATAGGAAAAATAAATGGTTTATATCCAAATTCTTTCTTTATTTATAAGGGGGAGCGTTACAAGATACTTAAAGTTGAACCATCTAGTAAAATTGGAGAAATGGGCAATGTTTTAAGTGATAGTTTAGATATAGGTTGTAAAGATGGGGCAATTAAAATTTTGGAGATACAAAGAGAGGGAAAGCGTCCACAAAAAAATAATGAATTTATGCACGGATCCCAAATAAAAAAGGGATTAAATTTAAACAATGCATAGGTACCAAATTTTAATTGAATATGTTGGGACCAATTTTATTGGGTGGCAAATCCAGCCAAAAGGACAATCTGTTCAAAAACTAATTCAAAATACAATATCTAAACTTTTAAAAGAAAAGATAAATCTAATTGGTTCTGGTCGCACGGACCAAGGTGTTCATGCATGGGGTCAATCAGCTCATTTTGATACTAAAAAAAAAACTATTAATACAAGAAAATTTATTCAGTCTTTAAACTTTTTTTTGAATAAAAAATTAGTATCTATAACAGAAATAAAAAAAAGGAATTTAAATTTTCATGCAAGATATTTAGCTAAAGAAAGGATTTATGAATTTATTATTTTAAATAGAATAGCTCCGCCATCTTTGGATAAAAATAAAGCTTGGCATATCAGAAAAAAATTAGATTTTGAGATAATGAAAAAAGGAGCAAAGAAATTATTGGGAACTCATGATTTTTCTACATTTAGAGCATCGAACTGCTATTCAAAAAATCCAATTAGAACACTGAAAAAAATTAATATCAAAAGAATAAATGAAAAAATCGTAATTCAATTTAAATCTAAATCATTTTTAAGAAATCAAGTGAGATCTATGGTGGGTTGTCTTGCGTATTTGGGTCAAAAAAAATGGAGTTTAAAAAAATTTGAAAATGTATTTAAATCGAAAAAAAGAACTTTATGTGCACCACCAGCACCAGCATCCGGTTTATTTTTGGAAAAAGTTACTTACTAAAGTTTTTTGTTTTTTAAATTTTTTATTTATTCTCCAGCGTGATCCAGAACGAACTATATAACCAACACAATTTTTTTTACTACATTTGCATGGAAACTGTTTATAGTCTTTGTCATAGCTAAATCCATAGTCATAACTAAGCTCTTCTCCTTTTTTAATATTTCTTAAGGCAGAAATCCAAAGTCTTAATCCTATCCCAGTAACTTCACAATTTGGATCACACGAATGATTTATGAGTCTTGCGGTATTAAATTTAAAATCTCCATCGAGATCATATTTATTATTTAAATTAAATAAATAAATGTCTCTTTTATTATCAAATTTACTGCTTTCATCCGATTTCCTTTTTGAAATAATCTTTCCAACGTATTCTATAATTTTTGTATCCTTCTTAATATTTTTTGAAGCGTATAATCCTCTTTTATCTATGTTTGATTTTTTTATTATATACAATTCCATATAAAGGTCTTTAATTAAAAGAATAAAACTTTTAATTAAATTCTAAGAGTGCATTAATATGATGTTCAGTACTTTCTTTCAATGCATTCAAATCGTATCCTCCTTCTAAAATTGATACGACTTTTCCATCACAATTATTTTTTATACAATTTAAAGTTCTTTTAGTAATCTCATAATAATCTTTTGAAGTTAGCTGCAATTGTGCAAGAGGGTCATCTTTATGTGCATCAAAACCAGCAGAGAAAAGAATAAACTCAGGCGTAAATTCTTTTAATTTTTTTAAAACATGCTCATAAGCATCAAGGTATTCACTTGAGTTTGTGCCTGCAGGCAATGGAATATTTAAAACATTATCATATTTACCTTTTTCTTTATTACTCCCACTTCCTGGATAATAAGGATATTGATGAGTTGAGATATACAAAACTTTTTCATTATCATAAAAAATATCTTGAGTTCCATTTCCATGATGGACATCAAAATCTATTATTGCAACTTTTTTATATTTATATTTGCTAATTAGGTAATTGGCACCAACAGCACAATTGTTAAAAATACAAAAACCTTGTGCTTTTTCTTTTTCACTATGATGTCCAGGTGGTCTTACTGGACAGAATGCATTTTTAAAATCTTTATTTATAACTCCATCTATTGCAGAAATAATCGAGCCTACAGCATCAAAGGTTGCTTGTTTACTGCCTGGAGAAACCACAGTATCTCCATCTAAATAAGAAAAGCCTTTTTTTGGAAAAGAATTTTCTATTATCTCAACATATTTGTTGCTGTGAGTAATTTTTAAAAATTTTTTGTCAAAAACAACTGGTTTTTTCCAAATTAATTTTTTTTCAAATTTTTTTAAGTTGTCAATTATTACAGAAACTCTATCTGCTCTTTCAGGATGACCTAATCCTGTATTATGGTTTGAAAAAGTATTGGTAGTTATAATACCTGTTTTCACTTAAAATAATTTTCTAATATTTTATTATAAATTATAGTCAATTTTTTAAGGTCTGATAATGAAACAGCCTCATCAACTTTATGCATGGTTTTTCCAACCAAACCAAATTCCACACATGGAGATATTTTTCTTATAAATCTTGCATCTGAAGTTCCTCCAGATGTTGATAATTTTGGTTTTATTTTAGTTATTTTTTTAATGGTATTTTGAATCATTTTAGTTGTTTTGTTAGGAACTGTTATAAAAGCTTCTCCCGATATCATGTAGGAAATATTAAAAGAACACTTGCTTTTTTTACAAACTTTTCGAAAAATATTATTTAGTTTCTTTTTTAAAGAACTCGATGAATGTTTATTGTTAAATCGTATATTAAAAGTAGCCGTTACTTCCGCAGGAATAACGTTATCTGCAGTATTTTCAATATTCATTTTAACTATTTCTAGATTTGAAGGTTGAAAGTTTTTTGTTCCTTTATCAAGTTTTAAATTTTCAATTTGATTTAATATTTTTATCATAACTGGAGCTGGGTTGTTGGCATCATGCGGATATGCAGCATGACCCATAACTCCAATAACTTTTAGATGTCCGGTAATACTACCTCTTCTACCAATCTTCATCATTTCTCCCAATTTGTTTTGATTAGTAGGCTCACCTACTAAACAAAAATTAATTTTCTCTTTTTTTCTTTTTAAATATTCAACAACTTTTTTTGTTCCATTAATGGCTACACCTTCTTCATCACCTGTAATTAATAAACTTATCGAACCTTTAAATTTTTTTCTTTTAAATTTGCTAACTGCAGAAATAAAACAGGCCACTGAAGCTTTCATGTCATTTGCACCTCTTCCGATCAAATAATTTTCTTTAATTTCTGGTTTAAATGGATTTACAGTCCAATCATTTAAATTACCAGGTGGAACAACATCTGTGTGACCTGCATAACAAAAATTTGGTCTAGATTTTCCTAATCTTGCATATAAATTTTTAACAAGTTTTGAATTTTTTGATTTAAATTCCAAAATTTTACATTTAAATCCTAGAGATCTTAATTTTCTTGCTAGAAAATTCATTGTTCCTGCATCTACGGGAGTAATACTTGGAAATTTTATTAGCTCCTTAGCTAATTGTAATTCATTATAAATTTTCATTATTTTATTCTCTCAGTAGATCGTTTATTGAAGTTTTAGATCTAGTTTTTTCATCAACTTGTTTAATTATTACTGCACAATTTAACGAAGGAGCATTTGAATTTTTTTTATCTGGCAACGAACCAGGCACAACAACTGAATATGGAGGAATTTTTCCGTAAGTAATTTCTCCTGTTTTTCTATCGACAATTTTTGTTGATTGGCCAATATACATGCCCATACTTAATACCGATCCTTCTCCAATAATTATTCCTTCAACCACTTCAGACATTGCTCCCAAAAAAACATTGTCCTCTATGATTGTTGGCAATGCTTGAGCTGGTTCTAAAACACCACCGACCCCTGATCCAGCAGATATATGACAGTTTTTTCCAATTTGACAACAACTTCCCGCTCTTGAAAAGGTGTCCATCATTGTGCCTTCATCAATGTATGCTCCTATATTTACAAAGCACGGCATTAAAACAACATTTTTTCCAATATAAGATCCTTTTCTTACAGGAGAATTAGGTACCATTCTGAATCCAGCTTTTTCAAAATCTTTTTTTTTCCATCTTTCAGTTTTTCCTTTAATCAAATGAGCTTTATCATACCACGAACTATATGGACCAGACAAAGTTTCCATTCCATGGATTCTAAAGCTTAACATTATAGCTTTTTTAATATGTTGGTGAGCAATCCATATTCCATTAATCTTTTCCGCAACTCTTACTTTCCCTTGATCTAAATCTTCGATTATTTGATTTATGGAAACAATAACTGATTTATCAGAATTTTGACTGACTTGTTCTTTATTTTTCCAAGCATCATTAATTATTTTTTCAATATCGCTCATATAGATTATGCTGCTTGTAATATATTAATTTCTTTTAAAAAACTAGATAGATTATCTATTTTAAGATCAATGTAATTTTTATCTGAATTTTTTTTACCCCAATATTCATCATTACGTAACCAGACAGTTAAAAAACCTAATTTTTTTGGTTGTTCTAAATTTGAAGCAAGATCCTCAATTATTAAAGATTTTTTTGGATCAATATTAAATTTTTTAATCATTTTATTATATGGCTCAATCAATGGTTTTGGTATAAAATTTGAATCAGTAATATCAAAAGCACCATTAAAAAGATCTTCAATATTCAAATGTTTGCATACATTTTTTATATGAGAATGACTGCCATTAGAAATAATATATTTTTTGCCTTTTAGCTTAATTAGTTCTTCTCTTAATATTTTATCTTTTTTCAAAAAACTTATATCGATGTCATGTACGTAATTTAGGAATTCATGTGGACTAATATTATGTTTTATCATCAAGCCATTAAGCGTTGTATTATAGGTATGGAAATAATCTTGCTGTACGTCTTTCGCTTTTTTTAAATCTATACCAAGTTTAGAAGAAATATAGTGACCCATTTTTTTTGAAACTTGTTCAAATACTCTTGTTTGTCCTTGATACAAAGTATTATCTAAATCAAAAATAAAATATTCAATATCTCTTAATTCTTTCATTTTCTAATTAACGTTCCGGCACCTTTATCAGAAAATAATTCAGAAAGGATAGAGTGAGGTTTTCTTCCATCAATTATAACAACACCCCTAACTCCATTGTTTACAGCATCAATGCATGTATTAATTTTTGGTATCATTCCATTCTTAATGGCTTCTTCAGCAATCATTTTTTTTGCTGCATTGGGACTTATCTCTGAAACAAGATTATTATTTTTATTAATAACACCTTCTATATCAGTCATAAGCAAAAGTCTTCTTGATCTAAGTTTTTTTGCTATTGCACCAGCTACTGTATCAGCATTGATATTAAATGTTTTATTATCTTTTAGTCCTATAGGAGCTATTACAGGAATTTCATTAGCTTTAATTATTTCATCTAAAACATTTGTTTTGATTTCAGTTGGCTCACCAACAAATCCAAGCTCATTCGTTTTGGGTTTAACCAATATTATATTATACTCTTTAGTTGTAATTGATCTAGCACTACAAGATTTATTTTTTAAAGCATTTACAATTTCTTTATTAAACTCAATTAAAACATCCTCAACTACTTTTATAGAATTTTTATTTGTAACTCTTAAGCCTTTTATAAAAGTGCTTTCAATATTTAATTCCTTTAATTTGATATTAATTCTTTTTCCTCCACCATGAACAATTGTCGGAGTCAATCCAAGTTTTTTTATTATGGCCACGTCAGATATAAAAAAATTAAAAAGATTAGGATCAGTTAAAACACTACCTCCACATTTTATTACAATTTTTTCATCACTATATTTTTCTAGATATTTTTTAACTTCGGCAATGGAAGGGCCATTTGAAGGTAATATTGATTTTAAGTTTACTTCTTCAATTGATTTCATTTAAGTTGTTTTAACCGTCGTTCTTTTCATAATCACCAATTGCTGAGCCATTGTTAGAATGTTATTAATTGTCCAATAAACAACTAATCCTGAAGGAAAAGGAGCAAGTATGACTGTTAAAAAAATTGGAAAAAACATAAATATTTTTGCTTGAATTGGATCAGGTGGTGCAGGATTCAGTTTTTGTTGCACCCACATGCTTATACCCATTGCTATTGGCCACGCACCAATTATTAAAAAAGAAGGAGGATCCCAAGGAATTAAACCAAAAAGGTTAAATACTGAAGTTGGATCTTTATCCGATAGGTCTCTAATCCATCCAAAGAAAGGCTGGTGTCTCATTTCTATTGTAACAAATAAAACTTTGTACAATGCAAAAAAAACTGGGATCTGCACGAGTATAGGCAAGCACCCACTCATTGGATTCACTTTTTCTCTCTTATAGAGAGCCATCATTTCTTGTTGTAACTTCATCTTATCTTCTTTATGAAGTTCTTTTAATCTCTTCATCTCTGGCTGAAGCATTTTCATTTTCGCCATCGAGCGAAAAGAAAAATTCGCAAGGGGGAAAAATATAACTCTTATGCAAAGTGTCATTAAAATTATTGCCACACCATAATTTCCACAAAATTTAAATAGGTAATCAATTAAAAAAAATAAAGGTCTTGTTAAAAAGTATAAAACTCCCCAATCAATAACTAGATCGAACTTATCTATTTTTAATTTTTGCGCATAACCATCAATAGTCTCAACTCTTTTAGCTGCAACAATAATTTGAATTTCTTCTTCAATAGCATCATTAGGACCAGCTTCAATTCCTTCAGTGGATATATAATTTGCTCTAAATTTATTTTTATAATCAAAAGTTGTTTTAAAACTTTTGTTTCTTGGGGGAATAACGCTTGTAATCCAATACTTATCACCAATTCCAAACCAACCCTTAGAGGCATTTCTAGAAAATTTTTCTTCCTCGATATCGTCATAATCTTCTTCAATTAATTCTTCGTCAAGTGTTGCAACCAAACCTTCGTGCAAAATATAAAAACCAGAAATTTCTGGTTTTTTGTTACGTATTATTTGGCTATAAGAATAAAAATTGTAAGTTTTATCTGATGAGTTAATTACCTTTTCTCTAACTGTAAATAAAAACTGATCATCTAGACTGATATTTTTTTCAAATGTGATTCCTTGTGTATTGCTCCAGACTAATTTTATAGGATTTTTAGTTGTTAATTTATTATTTCCTATTATCTTCCAAATAGTCGAGGAATTTGGAGTGTCTATATTTTTATTATTTGTTACAAAGCCACTCTCAATTAAATAACCATTTTCAACTTTTCTTGGGTTAAGAAGTATAATTTTTTCATTGCCACCAAGTTCAATATTGTATTTTTTAAAAGTTAAGTCATCTAATAAAGCTCCGACAGTATTAATTGTGCCGACTATATTATTATTTTCAAATTCTATTCTTTTACTTTCATTAAGGACCTCTTTTCTTGATAATTTTGAAAAATTTTCATTTTGTTCTAGCGCGGGAGCATCTGAAGACTCAACAATTTTTGTTTTTTTAACTTGATCTTTTTTAATTTTATTTGGATCTGGAGGTTCAACAAAAAAAAGAGAATAAAGAATTATTACTGCAGCAGATAATGATATGGCAGCTATAATATTTTTAGTATCCATAATTATTTTGCTTCTTTCTCTTTTTTTACAGGATCATACCCACCATGGCCAAACCAAGGATTACATCTTGCAATTCTATGAATTGATTTTGTTGTGCCCTTAATTAATCCATAAGTTTTTAAAGAATCAATGCAATAAGAGCTGCATGTAGGTTCAAATTTGCATGAATTTGGAAAGAATGGACTAATAAATAATTTATATAACTTTATTATTCCAATAAATAAATAAGTAATAATTTTCATTATCTAATTTTGTTAAATTCAGAAAACATTGTTTTTTTTAAATCTTCGAAAGAATCTTTCTTTAAAGCATTATCTTTAGCTAGTATCAGATATGAATAGTTAAAATTTAATGAAATTTTTTTAACCACCTCATTAACTAGGCTTTTAAGGCGTCTTTTACAAAAGTTTCGTTTTACAGCGTTACCTAATTTTTTTTTAGTTACAATGCTAATATTAAGATTATTAGAATTTTTTTTAAGTAATTTTTTATAAAACATAACAAAATATTTATTTGATAATTTATGTCCTTTTAACAAGTACTTAAAATCTTCATTATTCTTTAAAGCAACAATTTTGGTTTTCATTGATTAAGCAGAAACAGTTAATCTCTTACGTCCTTTTTTACGTCTTGCAGTCAAGATGCTTTTATTTTTTTTCATACGTGCTCGAAATCCATGACGGCGATTCCTCTTAATGTTTGATGGGGAGTAAGTTCTTTTCATAATATGTGTATTGTTAGTATTGTTAAAATTTTCGGTATTTATAGTGTATAAAATAGAAATATGCAAAGGATGAAAAATATTAAAATTTGGATAGGTCTAAGTTATTTAATAATTCTTTCAGTTTTTTTATATTTTTTATTTTCTAAATTTAGCATCCAAGAAATTACTAGTTATGATTTCATTAGGTCGAACAGTGAATATTTAGTCAATTTTAGAGAATCTAATTTAATTCTAGTTTCCATTATTTTTATAGCAATCGGAGTTTTATGGATTTCTGTGCTTTTTGGTTTTGGTTCACCACTTGCTTTAGTCTCAGGATTTCTGTTTGGAGTTTACTTTGGAACAATCATAGTTGCGATAACTTTATCATTAGGAGCTACTCTAGCATATATTTTTGCCAATTTCTTTTTTAAAAATTTAATTGAAGAAAAATTTGCGAATAGATTTGAATTTCTTGAAAAAAAAATTCAAGCAAATGAATTTATTGCAATTTTAATTTATAGATTCATAGGAGGAATTCCTTTTCAGATTGCAAATTTGTTGCCTATTTTATTTAAAATTAAATTAAAAAATTATTTTTTTGGTACTTTTTTAGGAATTATACCCCAAGTATTTATAATTGTTTCTTTGGGCTCAGGTCTAGAGAATCAAATTAAAAAAAATATAGAACCTCCATCTTTTTTTAAACTATTAACATCCTTTGAAATTTATGGTCCAGTCATAGCATTTCTAATTTTATTAATTTTAGCTTTTATAGTAAGAAAATTATTTTTCAAAAATTAAATTTGGTGCCCATAACCAGAATCGAACTGATGACCTCTTCCTTACCATGGAATTGCTCTACCGTCTGAGCTATATGGGCTTAAATTGATAAATATTAAAAACCTAATATATAAAACAAATTTATTCAAATTATTGCCTTAATTTTTTCTATATAATGAATTATACCTATTAAATAATAATTTTTAATTAAAAAAAAATGGGAATTCACTACGATTATAAATCTACTAGAGGCATGAAAGCCATGGAAAAAGCTGCCAAAAGAGAACGCAAACTTGCCGAAAAAAAAGCAAAGAGAGAAGCTAAAAAGGGTAAGAAAAGTTACGAAAAAGCTAATAAGATTAATGTTCAAGAACCCATTACACTTGATTATATAACTAATCCAAATAAAGATAAATGAACATAAAGCAAAAAAATATTAAACTTAGTTTGGCACTCAAAAAAAATTTAAAAAAAAGAAAATTATTTCAAAAGAAATTTAAAAAGAAAAAGTAAATGTCAGTTCTTTCCGATAAGTGGATAAAAAAAATGGCATTAGAAGGAATGATTTCTCCATTTGAGAAAAATCAAGTTAGAAAAGGAAAAATTTCATATGGCTTATCTTCATTTGGATATGACGCTAGAGTTTCAAATGAGTTTAAAATATTTACAAATGTTAATGGTTCCGAAATTGTAGATCCTAAGAATTTTAAGTCAACTAATTTTGTTACCAAAAAAGTTTCAGAGTGCATAATTCCACCAAATTCATTTGTTTTAGCAAGCACTGTTGAATATTTCAAAATTCCAAAAGATGTTTTGGTTATATGTTTGGGCAAATCAACATATGCAAGATGTGGTATTATTGTTAATGTTACACCTCTAGAACCTGGTTGGGAAGGCAATGTAACTTTGGAATTTTCAAACACTACTCCTTTACCAGCAAAAATTTATGCAAATGAGGGTGTGGCCCAGTTTATTTTTTTAAAAGGAAATGAAAAACCCGAAATTTCATATTCTGATAGAAAAGGAAAGTATATGGGCCAAGTTGGAGTTACCTTGCCAAAAATATAAAAAAATGGAAAAATTGGAGGTTACAGGAGCAAAAAAGCTCAAAGGCACTATAAAAATTTCTGGTTCAAAAAATTCCTCACTACCTATTTTAGCAGCAACTTTATTATCCAGTAAAAAAATTAAGATTTATAATCTACCGAAAGTTGAAGATATAGAGACAATGATTTTATTGTTGCGCTCATTAGGGTCAAAGATTAAGTATAATAAAAAAAATAAATCTGTCGATATTTCTAATTTAAAAAACATAAAAACATTCGCTTCTTACAATTTAGTTAAGACTATGAGGGCAGGCATAATTGTGCTGGGTCCTTTGTTGGCCAGATTTAATAGAGCCAAGGTTTCTTTGCCTGGAGGTTGTGCTATTGGAGCTAGGCCTGTAGATATTCATTTGAAGGCACTATCAAAACTAGGAGTAAAGTATAAAATTGTACAAGGTTACATATATGCTGAAGCACCAAAAGGTCTAATAGGCAATGTAATAAAGTTTCCCAAAATATCGGTTGGAGCAACAGAAAATTTAATTATTGCTGCAAGTTTAGCAAAAGGAGAAACAATTTTAAAAAATTGTGCCATTGAACCTGAAATTGAGGATTTAATTAATTTTTTAAGAAAAATGGGATGTAATATTAAATGGACTGGAAAAAGAACAGTTAAAATTTTGGGAGTTAAATCATTAAAAGATTTAAATTATAAAATAATGTTTGATAGAATTGAAGCAGGAACTTATATGATAGCCTCTGCTTTGACTGGAGGAAACCTTAAAATTATTAACATCATACCAAAAATAATTAAAACAGAGATAGATATTTTAAAAAAAGTTGGTGCGACTATTAGAATTAAAGGTACCAAACTTAGAATTATTGGAAGAAAAAAAATTAAGAATATTAAGTTAACAACATCACCATATCCTGGTTTTCCAACTGACTTGCAAGCTCAACTAATGGTTTTGCTTTGCAAATCTTTTGGAAGATCAGAAATAATTGAAAGAATTTTTGAAAATAGATTTATGCATGCATCAGAGCTGAATAGAATGGGAGCAAAAATTAAAATTTTGGGCAATAAAGCTGTTATTGAAGGCAATATTAATTTTAATGCAGCAGAGTTAATGGCAACCGATCTAAGAGCCTCGGTCTCTTTGATACTTGCTGCACTAACTGCAAAGGGAAAATCAATAGTTAATAGAATATATCATTTAGATAGAGGTTACGAGAATATAGAAAAAAAATTGAAAAATGTTGGTGCCAAAATTAGAAGAATTTCTTAGAGAATGAACAAAGGATATTTAGCAAAAATTATTGCAAGGGATAGCCAAGGATTAAAATTGATATCAGCATGTTGTTTTCAAGCAAAAGTAAATATAGGTGAATTAAAATATTTAAAAAAAAATCAAATTTTTTTGATTTTTTTACAAAGATTTAATAGAGAAAACAAAAAAAATAAGGAAAAAATTAATAGTGTTTGTAAATTTGAGTTTGTAGAATATGTAAAATCGAAAAATATTGACCAGAAAGATAAAGATTTGATTTTGGAGCTTTTTGCAATAGATTTAATCAAAAATAAAAATAAATTCGAAATAAACTTAATTTTTAATAATAATTCTTTTATAACACTTTCTACCGAAATTGTTGAGGTAACTTTGGAGGATCAAAATAAAATTTAAATGATTAAAATATTATATTGTAACAATAAGAACTATGTTTCGAAACTGAGTAAATTGCTGATCAAAAGAAAAAATTATGACAAGACTAGTAAAAGTGTAGTTTCAAAAATAATTAATGATGTAAAAAAGCATGGGGATAAAGCGGTGCTTAAATATGAGAAAAAATATAGTAAAAACAACGAAATAATTACTAATAAAAAAAAGATATCAAAAAATATTAAATCGTTAGATTCTAAAATAAAAAGAGCAATCGATTTTGCTTATAATAGAATATACAAATTTCATTCAAAACAAAAAGTTCAGAATATACTTCATAAGGATAACTTGCTTAATAAATTATACTATAAGTATAGACCAATAGATTCTGTTGGCATTTATGTGCCTGGAGGTAATGCAAGTTTTCCTTCAACCGTCTTGATGAATGCAATTCCTGCAAAAATTGCAGGAGTTAAAAGAATAGTTATGATTAATCCAAAATTGAAAGGCAAACAAAGTCTTGGAGTTTTATATGCAGCAAAAAAAGTAGGTATTAAGGAAATTTATTCCATAGGAGGTGCCCAAGCTATTGCTGCCATAACATACGGTACAAAAAAAATTAAAAAAGTTAATAAAATTTTTGGACCAGGAAATATTTTTGTGTCTGCTGCTAAAAAAGAAGTTTTTGGCGATGTTGGAATTGATATGGTGGCTGGACCATCAGAAATATCTGTTGTTGCAGATAAATTTTCTAATGCAAATTGGGTTGCCGCAGATTTATTGGCTCAAGCAGAACATGATATAAATTCTCAATGCATTTTAATCTCTAAAGATATAAATTTTATAAACAAAGTTAAAAATGCAATTATTCAACAACTAAAAGATTTACCAAGAAAATTTATTGCAAAAAAAAGTTTGGAATTAAATGGAATTTTGATAAGAGCTTATTCAAACAAACAAATTATTGATATTATTAATATGATTGCCCCAGAACATTTAGAATTAAATATTAAAAACTATAATGTAATTTTAAATAAAATTAATAACGCAGGTTCAATTTGTTTGGGAAATTATTCTGCTATGGCAGTTACAGATTATAATGCTGGTACAAATCATATTTTACCAACAAATTCTTCAGCTAAATTTTCAAGCGGATTATCAGTTTATGATTTTTATAAAAGAATTTCTTATATAAATTTATCAAAAAAGGGTATTGAAACTCTTGGCCCTTCAGCTATAACCTTAGCAAATTTTGAAGGTTTAGAAGGACATGCTAAATCTGTCGAATTAAGAATTAGGAGAAAATAAATTTGGCTAAAGAAGAAATCCTCAACTATGATGGCGTAATATTAGAATTACTGCCCAACGCGATGTTTAGAGTTAAGTTAAATAACGGCCATATAGTTGTAGCAGTTGCGAGTGGTAAGCTTCGCAAAAACAGAATTCGTTGTTTAGCCAACGATAAAGTTAAAGTAGAAATAAGTCCGTACGATTTAAGTCGTGGACGTATTTCGTTTAGGTATTAAAAGGCCTTGTAGCTCAGTAGTAGAGCAGTACCCTGAAAAGGTATGTGTCGTTTGTGCGATTCAAACCAAGGCCACCACAAACAACCTTCTAAAAAAACTTTCAATTTAACTTGCAATAAATATTAAAATCTACTAATTAGTCTCAAGCTAAAGTTTAGCTAAAGTAAAACAATAAAAGAAAGAGTAATAATGAGTCTAAAAGGCAAAGTAAAATGGTTCAATGGTAAAAAAGGATATGGTTTCATTGAACGAGAAGATAAAGAAAAAGATGTGTTCGTTCATGCTTCTGCAGTGAGAGAAGCTGGTTTAAAGTATTTAAATGAAGGGGACGAATTAACATTTGAAGTTGAAGACGGAGATAAAGGTCCTGCCGCAGTAAAACTGCAAAAAACCTCTTAATTCTAATTCACATTAATTTGTATAGGGATTTTAAAAGCTTTCCTTAAGCTTTTTTATTCCTATACAAAACCTACTTGCATTTATAAGAATAAGTGTTATTTAACTCGCAATGATTAGAAAAATTAAAGTATCAAGAAATTCTCACAGACATCATTTTCATGCTGGCTGCACGCTAGCAATTTAATCATTTTATAAATTTAAAATTAATAACAATTAGTATAAAATAAAGGAAGGATGCCGCCTTCGGATAATGGTTAATCCTGGAGTTTGTGGAACTCTCAATCTTGGTTCAATTCCAAGAGGCGGTACCAAAAAATGAAAAAAGAAGAAAAATTAACACCTGGGTTACCTTCAGGTTTTGAAGATAGATGGAATAAACAATTATCACTTAAAAAGAAATTACTTGAGATAATTGAAAATAATTTTTTAAAGTTTGGTTTTAGCCCTTTAGAAACACCATCTTTTGAGATTAGCAAAAATATAGGATCGTTTTTGGCAGACGATGAAGACAATTCTATGTCTGATGTATTCACATTTAATGATGGTAACGAAAAAATTATGCTAAGGTATGATCTAAGTAGTCCATTAAGTAGATTTGTTGCTCAAAACTATAGAGAACTTACTTTTCCATATAAAAGATATGCAATAGGAAATGTTTGGAGAAATGAAAAAAGTGGTAACGCAAGATATCGTGAATTTACTCAAGCAGACGTTGATATTATTGGAAATTTAAATAAAAGCCAAGCCGATGCAGAAATTTGCAATGTTATTGCAGATACTTTAAAAAAAAGTGGATTAAGCGATACTCAATTTAAAGTAAGCATAAGTAATAGAAAAATAGTTCAAGGATTAATTAATCAGTTAAATATCACTAACAAAGCTCAAGAATTAAAAGTAATTAGAGCTATTGATAAATTAGACCGAGTTGGATTAAAAGGAGTTGAAGATTTACTCAAAAAAGAAAGAGTAGATGCTTCGGGAGCAGTTACAAAAGGTGCTAATTTATCTGATGCACAGACATCAGAAATTATAAATTTTTTAAAAATCAAAAATCTCAAAGATTTAAAATCTATTTTAAAAAATCCTTTATCTGTTGAAGGAATTAAGGAAACAGAAAATCTTTTAGAAATTGTGAGTTATGGAAAGTATAAAAAACTAATTCAACCCAACTTTACAATAGTTCGTGGTCTTGCTTATTATGATGGATTTTGTGTTGAAACTAATCTTAATTTTAAGGTTAAAAATCCTAAAGGAAAAGAAATTGACATAGGAAGTATTGCCTCAGGAGGTCGTTATGACAAACTTATATCAAGATTTAAGGGTGCAGATTTTCCAGGAACTGGAATGAGCATTGGGGTAGATAGACTTTTATTTGTTTTAAACCAAATCGATACTATTAAAATAAAAAATAACGAACCTGTTCTTATTTGCATTTTAGATAGCAAATATTTAAAAAAATATTATGAAACTTTAGATTATTTAAGAGAAAATGGAATAAATTCTGAATTATATTTAGATTCGTCAAAAAATTTAAAAAAACAATTAACTTATGCAGATAAAAAAGGTTGTCCAGTTGCGATTATAGTTGGCGAGTTCGAGATTAAAGAAAATAAATTTACTTTAAAAAACCTAAAGTCTTCAAAAGAAAACGATCAAAAAACCGTTTCAAAAGAAAGCCTAATAGATGAAATCAAAAAAATTATCTGAAAAAATCCTTAGATCTATTAAGTCCAGAGGTTTTAGTAATATTGCATTAGATCCAGTTCTTGAGACTAAATATATCCTTCAAAGATCTGGTGAAAATTTTAAGAAATTTTTGTTTTCATTTTATGATTTAAACGGCAAAGAACTTTGTTTAAGACCAGATCTAACAATTTCTTCAGTAATAAGATTTATTCAAAACAAAAAAGATAATAGAGAAAAAGTTTTTTATAGTGGCGAAGCATTTAGAAAAACTTACCAAAAAAAAGATAGCATTATAAAAAATCAAATTGGTTATGAAATTTTAGGCTCTAATAACAAACAGAAAGATAACAAAGAGATTATAGATACGTCTTTAAAAATTTTGAAAAACAGCGGTTTTAAAAAATCAGTTTTGAAAATTGGCAATGTTGAATTATTTAATTTGTTAATTGACAAATTAGATATTCCAAGAAGATGGAAAAATAGACTTAAAAGATATTATTGGAATGAAAATTATTTTAACGAATTATTAAAAAGATTAGAAACAAATTCAGATATTGATCCAGTATTTGTTGAAACAGATAAATCAAGATACCAAAAAATGAGAAAAGAAAACCAAAATAAAATTATTGCCAGCAGAAGTTATAAAGAAGTATTAGATAGATTTAATATGAAGATTAAAGATCCAAGAAAATCTTCAACTGGAAAAAAAAATACAAATATAATAAAGCAGTTTTTAAAAATAAAATGTTCATTAATAAAGGCACCAAAAGTTTTAAATGCATTCTTTAAAAAAAACAGAATTAATATAACTGTTGGCAAAGGTTTTTTTCCTTTAAGTAGAAATAATAATAAAAACTTAAGAATAGAATTTTCAGCCGCTAATGGTAGAGAAGTTGAATTTTATAGCTCAATGATTTTTTCAATAGAAGTTAAAATAAAATCAAAATTTAAAAATTTTATATCTGGTGGCAGATATGATCAGTTAACTGCTAATTTAGGATTTAGAAAAGTTTCTGCAGTAGGTGCTGCAGTAAATATGAATTTATATGACTAAAAATATTATTAACATAGGGCTTCCATCAAAAGGAAGATTAAAACACAACACAATTAATATCTTTAAAAAGAAGAAATTAAATATTTATTCTGAAAGAGGAGAAAGAGATTTATTTGGATATATTAAAAAACTTCCTAATGTTAAAGTTATTTATTTACACGCTCGAGAATGTATTGAACAGCTATCTTTAGGAAATATTGATATTGGTTTTTCAGGCTATGATTTGTTTAAAGAAAGCGAAGTTAATGTACAAAACAATATTTTAATTAGGAAAAAGTATGATTTCGGTAATGCAAATCTAGTTTTGGCCATTCCAGATTTATGGATCGATGTTCAAACGTTATTAGATTTAGACGAAGTTGCAGACGAATTCAAAAAAAAGAAAAAAAGACTTTTAAGAATTGCAACGAAATACGAAAATTTAACTAGACAATTTTTATATTCAAAAGGAGTGACGCAATTTCAATTAGTCAAAAGTCTGGGAAGCACTGAAGTAGCTCCATTTACTGGTACAGCAGAAATTATATCAGACATAACTAGCACAGGAGCAACATTAAAAGCTAACAATTTAAGAATTTTAAAAGATGGTGAAATTTTAAAATCACAAGCTTGTTTAATGCAGTCAAAGCTGTCAAATAAAAAAGCTGGAATTAAAAAGATAATAAGTTTACTTTCTAAATGATGGTAATAATTAATGATTAATTTTTTAAGTTTAGAATTTTTATTTGGAATAATAATTGGTTCCTTAATTGTAGTGGCAATTTATCAACTCACAAAAAAAAATAACGATAACACTTCTTTAGAAACTAAAATAACAGTAATTAAGACTTTGCTCGATGAAATAAAAACTAGTGAAAATCAAAGAACAGGATCAATTAATACTACACTTACAGACATTAAAACAGCAAGCCAAGAAATCAGCCTACGTTCTCAAGAAATTAAAAATACTCTAATTTCTGGACCTGGGCAGAGACAAGGTGCTTGGGGTCAAATGGTACTAGAATTTATATTGGGAAAATTAGGATTTACCGAAGGTCAAGAATTTCAAACTCAAGTATCTATGAAAACAGATGATGGAACAACAAAGATTCCAGATGTTATAGTTCATTTTCCTGACAAGGATGGTCAGAGAGATGTTGTTATTGACTCCAAAGTTTCACTGACTGCATGGGATGAATATGTAAATTCAGATGATGAAAATATAAAAGAGGATGCTTTAAAAAGACATAAAAAATCAATTAAAGATCACATAGACTCTCTTGCAAAAAAAAATTATCAAAAGGAATTAGGAATTAATAGTTTAGATGGTGTTATTATGTTTTGTCCTAATGAAGCAGCCATTTCATCACTAGGCAACTCTAGTAGATTAATGATGGAGTATGCAATTCAAAAAAAAATAACATTAGTTGGACCTGCAATGTTGTATTTTACACTAAAAACTGTTGAATATTACTGGAGAGCTGAAAAACAATCTAAAAATACTCAACAAGTAATTAAATTAGCAGAGGATATAGGATCAATAAGTATAAGAGTATATGAGGGTGCAAAAAAATCAGTTGAGAGTATTAAAAAAACTAGTGATGGAATAGATGAAGTTATGAATAAAATAAAAGATGGACGTGGTTCTCTGCTTGGCAAAGTAAATAAGATGGAGAAAGTTGGTGGAATTTCAATTAAAGAAAGTCAAAAAATTCCACAAGAATCAAAAATAGATGAAGTGGAATAATAAATTTACTTATCCTAAATCTACACGTTCTGTTATTAATGGATCCAGACACTATAATTTAGAAGGTTCAAATTTACCTAGCGTTACAACAATACTAAAAGCAACTCAAAGCGAAGAAGATAAAGCAGGCATAGCTGCCTGGAAAGAAAGAGTAGGACACAAAGAAGCAGAAAGAATTAAAAATGAGGCATCTAGCAGGGGTACGAGCATGCACAATTACCTTGAAGCTTTTCTTCGAAACAAATTTAATCTCGAATTAATTGAGGAAGAAAACAAAGCAAAAAAAATGGCTGAAGAAATTATAGACAATGGTATTAAAAAAAATCTTTCAGAAGTTTGGGGTGTTGAGGCAACTTTATATTATCCAGGAAAATTTGCAGGAACCTGTGACTGCGCAGGAATTTATAATAAACGTGAAAGCATATTAGATTTTAAACAAAAAAATAAAGCTGCAAAAGAAGAGTATATTGAAGATTATTTTTTACAACTTGGAGCTTACTCCTTAGCACATAATACAGTTTATAATTCAAGAATCACTCAAGGCGTTATATTACTTTGTACTGTGGATTATTTATTTCAAGAATTTATAATCGAGGGAAATCAATTAATTGAATTTCAAAATAAATTCTTAGAAAGAGTTGAACAATTTTATAATCAATAACTAAAAGGCTATTAAGTCTTTTGTTCTTTCATTGTCTAAATAATAACATTTTATAATTCTATTATTATCCAAACTTATAAATAAGGGATTTCCTGTGGGAATTTCTAATTTGGGTATTTTATCATCACTTAGATTGAATAAGAATTTACATATAGCCCTTAAAGAATTGCCATGCGCAGATATAAGTATATTTTTATTTATTAATTTGCTTTGAATTTCTTTTGTAAAATAAGGCAATACTCTTTCATAAGTATCCTTTAACGATTCCGTGTCAGGTATATTTTCTAATGGTATATCTTTATAGGCTTCTATATTTACTGGATGATAGGGGTTATTTTTATTTAATGGATCTGGAGGAACATCCCAAGATCTTCTAAATTCATGTACTTTCTTTTCACCCAATTTCTTTTTCATTTCATCTTTGTTTAATCCTGTTAGAGAACCATAGTGTCTTTCGTTTAACTGCCAAGCTTTGATGATATGGGCATCTTTAATTCTTAAAGTATTAAGTATTAATTTTAGAGTATTAATTGCCCTTTTTTGGTAGGAAGTAAAAAAATAATCAAAATTAATTTTTTTTTCTTTTATTAATTCACCAGCTTTACAAGCTTCAAGTTTTCCTTTCTGAGCTAGATCAACATCAACCCATCCGGTAAATCTATTTTCCAAGTTCCATTCACTTTGTCCATGCCTTACTAATATCAGATTGCTCATTGGTTTTTATTATAAATCCTAATATAAGAGATGTAAGTGAATAATAATAGTGAGTTTGTTGGAATGAAAATTGTAAGCATTGCAAAGTATTTGTTTCATATAAGTAATATCCTTTTAATTGTTTTTTATCTATATCCAGGAAGTATTTTTGGTTGCCTTATTTATAACGATTGTAAAACTCAGCCACAATTAACAAGTGATTTTATAGTTTCTTCTAATCACGTTTATGTTTTTATTATTATTTCTTTATTAGGTTTTATTGGTTATTCAAAAAAATCAGTATTTATAAGAATTATTACTTATCTTTTTTTTATATCAATTTTTTTAGAATTATTACATTCTGTTATTCCAGAACGCGGTTTTGAAATAAAAGATCTAGCTGGAAATATTGTTGGAGTAGCTATATCATTGATCATATTTTTAATATTTAAACTTAGGAAAAAAAAATGAGTGGTTTTGATGATAGAGAAAAAAGTTTTGAAAAAAAATTTGCACACGACGAAGAATTGCAATTTAAAATAAGTGCCAGAAGAAATAAATATCTAGGTCAGTGGGCTTCACAAGTTTTAGGCTATGATCAAGAGCAAGAAAAAGAATATATACAATCAGTTATAAAAGCAGATTTTGAAGAAGCAGGTGACGACGATGTTTTTAGAAAAATTAAGGTAGACTTAAAAAGTCACAATATATCAGAGGGAGAAATTAGAAAAAAAATGAATGAGCTTAATGAAAAAGCCAAATCTGAGTTTAAGTAGTTTTTTAATAAATTAATGAAAAAAATTTTTTTTTTAATTTTTTTTTTAATCTTAACATCTTGTTCTTCAATTCCTAAAAATACCACGGATGTTTGTTCAATATTTTCAGAAAGATATCTTTGGTATAAACATGCCAAAAAAACTGAGCAAAAATGGGGAGCGCCAATTTATATTCAACTTGCATTTATAAAAATGGAGTCCAATTTTGATTGGTTGGCAAAACCTGAAAGACAAAAAATTTTTAAAGTTATTCCTTTTAAGAGACCATCAAGTTCTTTTGGTTATTCTCAAGCTGTAAAAGGAACTTGGGAACAGTATAAGAAAGAAACAAACAATAAACTTGCAACAAGAACAAGATTTAAAGACAGTGTGGACTTTATTGGTTGGTATACAAATAAAACTGAAAAAATCTTAAAAATTTCACAAAAAGATCCTTACCGACAATATCTAGCTTATCATGAAGGATGGGGAAATTACAAAAATTATAAAAATAATCAAAAGGTAATTATTCTTGCAACAAAAGTTGCAGAACAAGCCAACACGTATAGGAAACAATTAAACAAGTGTAAGAAAAAACTTAACAAAAATAAATATATAATTTTTTAACGTAATTGCTTTTTTAACTCTATATCAATAGCGTCAATTCGTTTGGTATTTTTTGCTAACGCAACATACATTGTTGGAGTTACATATAGTGTAAAGAAAGTTGAAATTATCATCCCCCCCAAAATTGTAGAACCCACAGCTAATCGTGATGCTTCCCCAGCGCCTGGACCAATATTACCTATGATTAAAGGTATCATTGCAATCATAGTGCTCAGAGATGTCATGATAATAGGTCTAAATCTAAGTTCACAAGCTTCTTTAACGGAGTTTTCAATATTTTTGCCAATGGTTCTTAGTTGGTTAGCGTATTCGACAATCAGAATACTGTTTTTAGTTGAAATTCCAATAAGAATGACAAGCGCAATTTGAGAAAAAATATTTACAGAACTGTTAAAAAATAAAATAAATACCAATCCCCCAAAAACAGCCAATGGAACAGTAAGAACAATAATAAATGGATGTACAAATGAATTGAATGTTGCTGCCATTACAAGATAAGCAGTTAAAAGTGCTAAAGCAAAAATTATATATAATTCATTACTAGTTTCTTTTAATTCTTCAGATTTACCTTTCCACGTAACTTGACTTCCGGGCGAAATCTCGGCGATAGTTTTTTCGAAATATTTGATTGCTTCTGATAGTGTGTAATTTTCACTTATATTCGCAGATATAGTAACTGCTCTTTGTCTATTATATCTTGATAGTTTGCTAGCAGATCCTTCTTCTTTAAAATTAACTAAATTTGCTAAAGAAATTAATTTTCCTGTGTTTTCTGATCTAACAAAAATTTTACTTATGCTTTCTTGATCTTTTCTATCAGCTAAATATTGTTGTAGAATAATTGGATATTCTTTTCCAAGTTTATTAAATTTTGTGACAGTTTTGCCACCATAGAGAGTTTCAAGAGTTTGACCGATAGATAGGATAGATATGGCCAAGTCTTTTGCTTTATTTTTATTTATAACTAATTTTACTTCTGGTTTATTTCTTGAATAATCAGATTCTATTCGAGATAAATCTTTGTTTCTTCGTAACATTCTTATTACTTTTGATTGGATGTTTTCCAATTCTTCATAACTACTCCCCAATATAACCATTTGAACTGGTTTATTATAAGTTGATACTCTTATTGCTTGTGGAGATATTGGGAACGCCACTGCTTGAGGAACAGTTACTATTTTTCCAATTGCTTGCCTCATAATAATCTGAGAATTTTGTTTTCTGTTTTTCCAATTATCTAATAAAGAAATAATTATAAAACTATTATCACCTCCAAAGCCAGGAACTATCATTAGAAATCTATCATAAGGACTATCTTCTGCTTGCAAAAAAGGTATAAGTCTTTTTTCTACATCCTCAGCTCTTTTTTTAGTATACTGAAATGAACTACCCTCATCTGTAAAACCTATAACCAAATAAGTTCCTCTATCTTCCATTGGGAGAAGTTCTTTTTTAACAAAGTTATATAATAATCCAGAGCTAATTATGATTAATATAATAAATGTTATAATTATTTTTTTTTTATCTAGCCAATATTTTAGTGTTTCCTGATAAAAATTTGAAAAACCTTTAAAAAATTTATCAAATTTTACTACAAAAAAATTTGTTTTTGTTTTTTTATCTAAAAATTTACTTCCAAGCATCGGGGATAAAGTTAGAGCAACAAATGATGAAACAACAATAGCAAAAGATAATGCAATTGCAGTTTCTTTAAATAAAGTTCCAGCTATTCCTTCTATAAAAATTAATGGTAAAAAAACTGCAACTAAAATTAATGTTGTGGCAATGATGGCAAAGGTTATTTGTTTTGAACCTTTGTATGCAGCAACCAAAGGGGATTCTCCATTTTCTATTCTTCTATATATTGCATCAGTCATTATAACCGAGTCATCAGTAATTATTCCTATTGCCAAGATAAAGCTTAACAAAACGAAAATATTTATTGACAAACCAAATAAATAAATTCCTAAAAAAGTTGAAATCAAGCTTACAGGTAAAGCTATAGCAGGAACAATTACTGCTTTAAGATTTCCTAGAAATAAATAAATAATGACAACCACTAAAATGAAAGCAATAATTAGAGTTTTATAAACTTCGTTAATTGCTGCCGCAATGTATGTTGCTCTATTAAATGCTATCTCTAAATTTAGTCCTGCCGGTAGGGTTTTTTTTACTTCATCAACTTTTTTTTTAATTTCTTTTGAAAGTTCGACCGTTGAAGCTCCACTTCTAGCATAAATTCCAATGCCAACAGTTTTTAAATTTAATGTTTTTTTACTTTGAGCTCTAAATAAAGCTTTTTCTGATACAGGTCCAAATTCAACATTAGCGACATCTGACAATCTAACTAAATTATCTTTACCTTTTTTAATTGGTAATTGTTTTAGTTTGCTCAAATCATTATATGATTTGTCTAAATTAATTGTTAAATCTTTGTTGTTTGCTTCCAAAGTGCCAGCTGGCAAACTTAGATTTTCATTTCTAAGAGCTTGTTCAACTTCTTGAATTGTCAAATTATTTGCTGCCAATTTAACTGGATCTATCCATACCCTTACACTTAGCTCTCTTAAACCTCCCACTAAAATTCTACCTACGTTTTTTACGCTAGAAAATTTGTCCACCAAATATCTTTCAGCATAATCACCAAGCTCTAAGTCGTTCCAAGTTGGTGACGATAGTGCTAACCACATTGTAGTTGAAAATCCGGCTGCTTGTTTAAGTATTTGTGGTGGTTTGGACTCAGATGGCAATGCATCAACTACTCTTGCAACTCTCTCTCTTATATCATTGGCAGCATCATCCAAATCAATTTCTGTATCAAATTCTACATTTATGGTGCTCTTTCCATTCTCTGATTTCGAATCTATATTTTTGATTCCTTCCGCACCACCAATTACATCTTCAATTACCTGAGTGACTTCTTCATCAATTATTGGGGCGGAAGCAGATTTATATTCAACTTTAACCTGTACAACAGGTGGCTGCAAACCTGATGGAAGTTCTCTTACAGGTAATTTCCAAAAAACAAAAACTCCAAATACAATTAAAATAAGAGATAAAACCCATGAAACTACAGGTCTTCTTATACTTACTTCGGTTAAATACATTATTTTTTTATAGGTTTGATTTTAGCATTCGGTCTAACTTTTTTTAGACCTTCGGCTACAATTCTTTCACCCTCATTTAAACCAGAAGTGACTTCGAGGTAACCTTCATTTCTTATTCCTATTTCAACTTCTGTTCTTTTAGCCAAATTGTTTTTATCAACTTTATAAATGTAAACTTTATTTCCTTCCAAGCTCACACTTGTGTCAGGTATACTTAATGAATTACGTTCATTATATTTTATTGTAATTTCTAAAAGTGCGCCCGGCAATAATTCTAAATTTGAATTATTTAATCTAACTCTAGCTGCTAAAGATCTTTTTTCAGTATTAATTCTGCTTGCGGTTGATTCTATTATTCCCTTATAGATTTTTTCATTATTGCCAGAAAATTTTATATCTGTAGATAATCCTTCATTAATATAAGGTGCATATATTTCTGGAATATCTACATCAACGTACAAAATGGATGCATCTTCTATGTTAACCACTATAGAGCTTGCCGATATTGCAATATCATCTGAAAAATCTCTTTTTCCTATAACCCCATCAAATGGCGCTATGATGTTTCTAGTTTTAAGTTTTGCAATAACATCTCCTTTTTTAACTTTTTGATTAAATTTAATTGGCGAAATAATTTCAAATTTTTCTATTTGATAAGCTTTCGTTCTTATAGGAACAGCAGTTCCGAATGTTTCAATTTTATTTTGAAATTTTTTCTGATTGACAACTGTTACAATTATTCCTGGAGGCGGCCTTTTACCAAATTTTTTTTGAAAGTGCTTTCCTATCATTGTTCTTGCAACAACGACTGTAGTAATTACTAAAAAGAATATTATAATTATCGAAGTAATTTTAGTTGATCTTTTCATTTTTTTTATTTTATTTTACCATACTCGACCCAAGAACCATCATAAACAACAGGCAAATATTTATCATTAATCATAGAATAAGCTAGACCTAAAACTGCAGCTGTAATTCCTGAACCACAAGAAAATACTATGTTTTTTTCATTATTAATTCCTATCTTTGTAAACTTTTCTTTAATAAGGTTTTTTTTTATAAAAGTTTTATTTTCAGAATCTATTAGTTCACTAAAAGGTAAACAATATGAATTCTGAATTGAGCCGCTTCTAACGCCTTGTCTAGGTTCTTTTTCTAATCCTAAAAATCTATTTTTGCTTCTTGCATCCACCACTTGAAATTTTTTTTCTGTTATATTTTTATCTATTTCATCTTTTGATTTTACTAGGCGAGATATTTTTTTTGCTTTATATTTTTTTTTTTCATAGTTGGAAACTTTAGCAGTAGTTTTTCTATTTTCTTTTTTCCACTTTAAGAAACCACCATTTAAAACAGAGATAAGATTTGGATTGTGTCCAAAAAAAATAAATGTATACCAACACCTACAAGAACTTATAACATCTGAATTGTCGTAAACAATAATTCGGTCTTCATTTGTAATTCCTAAGTTTGAAACAATTTTTTCCCATTCCTTTTTATCTGGCAGCATATGAGGAAGTTCGGTTTTTTTATTTGATAATTTATCTATGTCAAAAAAAATTGCATTTTTAATATGTTCTTTTTTATATTCCTGATAAGCATTTCTATTAGTATTTGCCATGTGCCATGAAGAATCAATAATTTTGACTTCTGAATGATTTTTGTCTAACCATGATGTAGAAACTATACTCACTACAAACCTTTTTTTTGTATATATTTTTGATGATATTCTTCTGCTTTACAATAATTTTTTTGTTTAGAAATGTTTGTAGCAATTTTTCCATTATATTTTTTATTTAAATTTGATTTAATTTCTTCGGCAATTTTTTTCTGTTCATTATCGAAAAAAAAAATCTCACTTCTATATTGTGTTCCTACATCTAAACCTTGTCTATTAAGGGTAGTAGGATCATGTATTTCAAAAAATTTTTTCAACAATTCCTCATAAGATATTATTTTTTCATCAAATTCTATTTTTACAACTTCAGCATGATTTGTTTCACCACCACATACTTCTTCGTAAGTTGTTTGATCAATTTTGCCACCACAATATCCAACTTCTGTATTTGTAATTCCATCCAATTTAAAAAATTTTTCTTCCGGTCCCCAAAAACATCCTAAACCAAAAATAGCTTTTTTCATAAATTTCTATTAATAGTATGAAGTTATAATTTAAATAATACAAATGAGCAAAAATCATTTAGGCGCAATTTATATGATCATGAGTGTTTTATTTTTTTCATTCATGGACATTTTAATTAAGGTAACAGACGAATATGACGTAGGCCAAACAATGTTTTTTAGAGCTTTCTTTGGTTTGATACCAATATATTTTTTAATTCCAAAAGAAAAAATTAAGGATTTTTATAAAACAAAAAATTTTAAATTGCATTTTTATAGATCATTTTTTGGAGCAATCGCAATGGCAGCAATTTTTAATGGATTAAGAAATTTACAACTAGCAGAAGTTACCGCATTGGCTTTTAGTGCACCTTTATGGGTAGTTATATTTAGTATGTTTTTTTTAAGCGAAACAATAAGATTAAAACGTTGGATTGCTGTTGGGTTAGGATTTGTTGGAACGATTATAATATCGAAACCTGGTTTTGATAATCTAAATTTTTATTACATATACCCAATAATATTTTGTATTGGTTTTGCAGGAGTTTCTATAATAATTAGAAAACTTACACTTGTTGGTGAACCAGTTTGGTTAATAGCCTTTTATTTCAGCATAGTAAGTGGTCTTGGAGGCTTGATTACTCTTCCACTTGGAAGGTGGGCAATGCCAAGTGCTTACGATTTTATTTTGTTTATTTTGATTGGATTACTGGGGAGTGTTGCTAATTTACTTTTAACACAATCATACAAGCTTGCCGAAGTAACTCTTACCACCCCTTTAAAATATCTTTCACTTGTTTTTGCAATAATGTTTGGATTTTACTTTTTTAAAGAAATTCCTACTATTTATACACTATCAGGGGCAGGATTAATTGTCGTTTCTTCAGCAATTATTTTCTTTAGAGAAAATGAATTAAAAAAACCTATTACTTTACCAAGACAACAATGAAAAAACCTCCTGCTTATTGGAACAATGCAAAGAGGATACTTTCAAAAAGAGATCCTGTGTTAAGAAAAATTATTAATAAATTTAACAAAGGATTTTTGACTACAAGAAAAGATCCTTTTTTTTCATTATGTAGAACAATAATAGGACAACAAATATCTACGAAAGCTGCCGATTCCATATGGTTAAAGTTTGAAAAAAAATGTAAAAAAAAAATTATTCCTAAAAATATATTAAAGTTATCTTCAAGCTCTCTAAAGACTGCAGGACTATCTCATCAAAAGATAAGTTATTTAAAAAACATTGCTAAAAGTTTTAAAAATAAATCTTTTAAAATTAGAAATTTAAAAAAAATGGATGATGAACAAGCAATTAATTACATTACTCAATTAAAAGGACTTGGTATTTGGAGTGCGCAAATGTTTTTAATGTTTAATTTAAATAGACCAGACATATTTCCAAGTAAAGATATAGGATTAGTTAGGGCAATATCTAAAAACTATAAAACCTCATATCCACCAAGCGAAAGATTTTTAAATAAAATTTCAAAATTGCATTTAGGATATAGAAGTGTTTTTACTTGGTATATGTGGAGAAGCATAGATCCAATAGATGTGGAATATTAGACGTCTTCAACTATTGATAATTTTTGATCCAGTGTTTTGCAACATCAATTCTTTTACATATCCAAACATCTTCAAATTTTAAGATATAATCCAAAAATTTTCTTAAAGATTGAATTCGACCAGGCCTACCAATTAATCTGCAATGTAAACCTACTGACATCATTTTAGGTGATGTTTTCCCCTCATTATACAAAGCGTCAAAGCTATCTTTAAGGTATGTATAAAATTGTTCACCGCTATTTAAATCCTTATTAGTAGCAAATCTCATATCGTTATTGTCTAAAGTATATGGAACAATTAATTGTTTTTTATTTCCTTTTTTTTTCCAGTAAGGTAGATCATCACTATAAGAGTCGCTACAATAAAGAAATCCACCTTCCTCCATAACCAAATCCAAAGTATTTGGGCTACACCTTCCAGTGTACCAACCCAAAGGTCTTTCGCCAAAAATTTTTTTTATAGATTTTATTGCTAAGCTCATATGTTTTTTTTCTTTTGCTTTAGAAAAATTTTGGTAATCGATCCATCTCCACCCATGAGAAGCAACTTCATAGTTAGCTTTTTTTATTGCATCACAAACATCTTGGTTTCTTTCTAAAGCCATGCCAACACCAAATATTGTTATAGGAATATTTTTTTCCTGTAATAATTCATGAACTCTCCAAAAACCTCTTCTGGATCCATATTCATAAAAAGATTCCATATTAATATGTCGGCCTTTGATTGGTTGAGCTCCTATAATTTCTGATAAAAAAA